>Ga0181565_10002698_pt1 | contig 13635 bp, 9 predicted proteins | sample 101ome_16_FD_129661 | JGI IMG/M metagenome (GOLD analysis project Ga0181565, IMG submission 129661) | Coastal salt marsh microbial communities from the Groves Creek Marsh, Skidaway Island, Georgia - 101401AT metaG (megahit assembly) | ecosystem: Environmental > Aquatic > Marine > Intertidal zone... | reverse complement strand
TAGCATATCAACAGCACGCAAGATCGCCTCGGCGCGATCACCGATTTCAAGGATATGTTGCGCACCCTTTGCCCCCGCCATCACCATTTGACGAATTGTTGCGGGATCTTCACTGCGTGGATTGTCATCGCTGACGATTACAAAATCTGCGTTTGCCACCGCCTCTGCCGCCATGAGGGGACGTTTCGTGGCGTCACGATCCCCGCCCGCCCCGATAATCGCAATCATGCGCCCCATCACATGCGGGCGGAAGGCCTGTAGCGCAATTTTGACCGCATCTGGGGTATGGGCATAATCCACATAGACTGACGCCCCATTTTCACGCGACGCAGCAAATTGCATGCGCCCGCGCACGGTTTCCAAATGTTCTAGTGTGTCAAAGACTTGTGCGGGTTCTTCGCCCGCCGCAATGACCAAAAGTGCGGCCATCAAAACATTGCCAGCCTGAAACCCACCGATGAGGTTCAAGCGTTTTTGGTAGGTTTTGCCCTGATAGGTGAAACGCACATCCTGACCCAATCCATCAAAACGCGCGTCCTCGATCCGTAGGTCGGCTCGGGCGTCACGGCCCATTCGGATCGTGCGTGTGCCCCGTGCGATCAAATGATCGGAAAATGTGTCCAATGCTGGGTCATCAATGTTTATGACGGCTGTCCCATCATCGGGCAATACACGATCAAACAGCCCCGACTTAGCCTGAAAATAGGCATCGAATGTTTTGTGATAATCCAAGTGGTCTTGAGTGAAATTAGCAAATCCCGCCGCCTTGATGCGCACGCCATCCAAACGGCGCTGGTCCAATCCGTGAGATGACGCCTCCATCGCGGCATGGGTAATGCCTGCGGATTTGGCCTCGGCCAGAACGCGATGCAGGGTTAAGGTATCTGGCGTTGTGTGCCGCAAAGATGTGGTAAAGGCGCCTTCAACCCCAGTTGTGCCGATATTCACCGCCCATTTTTCCAACTCGGTCCAAATTTGACGGCAAAAACTGCTAATCGAGGTTTTGCCATTCGTCCCCGTCACAGCAACCACGGTGTTCGGCTGACCACCGTAAAATAGTGCAGCTGCCCGTGCAAAAGACGCGCGCACATCATGGGCGATGACAATTTTTGCAGGATCAATCCTTGAAATCTCGGCCAATCCCTCCGCATCCGTCAAGATTGCAACCGCGCCTGCATCTATAGCAGCCTGCGCAAATCGGGCACCATGCACAGCACTACCAGGCAGGGCCGCAAACAAATCCCCCGGTTTGATGTGGCGATTATCCAGCGCAAGGCCCATGATTTCAATCTGACCTTGTGCATCGAGGGCCAATCCAAGGTTTTGAAGTGATACCGTGTGTTTGGCCATATGCTGTATTATCCCTTGTCGCGGCTATTCCCAAGACACTTGCGTTATATCACCTAAATGATCGGCTTCAATCTCTGGTCGAAGACCCATCAATGGTGCGATACGGCGGATAATTTCGGCCGCGACGGGAACGGCCGTCCACCCTGCAGTACGCCGTGCTTCGCTACCTGCTGTATCCTCTGGTTCATCCAAGGTCACTATCAATACATATTTAGGATCATGCGCAGGGAAGATTGATGCAAAGGTGGCAATCACTTTATCTTTTTCATAGCGGCCTTGGGCACTGGGTTTATCCGCGGTTCCCGTTTTACCCGCAACCGCGTAACCCGTTACTTCGCCCATGGATGCGGTACCGTCCGTAACCACACCGCGCAACATCTTCACCGAATTTGCCGCCGAAGTCGCCGACATGACGCGCACAGGCGTGGATCCAGCACCACCCTTTAACAGACTGGGTTGAATGCGCAGACCGCCATTGGCAATCGCCGCATAGCCGACCGCCAAGTGCATTGGTGTCGCCGACAACCCGTGACCATATGAAATGGTCATGGCTGAGAGTTCTGACCATTTCTTAGGCAATAGCGGTTTGCCCCCACTTGCCTCAATCATTTCAAATTTGATCGGGTCGGTCATACCCAGACTAGTCAAAAACTTTTGCTGTTCTTCCGCACCAATCATCTGCGCGATCCGTGCCGTGCCGATGTTAGATGATTTTGTTATCACCTCCCAGACGTGTAATTTGGCGCCATAATCATGATAATCGCGGATTTTGAATTTCCCCCAACGAATTGGCCCTTGGGTATTCATTACCGACGTTGGATCTAAAAGCCCCATGTCCATAGCCTGGGCCACAGCAAAAATTTTAAACGTTGAGCCAAGTTCATAAACTCCTTGAACCGCACGATTAAAAAGGGGGCTATCGGCCGCCCGCCCCTGAACGGGAGGGCGCGGACGGTGGTTTGGATCAAAGTCAGGAAGCGATGCAATTGACAAAACTTCGCCCGTATGTACATCCATCAAAATTGCCGCTGCACCACGTGCATTCAACAAATTCATCCCACCATATAGCACCTGTTCAACCGCAGCCTGTACCGACAAATCTAAAGATAATTGAAGGGGTTGCCCCGACATATTTGGATCACGCAGGCGCGTATCGAAGGTTTTTTCAACACCTGCAACGCCTACCAATTCGGCAGCTTGAACCCCCTCTTTCCCGAAACTTGCCCCACCCAAAACATGAGCGGCAAGTTTGCCATTGGGGTATAGGCGCATTTCGCGAGGGCCAAACCGCAAGCCAGGATCGCCAATGTCATAAACCGCCTGCATTTGTTCAGGGCTGATCTTTTTCTTGATCCAAAGGAATTTGCGATCTCCTGTGAAATCTTTGACCAGCTTTTCAGGCTTCAAATCAGGAAAAATAATCGAAAGTTCTTGGGCCGTTTGTTGCGGATCAATCAGATGGGCGGTTTCAACATAGAGCGAATGGGTTTCCAAATTGGTCGCCAAGATGCGCCCCTTGCGATCGACGATATCTGCACGCTGCGCGATAATGGATGCGCCCGCATTTTGTGCGCGTGGTTCAACCGGTTCCGTTGACGAAAGTGTCCCGACACGGATCGCAATCACACTGTAAAGGCAAATAAACACAATCCCCAAAACCAACAAACGCCCTTGGGCGCGTTGACGCACTGCCTCTTTTTCGGCCTCATGCCGCGCACGGATATTTTCACGTTCGATCACATCCGTATTTTCGCCCCGTTCACGGGCAGGCAATATACGACTAAGCGGGCGAAGCGGTGTGCGAAGTGACGGATATGTCATTGATCTGCCTCACGATTTGCGACCTCAACCAGATCAGACAACTCTCCCAATGGAAAGGCATTGTCATAGGGAAATTTAATCGTATCAATTGCCCCAAAATTTTCCGCCTGCAAGGGTGTTAAATGCAACCGATTGTAATTCAGGTTTACCAAATCCGTTAAGCGATCAGGACGATTTAAATAGGCCCATTCCGCACGCAGTACAGACAATCGTGCACGCGCCGCGCCAATATCGCGCTGCAACTCTTCGGTCTGGGTCAGGGCGTTTTGCGTTTTGATATTTTCCTGATAGGCCCAATAAGCAAGGCCAACCACGGTACAAACAATTAAAATACTAAATAACGTGCGCATTACCGCTTCCTCGTCAACACTGGCATACCCAAATCTTTTTCAACAACACTGTCGCCCGCGGGTGCATCGGTGCGCCGAGCAATCCGCAATTTCGCTGAACGCGCCCGCGGATTTTGCGCCAATTCATCCTCAGTTGGGGCGATGGCCTTTTTGCTGCGCAATTCAAATTGCGCGGGCGCCTGTTCAATATCTGGCGCATAACGATTGGCACGTGCATTCGATCCCGAGCGCATCTGCAAAAACCGCTTAACCATGCGATCTTCGACGGAGTGAAATGTGACAACCGCCAACTGCCCGCCCGGCTTTAACGCACGTTCTGCCGCCATTAAACCCCGATAAAGTTCGCCATATTCATCATTCACCGCAATGCGTAGCGCCTGAAAACTGCGGGTGGCCGCATGACTTTGCCCTGGTTTGGTTCGTGGCAGAACATTCTCAATTAGATCAGCCAGATCCAGTGTTGTGTCAAACGGGGTCGCCTCGCGCCGTTTGACGATGGCACGTGCGATACGACGGCTGGCGCGCTCTTCCCCATAGAGAAACAGAATATTGGCAAGCTCGGTTTCATCGGCTGTGTTAACGATATCCGCAGCACTTGGACCAGATTGGCTCATCCGCATATCAAGCGGGCCGTCTTTGATAAAGGAAAACCCACGTTCCGCCTGATCCAACTGCATGGATGACACGCCAAGGTCCAAAACAACGCCATCAAGGCTGGATGCATATTCATCAAGTTTGGAAAAAACGCCTTCGACCAGATACAACCGATCGCCGTAGTCCGCAGCCCAGCTTAGTGCCATCTCAAACACCATGGGATCGCGATCAACGCCATACACCCGATCCGCGCCCGCGTCCAACATGGCACGCGTATACCCGCCCGCGCCGAATGTACCATCCAACCACGTCCCAGAAATCGGTGCGCAGTAGTCTAAAATTGGACGCAATAAGACAGGAATATGAGGGGAATTCGAGGCGGCCTGAGGTACGTCAGTTACCGACATCAAGCACCACCATCACCATCAAGGAACGTCAGTGGATCAAAATCGTCTGGCTGATCGCACAACCATGCATCGTTTTTTTCTTGATCTGCCTCGTATGTCTCGGGGTTCCAAATTTGGAATGTATCACCCGCAGCTATAAAATAGGCTTCTTTGTCTATGCCGATTTTTTGGCGCAGCTTTGCTGGCAAAACCAAACGCCCTGTTTCATCTATGGATGTCGGAAAGGATTGACCATGGAACAACCGCTCAAGAGTTTTTCGCCCGACCGAGCCGCGCGGCAATGCATCAATTTTAGCATCCACCTCTTCGATCGCTTCAATCGTGTAGCATTCTAAAAATTCGCGCCGAGTGTCACCGTAAACGATGACCAGTTCAGGGGCCAACCCCTCAGTCCAACTTGGATCACAAGCCTGCACCACACGACGAAACAGGGCCGGGATGGACACCCGCCCTTTACTGTCTACCTTTTGTAGACCTTCGCCTCTAAATCGTCGCGCCACGTCCCTGGTCGCCTCCTTTTCTGCCCCAGTTGATTTCGACCCTTGGAACGAAAAGCGGATTGAGCTGCTGCCACTGCCCAATCCGCTGTCATCGTCCCCTTTTACGGGGCCATCCGACTGCGCGCGCATCTGGGGGGGGTGCTGCTCGCTCACGCGCCGGAGTTCTAATTGGATGAAAGCGGGGCCTGTATGAAACCTGACTTTGGGATTTCGGGTCTTAACGCCCTTTTAATTCCCGTCTTCATCTAAAGTATTGATGACACGCGAAAATAGACATTGCAAGAATAATTTGGGATTTTATGGGAAAAAATGGTAATTTTTTTAAGAAATAGCGATTTTAGAATTCTTTTATTCTACATATTGATATAAATCAAATTTTCTTTACTACATATAGATTTTGTATTTTCCCTTAAAATCCTAAATATGCGTGAAATTTCACAAAAATACATGTGAACTCAAGCAAACTACAGACATTTTTGCCAAAAATCTGTCAGGAAAATCGCAAAGCGCGAGCATTTACCATGAATTCCCAAATTGTAGCTTTCGCAGCTGAGAACCCTGCAAAATAAGTATAGCCGCAATGCAGCATTGGATGTTGTTCGATTGCCCAGCCGCTCTTAGATAAAGCGCATCAGACACGGGCGCAAAGTTATCAGCGCCACATAAAAAGGACATAAAAATGGCATACGCAACTCAGACACAGCCTTTATCTGGTAATGTGTTCGCAGCGGTTTCTGCGTTTTTTGCAGAACTGTCCGAAGCAGCGGAGCGTCGTCGCGTTTATAAAACAACTTATGCAGAGTTGGCATCGCTTTCAGCGCGCGAATTGTCCGATATTGGCCTCTCTAAAGCTAACATTGGCGCGATCGCATATGAGGCGGCATATAAATAAAAGCGTTTATGATCGCGCCGCCCAGTAATCAAACCCTTTTGTTGGTCCATACTCCTCTCAGATGGGCCAATCAGCTTTTCCGACATAATCCAAAAGACAGCAGCAATAATCTTACCATGATTGCGGCTTTCACAAAATAACGGCGCATCTTACCAGTGTCGTTATCTTTTTGCGTAAGTTTTAATGCAAAGTCCGACGACGTGCTGCCGCCCCTCCACGGCGCAACGGCGCGCATATTGCAAGAGTTACGGTTTCACCAATCATCCGCGTAAACTCTTCAGCCGCCTGTGATTTGTCGGGAGTCGGTTGCATCCAACGCATGGCCGAGTGCGCCGCCTGTTGTGCACTTGTTATATCAGATTGCGATAGGATCCAGTGAAAATATCCAGCCCGCGCCGCGGTTTTTGCATCTGCACCTTGATGATCAAGGCATTGAAGATCGTTAAAAATATGACGCAATGTCATAGCTTACCTTTCTCCATCACACCCCGTGATGGCGGTTAAATTTGCATTAACCAAGGCTGGTTTCCGGACTTGGGGCGGATGGCGCGAGCCACACAAACAAACCTTCCCAAATCGCTTCAGTGGTTTTGTTTGCTTCCACCCTCACCGTTGCGGGGGCAGTGTCGGTTTCCCACCGACTTCCCAATTCTCCTGCATCGCAGGCACCTTAGTAACCCTAACGTGCTTTATTTCGCCGCCTCCGTAAAGACAAAAGTCGACATATTGTGCGCCGAAGACGCAAAACTAAACTATATCGTTATAAAGTTGTGCGATTTTCAATACCGCAGCATGAGTACCCCGATTTAAAACGGAACCTCGTCTGCGGCAATTACAAATTTGGCAACGACCTTTTTTATGCCAGCCTTATCAAAAGCGATTTCCAGTTTGTCGCCCTCGCTTCCGATGACGGCGCCATAGCCGAATTTTTGGTGAAAAACACGCACTCCGATATAATAGGCGGGGACAGCAGTCACATCGATTGTCATATGGCGCGCTTCTTTTGCGTGGCCTAGCCCACGCTGAACTGCGCGTTCTTGCATCCGCCGCCAGCCTGGGGAATTATATCCATCCGCTTTTGCGGCCGCCTCATGTAGGGACGAGGTTGACGCAGCAGCCCCATAACCGCCGCCGTATAATCCGGGTGGGGTCAATACCTCGACGTGATCGTCGGGTAATTCGTCAATAAATCGCGATGGCATGGACGATTGCCACTGGCCAAATACGCGCCGATTACCAGCAAAGGATATGGTACAAATCCGTTCTGCACGGGTAATCCCGACATAGGCCAGTCGCCGCTCTTCCTCTAATCCCTTCAGGCCAGATTCATCCATTGAACGCTGCGATGGAAACAAACCGTCCTCCCAACCCGGTAAAAAGATGACAGGAAATTCCAATCCCTTGGCCGCATGCAGGGTCATGATTGACACTTTTTCTTCACCATCTTGGCTGTCATTATCCATGACCAAGGAGACGTGTTCCAAAAACCCTTGCAGGTTTTCAAACTGCTCTAACGCCTTAACTAGTTCTTTTAAGTTTTCAAGGCGGCCTGCGGCTTCGGGTGTTTTGTCGTTCTGCCACATTGCTGTATAGCCGCTTTCATCCAAAATGACTTCGGCCAATTCCATATGTGTTATTGCCCTATCTCCTGCCATTCGCCCCCAGCGATCAACCCCATCAATCAACACACGCAGTTCAGCAGCGCCTTTTCCGCCAAGCACTTTATCCGCCAATGCGATCCGCGCACCGTCCACAAGAGAGACGCCATTTTCACGCGCAACATGTTGAATTTTCTGTTGTGCTTTATCCCCCAACCCACGCTTTGGCGTATTTACGATCCGTTCAAATGCCAAATCATCTTCTGGGCTTAGAACCACGCGGAAATAGGCCATGGCATCACGGATTTCCATGCGTTCATAAAACCGTGGCCCACCAATAACACGGTAAGGCAACCCAACTGTTAAAAACCGATCTTCAAATGCACGCATTTGATGGGATGCGCGCACTAAAATCGCCATATCCTCTAGCCCAAAGGGTGCATTACCTCGTGTTCCACGTTGCATCGCCTCAACCTCTTCGCCGATCCAACGCGCTTCTTCTTCGCCGTCCCAATGTCCAATAAGGCGGACGCGATCGCCACTATCCAGATCGGTCCAAAGCTCTTTGCCCAACCGCCCCGCGTTACTAGAAATCACACCGCTAGCGGCGGCCAAAATATGGGGAGTTGAACGGTAATTTTGCTCTAGACGCACCACCTTGGCGCCTGGAAAATCCTTTTCAAAGCGCAAAATATTACCCACCTCTGCGCCGCGCCAGCCATAGATGGATTGATCGTCATCCCCCACACAGCAAATATTTTTATGTGCCCCCGCTAATAAGCGCAGCCACAAATACTGGGCAACATTCGTATCCTGATATTCGTCAACCAAAATGAATTTGAACCAGCGTTGATACTGTTCCAACACATCATGATGGGTCTGAAAAATCGTCACCACATGCAACAATAGATCGCCAAAATCGACCGCGTTTAATTCCCGCAAACGCGTTTGGTATTGCGCGTAAATTTCCGTGCCTCGGTTATTGAATGCGCCTGCCTCTGCACTTGGGACCCCTTCGGGTGTCCAGGCACGGTTTTTCCAATGGTCTATAATCCCACCCATTTGCCGCGCAGGCCAGCGTTTTTCATCAATATTATTAGCAAGGATCAATTGCTTGATCAGGCGGTTTTGATCATCTGTGTCCAGAATTGTAAAATTACTTTTCAATCCCACCAATTCCGCATGACGACGCAATAATTTTACACAGATCGAATGAAAGGTGCCGAGCCACGGCATGCCTTCGATCTGCATCCCGAGCAACGTGCCCACACGGCTTTTCATTTCACGCGCGGCTTTATTCGTGAATGTTACCGACAAAATTTCATTCGGACGAGCGCTTCCCGTGTTCAACAGATGAACAATGCGCGATGTCAGGGCCTTGGTTTTTCCTGTCCCCGCGCCTGCCAACATAAGGACAGGGCCATCCAATGCCTCAACCGCTTCGCGTTGCGCGGGGTTTAGATCATCTAAATAAGGCGCGCCACGGGCGGCCATCGCACGCGCCGAGAGTGAGGCCCCTTCAAAGGCGCTTGTTTCATCAAAACTGCTCATACACCTAAATTAGCCCGAAGTTTTGAAATTGAAAAGGGGATGTTCGACAAATGTTCTGGTTAATCTATTGCCCGAATTGAGCCGCGCAATCAGGTAAATGTTAGTGATTGTTTTGAATACAAAATAAATAGTGAGTTCAGAAATCGTGCATCATTCTAGATTATGACGCGCCAGATAGTTTATGTTGGTATATAGGTACCGGCTAAACTGCCCAGTCCAAACAGCAAAGGCATGAAACTTTATAGCGCTACATTCAGACCCATAACTAATGCTTTAACATAGAATAAAATCATCCAAAAACTTTCCAAATCTTTATCGCAAGAAGAAGGGCCGTCCAAAATTTGAACAATTACCAAAAAAATTGACATGCCTGATTGACATTTAGCCGTTCTGCGGTGCAGCATCTGTCAAATTTAGACAGGCTGTGACAGTCTTGATAAAAGCAAAGACTAATCTTGGGAGGGGTCATGGCTGATTTCAAAAAAATCCTGATCGCCAATCGTGGAGAAATCGCAATCCGCATCATGCGTGCCGCAAACGAAATGGGCAAAAAAACCGTCGCCGTATTTGCAGAAGAAGACAAACTGGGCCTGCATCGGTTTAAGGCCGACGAAGCTTATCGTATCGGGGAAGGATTGGGGCCTGTTGCGGCCTATTTGTCGATTGATGAAATCATTCGCGTAGCCCGTGAATGTGGAGCGGATGCGATCCACCCAGGATACGGCCTTTTGTCGGAAAACCCCGCATTCGTAGATGCGTGTGACAAAAACGGGATCACCTTCATCGGGCCCAAGGCCGAAACAATGCGCGCGTTGGGCGACAAAGCCTCGGCAAGAAAAGTTGCCATTGCGGCCGATGTTCCCGTCATTCCCGCAACAGAAGTGTTGGGCGACAATATGGACGCGATTACCAAAGAAGCGGCAGAAATCGGCTATCCACTTATGTTAAAGGCATCATGGGGCGGTGGTGGTCGCGGTATGCGTCCGATCAATGGCCCAGATGAGTTAGAAGAAAAAATCCTAGAAGGCCGTCGAGAAGCCGAAGCAGCATTTGGCAATGGCGAAGGTTATCTGGAAAAAATGATCACTCGCGCCCGTCATGTCGAAGTTCAAATTCTGGGCGATAAACATGGTGAAATCTATCACCTATGGGAACGCGATTGTTCAGTGCAGCGACGCAATCAGAAAGTGGTCGAACGCGCCCCTGCCCCTTATCTAAGTGATGCCCAACGTCAGGAACTGTGCGAATTGGGTCGCCGCATTTGTGCGCATGTGAGTTATGAATGTGCGGGAACCGTTGAATTCCTGATGGATATGGAAACTGGAAAATTTTACTTTATCGAAGTGAATCCACGTGTACAGGTGGAACACACGGTTACAGAGGAAGTCACTGGAATTGATATCGTTCAATCTCAAATCCTCATTGCTGAAGGCAAAACCATTGCTGAGGCGACAGGCAAAGCGAGCCAAGAGAATGTCACTTTAAATGGTCACGCCCTACAAACTCGGATCACAACTGAAGATCCACAAAACAATTTCATTCCCGATTATGGTCGCATCACAGCATTTCGTTCTGCCACGGGGATGGGAATTCGTTTGGACGGCGGCACAGCCTATTCTGGCGGAGTGATCACACGGTATTATGATTCATTGTTAGTCAAGGTAACGGCTTGGGCACCAACGCCGCAAAAGGCGATCAACCGCATGGACCGTGCATTGCGCGAATTCCGTATCCGCGGTGTATCAACTAACATCGCATTTGTCGAAAATCTATTAAAGCACCCGACATTCCTATCGGATCAGTACACAACGAAATTTATCGACGAAACACCCGATCTGTTTTCATTTGAAAAACGCCGCGACCGCGGGACAAAGGTTCTGACTTATATCGCGGACATTACAGTAAACGGACATCCCGAGACAGAGGGCCGCCCCGCACCTGCTACAGATTTAAAAACGCCAAAGCCCCCCAGCCATGGCACTGATTTGGCCTATGGCACACGAAATTTGTTGGAGCAAAAAGGACCCTCTGCCGTTGCAGAATGGATGTTGAAACAACAACACGTTCTGATCACCGACACTACCATGCGCGATGGGCATCAATCGTTACTCGCGACACGTTTGCGTTCGGTTGATATGATCAAAGTCGCGCCAAGTTATGCGGCCAACCTGCCACAGCTATTTTCAATTGAGTGCTGGGGTGGCGCAACATTTGATGTGGCGTACCGCTTTTTGCAGGAATGCCCATGGCAACGCCTGCGTGATTTGCGCAGTGCTATGCCAAACCTAATGACACAAATGTTGCTGCGTGCCTCAAACGGGGTTGGATACACAAACTATCCCGACAATGTTGTACAATCCTTTGTCGCAGAAGCGGCGAAAGGCATTGATGTTTTCCGCGTCTTTGACAGCCTAAATTGGGTTGAAAATATGCGCGTCGCAATGGATGCTGTTATTGAGGCGAACAAAATTTGCGAAGGTTCGATTTGTTACACTGGCGATATTTTGAACCCAGATCGCGCAAAATATGATATAAAATACTACGTAGACATGGGCAAACACCTGCGTGATGCAGGGGCACATGTTCTGGGTCTTAAGGATATGGCAGGCCTGCTGAAACCCGCGGCCGCGCGTCAATTGGTCAAAGCGCTTAAGGAAGAGGTGGGATTGCCCATCCATTTCCATACACATGATACATCGGGCGTGGCAGCTGCGACAATTTTGGCAGCTGCTGATGCGGGTGTTGATGCGGTGGACGCCGCAATGGATGCGTTTTCGGGCGGCACATCACAACCGTGTTTGGGATCCATCGTCGAGGCTTTGCGCAACACAGACCGTGATACAGGTTTGGACATTGAACGCATTCGCGAAATCAGTGCCTATTGGGAACAAGTTCGTGCGCAATACACTGCATTTGAAAGTGGAATAGCCGCGCCAGCATCCGAAGTGTACCTGCACGAAATGCCCGGTGGCCAATTCACAAACCTAAAAGCGCAGGCGCGTTCGTTAGGATTAGAAGAGCGTTGGAGTGATGTTGCAAAAACCTACGCTGATGTGAACCAAATGTTTGGCGACATTGTTAAGGTGACGCCATCTTCCAAAGTGGTGGGGGATATGGCCCTGATGATGGTATCCCAAGGCATCACACGTGATCAGGTGGAAGATCCAGAAACAGATGTCGCTTTTCCTGACAGTGTCATCGACATGATGCGCGGGAACCTCGGTCAACCCCCTGGTGGCTTCCCGATAGGGATAGTGAATAAGGTTCTAAAAGGTGAAGCGCCAAGCACCGAACGCCCAGGCAAACGTCTGGCCCCAGTTGATCTAGAGGCGAAACGCCTAGAGATATCGGAACAGTTGGGCGGCATCCCAATCGATGATGAAGATTTGAACGGATATTTGATGTATCCCAAAGTATTCACCGATTATATGCAGCGTCATAAAACCTATGGACCCGTGCGCACATTGCCAACCAAAACATTCTTTTATGGAATGGAGCCAGGCGAAGAAATAACAGCCGAGATTGACCCAGGCAAAACCTTAGAAATTCGTTTGCAAGCGGTTGGTGAAACCACCGATGATGGCGAGGTAAAGGTGTTCTTTGAACTTAACGGTCAACCTCGTGTGATCCGTGTACCAAACAGCATCGTCAAAGCGTCTACAGCAGCGAAACCAAAAGCCGAACCAGGCAATGCAAATCACATAGGAGCACCTATGCCAGGTGTCGTTGCATCCGTCGTTGTGCAGGCTGGGCAAGAGGTGCGCGAAGGCGATCTATTGCTGACGATTGAAGCGATGAAAATGGAAACGGGCATTCACGCAGAACGTCACGCAATAATCAAGCAAACCCATGTCGGCGCAGGTGCGCAAATCGACGCCAAAGATCTGTTGATCGAGTTGGAATAAAATATGCAAAGATGGCGCGGAAAATTCGAGTTCAGTGCCATTTTCCTCTTGCACACATTAGAAACTGTTTCTAAAACCGCTCTACCCAAGGACGCGGGCGTAGCTCAGGGGTAGAGCGTTACCTTGCCAAGGTAAATGTCGTGAGTTCGAATCTCATCGCCCGCTCCAATTTCTCTTATTTTATATATATATCAGTTATTTAATTGGATTATGATGTTTTTCGAGTACACTTTTGGATACACTTTATTTTATTAAGTTGGGCAAAGCTTGCCGTAAAAATCACTACTGCTATCATTTCATCCACCTTCCCTGCTCCTTGTCGCGCCGCGCGATATAGGTCCAATTCAGGTACAGGCAGGGTTTCTTTTGGATAGCAAATTGCGGGCTTTACCTTGCGTCGTGCCTCCGCGTCTTGTGGCTTATTGCTCATCTCTTTGTCCCGTTAAGGCATGAATCTTGATGCACTTACTCAGCCTACCCAAAGCCTCCATGGCAATTATTTCTGTCATCAACACAATCCCGCTTGACCTTATACAGTGATTTGGTATCAAACGAAAATTCTCAGGGCGGGGCGAAATTCCCCACCGGCGTTAAGGGAGCCCCCAAGCCCGCGAGCGCTCAGCAATGAGGTCAGCAGATCAGGTGCAATTCCTGAGCCGACGGTTAC
>Ga0181565_10002682_pt1 | contig 13676 bp, 11 predicted proteins | sample 101ome_16_FD_129661 | JGI IMG/M metagenome (GOLD analysis project Ga0181565, IMG submission 129661) | Coastal salt marsh microbial communities from the Groves Creek Marsh, Skidaway Island, Georgia - 101401AT metaG (megahit assembly) | ecosystem: Environmental > Aquatic > Marine > Intertidal... | reverse complement strand
GAATGTCTCATAATTAAATCTGAGATTGACCAAAATATCTCACATGCACTCACCCAACTACATCGACTTATTACTACGGTAGCGTATGCCCCGTTACAAGAAAGCATCCTTGAATCCTTTATTTTAAAAGCATTAATATACTTAAAACAATTTTCAAATTTTATATCGTTTCTTCCAACTATCGATCATGAAAGCGAAAATTATCTTGATCAGCTACTCGGGATTATTTTATCTACAGATACCATATCTACTACGCTAACAGATCTTAATCCCGAATTATTTCAGGATATTAATCGTCATCTATGCCTAATAATAGCTAAAATTATCCTAGAACCACGCTATGGGAGATGTTTAAATGCTCAGCGATTAGATTTTTTATTTGCAACGCACCATCAACTACTACTTGATGAATTAAAGACACTTATCATTGATTCTCAAACGCTATCATTTCAGCAAGTACAAAATCTTTTAGCGTTGCTTTCTAATGTTCCTGAACAATTAACCTACAATCGTTTTTCAGAATGGTTTATTTATTTAGATGTACTTAAATTCATACAAGATGATGATATTACTCTTGTATTATTTGAGTGTTGTTTAGCGCATCCTCGATTAGTAATTGACAGTATTCAAAATCATCAAAATCCTAAGTATTATTTTCAAATTCTTGCTGATGAAAGTCCTAGCTTAGCATTTTATTTGCTTAATATATTAGTTCAGTCTTCATTAGAGGCTGATCTTAATTTAGTGACTGAATGCCAGCAAATAATATCAAATAATCCCTTTCTTTCTTATTTAGTAAGTTCTAAAAAATCCAGTTATTTCATTGATGATCTTATTCAATATGCCTATTCAACAGAATCTATCCCCATAAATAAACGCCGTAATCTAATCACTAATCTTTTACCAAAGTATCCAGATTCGTTTGCATTTTTTCTGGAACTATTATTTTTACAAAATAAAGATCTATTTTGGACACTTTGTCATGATGAAACCCTAGGATTATTTGATAGTATTATCGAACTGACTCACGATACTCCCGCAACTATTTTTAGTACAAACTTCTTGTATCACTGTTTTACTCATCCTATGTTTTTAGCTTACCTTCCAGATATTTCAGAAAGAAGTCGATATCATTCAGTATCCCCCTTATTAATTCATGCATCAACCTTAAAAGATCCTGCATCTGTGAATAATTTTTCCTGCAATGATCTTATTGGCTGGATAAATACCTGTTACTTATTTAATCAATTAGATACCTGCTTTGACTTATTGCATACTCGGGATCATTACTCGGTTGATTGCTTTTATGAAATGTTTTTTAATCATATGGCGCAAAAAGATATATCCTATAATACAGAAATTTTTCTTAATTATCTTTGCAAATGCACAGATCTCTCTTTAAAATCATTTATTACCCATCTAAACGATCATTATGCAATTACATATCATGACTTTGCTGTCTTTTTACTAAATGCCGTCTCAAAATCAGTTACCCCTCATACCTATACACAATTACAAATTCGTTGCACGCCATATTTATCCCAGCTTACTCATATCCATGCTCAGTTCTCTATTTCAGAATCAGCAACATACATGATAAGCATTGCGTCTGTTTGCCATATTCAAGAATTATCTATCGGTGATATTTGCCAATTTTTAAAAGAATGCAATTACATCCCATCAGCAATTAACCCCAACCATCTCACCCTCTTAGCGGATGCAATATTTAATGAAAGCCATCATCATTTTTTAACAGATTTATCCCTCCATTATCCCAATCTTTTTGAAACACTCTTATTTAAACCCCCGTTTGCTACTGCCATCCAACAAGCAATCTTTTACGAAGAATTACATCCCGAATCCTGACTTTACAACCATATAATTAATGCAATTGATCGATTAAGTTATAATCAATTATTACAATTTTTAGGTGTTTATGTCCAAAAACACTTTACGTCACAAAAACATCAAAAATCTGTTGAATTATTAACATCATTTATCCCTTTTTCATCAGAAAATGTTAGAAATAATTTTGATCATTTAGAAACCCAATTATTAACATTAGTTAATACGCCAATTCCTCGTGTTGGTAGTAACGATCCTATTATTCAGCTTATTTTTCAATCCCTACCAAAATTAAGACAACAGTTAGATATTACCGAACAACTTTACTGCTTTTTATCGACAGATACAGCTACACTGTCCCATCATGGCATTGATTTTATTCATGTAAAAAAACATCTTGAACTATGCTGTTCTTCAGTAGATAATCGCATGAAATTACTTCACTATTGCCAGCATCACCATGATGAACGCTCCTTTCATATCTTTAGCCGTTTTATCGATCATTGGGAAGAAAAGAACAGTCTCTTTGATACATTCAATTTATATCTTACAAAAGGTCATGAACACCATATTTTCCATGATTATTTGTTAGCTATGGCTACACGAGTCACGTATTTTTCTTTTGAAAACTTTAAATTAAATCGCTTTAAAAAACTTTGTGTTGCGATTCACTTTTTACTTGTCTATTCTCCAGAAAAACTTCATTTACAACATTGGTTTATTCATTATTTAATTCCAAATTTAAAAGCTGCTTATTTTAATTATGTTGCAGCTATTTTTTCATCTAACTTAATTGATCAGTCTATCTTAAAAGACCTAGCCATAGGCTTTATAACCCATCAAAAAACAGCGTGTTACTCTTCTTTGTTTAAAGCAAGCTTTTTTCAGCCATTCTTTCGTGATGTATGGGAACATTTTATTGCATCCTCAAAAGAACATATTATTCTTTCAGATTTATTAGTTGAATCCAGCCCGCTTCATCAAAGTGTTGAACTTTTTATGCGTAATTTCATTGAAAAAAGCCCCCAAAACTTTTTTGATTTTTGTACTATTCATTATAATCATAAAATTTATATTGATATCTTTTTTAAGAAACTTTACAGCTATTATTTCAATCAAACGATAATCGACACATCGTCTATTTCTATGTCTCAAGATAATCCATTGATTGGCTTAACTCAAACAGCAATAACAGCTCAAGAAACAGGGTTTTTATTTTTCTTAGCGCGTTGTGTTGAAAACCACCTTATTCCAAATCAAAAAAATGTAAGCTGGATTATTAAATGTTTAAACAAAACCTATCGTCTATCCTTCTCAACACTACCTCACAGCATTGATTCATCCTTACAAAATACAATCAAAAAACTCTTTCTTTCCTCTGGTTTATTAACAGATTCTGGAGAATTTTTAGAGGAATTACCATCCTTAAGCTTAGAACAATTTAAAGAAAATAATCCAACTCTTACTATGAGCCCAGCTATGGAATTTGCCTATGTTAATCTACACCAAGCAGCCATCGCACATTTTCATCAACGCAATCATTTTTTCACATGCTTTTTATCGGAAGCCCCTACCTTTTTTATTCAAAATACACCAGCCACATCTCATTTAGGTTCCGATGCAAGTTCACAGTTTTTTGAAAAAGCTCCCGCTTACATCGATTATCTATTTTATAGGTTACATAAAAACAATCAGGGCACCTTAGCATTTAAAGAGTTTTCTTCACTAATTAGTCAAAATAATATCCTAAAACCACTCTTTTTTAATTATCTTAAATGTCTGCCTTCCAATCAATTACTTCCTATATTAAAACATCCTTCATTAACACTTCAATTTCGTCATTTTGTTTTATTTGGTATCTTATATGATGAAAAAGAAAGCAATAAAATTTTAGATAATACGTCCTGGGAAACGCGTGTTGTACATTCTTTATTCAAAGATCTATCACTAGCGTGGTTATCTAAAAGTGATACAGATTCTCCTCATATACATATAGAAATTTTATTATTCTTTTTTATTCATTTTCCATCAGCAATCAAATCACATTGTCATGAATATTATTCTTCTATTTTAGAAAGCACTGGTATTAATTTTCCGAAATTATTTTATGGTGTTAATCACATAGAAATGATTTTATCTCAACCTCGTTATGTGGTATTAACGCTAGATTTATTTTTAGAAATCATAGAAAATCTTTTTGCTACAGGCTTTTCATTATTTGATTGTATTTTTTGCTTCAAAGCATCCTCCTATTATGATTCATTAATCGAACACGAATGGCTCTCTACTGTATTAAAAAAAGAACCAATGACTACCCATTCCATTACCCCCAACTGGATGCATATTATCTATGAATTAATTTGTACCGATCAAAAAATAATCTATGTTCCGGATTCTTTCTTTGAAACAACAGTCTATCATCATGCCTTTAAAAAGTGGTTGATAACAGAAGGGCATTTAACATCAAAAAACTGCTTAACATTGCTTACTTATCAGGATTTTTTATCCTTTTATAATCCTTCAGAAATCTATTCAGAACTCATGGCTACAGTATCTACGATGGTATCTGCTAAACCCCTACAACCCCAATTAATTCAAAGTATTGCTGAATCCTTTTTTGAATCAATTTTTTATAATTTAACACCCTTTATCACACCAGCGTCCACTCATTACCATGAGCTAAAACTTGTGCTTGATATTCTTCCCATATCTCTCCCTCATTATGAAAAAACATGTCAACTTAATTATTTAAAAGAATTTCAATCTGCCTTATTTAATTATCAATTAGTATCGTTACTTGATATTCGCTTTCTTGATTTTGTTATGGCGTTAATAAACGATGCTAATCATGGAATTTCAGCTACAAAAAAAAGAAATTTAATTGAATCTATTCCAATAGAGTGTACTCTCGATCATGCTATTTTTGATCCTCTATCTAATCAACAAAAAAATGCATTTAAAGCTTATTTAATCGAGCATCATATCTTAGTGAATGATCATATTTATTATCGAAAAAGCGAACTAATCAAACGCACCTTAGAAACCTCTAAAGAGTATTATGAATCATTTACCTTGCTTGATAAATATATCTTAGCTCAAACAACATTGCTTGATTCTGCCCTTACTATCATTGCCCAACTTGGGTATATTTTACTTTATCCAGCAGATATTGCACGCCGTCATTTCATTGATTTATTCGGAACAATCCATGATCATGAGTGGGTCTATATAAATCATTTATTACCACAAACACTTAACAATCAATCTGTGCAAGACATCTTACAAAAATTTATTAATGATAAATCATTATTATCAAAAGAAACTCTTAAAAAACATGCTATCTCTTTAAGAAATATAAGTTCACCAACTCCTGAAATTTCTGAACTATTCGATACCTTTCGAAAACAATCCGCTACCCTAGTTTCATCCCCTCAGTTACCTACATCTGGTAATTTGCTTCAAACTCTTATGTCAGCACTATCAGAAAATCATCAGAACTCTTAAAATGCGTTTATTTTAATGCTATTATACTAAAACTGTGAATGCGGGATTAGCTCAGTTGGTAGAGCGTCTGCTTGCCAAGCAGAAGGTCGCCAGTTCGAACCTGGTATCCCGCTCCAGATTCTAATTTCATTCTATCTCATTTAAAGATTATTATGATGCTTTTGATTTCTTTGCTGGTCCATTTTCTTGTTTAAAAGCAACAGGAATTATTGGAGGTAGATTAGCTAAATCCTTATTTCTACTTTTTAAACCTTGATAGAAGTCCTTTATTCCAGTCTTAGCCCATTGGGATCTATCTTTAAAAACATACTTAACTTCATCTTCTTTTGTTTTTTTGTTTGTTGTTTTTGTTAATTTTGCTTCTTGATACTCTACTGTGTCTTCATCTGGGGTATTACCTTTATAGTGACAAAGAAATAAAGCTTTTGTTGGAAGCTCCTCAATTGTCATGTTATGAAATTCATCTTCTGAAATATTAGGTACATTTAACTTTTTAATTATATGTATAAGTTCTATTGTTTTAAGATCGTTTTGAGGCAGTTGATTTATAACGTTTTCTGAAACACACTCTGGGCTATGCTTTCTTTTGCCTGAGCTAGCATCCCTTGTATTTGCAGCAGTACTCCCAATTGGATGAACATTCTCCTGTAACTGAGAGGGTCCTTCTATAACGGACTTTGGAATGGAATAATCTTTCCAATATCTTTCTTTCTGATCTCCTTCTTCACCATCAACGCAAATACATTGATTTCCAACAACTGCATTTTTAGGGAATAAGAGAAACAAACTATTATTTTCTAAAACTGCTGTTTTACTTGGAATAAAATAGTCTTTCTCATTAAGATATTTTACTTGGATTCTTCCTAGATTATATTCTTCTGACTTTTCCAACATTTTCGCAGTGGGCTTAACAACTGTATATTCATCAAAATCAAGATTTTTAAGCTCACGTCCATATTTAACTACAATTTTTTTTTCTTTAAGATCTCCTACTTTCAAAAATACATTAAGCCTTGAATAAACATTTCGAATTAACATGTCTACATAACTCTCTAATCTTAACCTATCAGAGGCTTCTAATCTTAGCTTATCAGCGGCTACTTTTTTTTTACATTTATATTCCATTTTATTTAAAAGATCTAATGCATTTGGGTGTAGATCTGCTCTCGATAGTTGTGCCATTTTTTTCTCCGATAATAGTTTTTTTTAGTTATCGAAAGAAATTAAAATAAGTTTACAAAAAAATTCTTGCAGGCTAAAGAAAAAATCTTATGTTTCGATTAATTCATACTCACCATTGTCGGTTCGATAAATAACACATACACGTTCTTTTAGATCTCGAAAAACTAAGAAACTAAGTTCATTTTCTTCTAAGGCAATAACCGCATCCTCAAATCCCATTGGCTTTGGAATGTAACGTTGAATTACTTCATTAGATTCTTTTTCATTTGTAGATAGAGTACGCTCCACATTGCTCACAGGGCGATTACCTTTATGCTTTTTCAACTTTTCTTTGTATTTTTTTAATTGAACAACCAATTTATCCATTAACAAATCAATACTTGAATACATGTCAGGAGATGATTCTTTTGCTGTAATAACAGCCCCTGAAGATTTAATCACAGCTGAGGCTACTTGATTTTGGTCGTTTGAATGTAGCCCTTCTATATCTAAGTTGATTGTTACATGTTGAATCTGATCAAAAAAATGATTTACCTTATCAATTTTTTTCTCTGCATACTCTTTTAATGCATCTGTAATTTCTACATGGTGAGCTTTAATGATAACGTTCATGTGGGTCTCCTTTTTGATATCACGCTGAAAATCTATACTATAATCATAATTGAGCATTGATTCGAATACAAGGTTTAAGCCATTTTAAGCACTTATTTTTTAAGACCGGCTATATTATACTTTTGATCATGGCAAACTCCCCAAAGCTTAATGCAATAATTCTAGCTGCAGGAAAAGGCACCCGAATGAAATCGGATCGGCTAAAAGTCCTTCATCATGTTGCAGGAAAACCTATTTTGGCCTACGTCATTGAGGCTGTCTCAACGATTGCTTCAAAGTCTTTTGTTGTGGTTGGGCATCAATCAGATGAGGTTAAAACACAATTTAAAGCATATGACTGTGAGTTTGTAGAACAGCATCAACAACTAGGCACAGGCCATGCTGTTCAGCAAGTTATTCCATATATTAATAACAAAGAGCAAAGCCATACTATAATTTTGGCTGGAGATTGCCCCTTAATTCAAGAATCAACGCTACGATCCCTATTAGATCATCATAATCAAAGTAATTCAGCGGCGACTATACTCACCACGCATATGCCAAACCCGCAAGGCTATGGGCGTATGTTACGATCTGAAAATGGCTCTGTTATTGGAATCAAAGAGCATAAAGATTGCAATGAAAAAGAATTGGCAATTACAGAAATAAATTCTGGAATTTATGTCTTTAATACGTCCCTACTCCTTTCTTACATTTCAGAACTACAATCTAACAATTCTCAGCAAGAATATTATCTCACTGATATTATTCATATTTTAAAAGAAAAAAACCATTTAATCTCTGCTGTAGTTACTCCCGATCACCAAGAAATTATTGGAATTAATACAAGAAATGATCTCGCTCAATCAAATAAAGTCATTTTTAATCGCAATAACCAAACTCACATGAAAAACGGTGTTACACTCATCGATCCTGATACTACATTTATAGATTCATCCGTAATCATTAAACAAGATACAATTATCCATCCCTTTTCAATTATTTCAGGCAATACAACTATAGGCACTCACTGCAACATTGGTCCTTTTGTTGAAATTTCAGATCAAACCATAGATAATAATCAGCATATAAAATAAACTATTTAGATTTTTTGTGGTTTTATAACCTTGAATACAAGTTTACTTATATGATAAAATTTCTTTCCTCTTTTTTAGCAGAGAGTTGAATTAAGGAGAAACTATGAATTTGAAAGCTTACGAAATATTATTTATTATCTTGCCTAACTTTACTGAAGAGCAACGAACAAAAATTACTGACATTGTACAGAACGCTATTACAGAAAAAGGCGGATCTATTATTGAGTTTGAAGATATGGGAATAAAAGACTTTGCTATGGAACTCAAAAAATCTACGCAAGGTTACTACTATCTATGCCGTTTTAAAGCAAATAATGAACAACTAGAAAATTTACAAGCTAAGCTTGCTGTTACTGAAGATATCTTCAGACATATGATTGTCACATTAGATTCCGTATTAACAAAAGAAGAGCTTGCTGAAAAAATAAAGTAATTAATATGTCTCGATTCAACAAGATTATTCTAATAGGAACTGTCTCAAATTCACCTGAGCTAAAGCAAACGTCTTCAGGAGAGTCTGTATGTAGTTTCATTTTAGATGTTGAAAGGCCTATGGGTGAAAGCTCAGTAGCAAGTTCGGATAGATTCACTATTAACTGTTGGCGTGATCTTGCTGATACAGCATCTGCATTCACTTCAGGATCAATGCTTATCGTTGATGGAAGTATTAGAAATAGATCTTATGAAAATGAATCTGGCCAACGTATTTATGTAACTGAAATTGAAGCTAAATCAATCAAACAATTATCAGCACAAACACAGCCTGCTTCACTAGATAGTGGTGCTTCTATCCCTGTAGTTGAAGAACAGCCGAAACAAGATAAGGCTTTTGATTTTAATGAAGCAATTAAAAGTGAAGAAACTCAAGAATTTGCGACCCAACTGGGTGAGGATGTGCCATTTTAAATGTTTAATAAAGCTGTTTTAATTGGAAGATTAGTCAAAGACCCTGAAACACGAGTTACGTCGTCGGGTATTTCTTTAAGCCGATTTACAATCGCAATCGATCGTATTGGTGGTAATTCAGAAAATAAAGTAACAGACTATATTAACATTATTGCCTGGAGAAGGCAGGCAGAAATTGCTGGGCAATATCTAAAAAAAGGAAAATTAGTTGCAGTAGAAGGATCACTACGGATTGACCAATATGAAAAAGAAGGTCAGAATCGTGAATGGGTGGAAGTCGTCGTAGACAATTTTCAAATGCTTGATCGTTCTACAGATGCTCCGGCAGATGGTAACGAAATAAATTAGGAGATACGGTTATGAATTCAAATACTACAAAGCAAAACTTTAAACGACGCACAAAAAGACGCGTATGTTACTTTTCGGCAAATAAAATAGAACTTATTGATTACAAAGACACAAAAACATTAAGTCGATTTGTCACAGATCGAGGTAAAATTGTTCCTAAACGTAATTCAGGGTTGTGTGCAAAGTGGCAACGCAAAGTTGCAGTTGCGATAAAACGCGCTCGTTTTATGGGATTATTGCCTTATTCTGTAGAATTCTAAATAGGAGTTAGTTATGTCTCGAGAAGTTGAAGTTGTTTTTATTAAAAGTAAAAAAGGAAGTTTTACCATTGGTGAAACAAAGTTAGTTAAGCCTGGATATGCATTTAATTATTTATTTCCTTACGAATTTGCTGTCTTAAATTCTCCACAAAATAGAACTCTTATTGCATCTATTGGTAAAAAAGCTAAGAAAAATGATGAAGAAACTAAAGCAACTGCAGAACAAGTAAACACTTCACTTAACGGAAAGACCATTGTATTTCAAGCTAAATCTCATGATGAAGGTAAGCTTTACGGATCAATTTCAGTGAATGATATTGTATCAAAGTTAAATATTGATTATGAAACTCAGCTAGATAAACATGATATTAAGGGATTTTCTCCAATTAAAGAAATTGGAACATATGATCTTAATATTGTTATTCACAAAGATATTAGTACACCTATAACTGTAATTGTTGAAAAAGATGAAACAGAATCTCCTGAGGTAAAAAAATTAAATTCTTCAAAATCTGAGTCAGCGAAAGCTAAAACACAAACCTATGCTGATGAAGATCCTGTTGTTGATGTAGCTGATAAAAATGCACCAAAAAAGTCAGTTACTATTGATGACAGCGTATTCTAACAAATATTTTTTTTGTTTTAAAACCAGTTAAATTAGGGTAGTTTATAGGTATAAAAATAAGGAGTTAGTCCTGTGCCTTTACCCGATCTACTTAGGAATAATTTAGCTATACCTGTGGTTGGCGCACCGATGTTTATCATTTCTACGCCACGTTTAGTTATTGCTCAATGTTGCGCTGGTATTGTGGGCTCATTTCCAACATTAAATGCTCGGCCTAAAGAACAGTTACGCTCTTGGATTCAGGAAATCAAGCAAGGCTGTGAGGAATTTAAGCTAGCAAACCCTAAGGCTCGTGTTGCTCCGTTTGCAGTAAATTTAGTTGCTCTTGATAGTAATCAACGGCTAGATCATGATCTTAAGATCTGCATTGAAGAAAAAGTTCCAATTATTATCACAAGCATGCGTGCGCCCAAAGCTATATCTCAAGCAATTCATGACTATGGAGGTATTCATTTTCATGATGTAATTAATCGACGCCATGCCGAAAAAGCAATTGAATCAGGCGTTGATGGCTTGGTCTTAGTATGCAATGGCGCAGGTGGGCATGCAGGTATGCTTAACCCATTTGCTTTTATTAACGAAATACGTCCATTATTTAATGGAACACTACTACTGGCGGGGAGTTTAAGTAACGGCAACGACATCTTAGCCAGCCAAGTTCTAGGTGCTGATTTAGCCTATATTGGCACACGTTTTATAGCAACTACGGAAGCTAATGCATCCGATGATTATAAGCAGATGATCTTAGCATCTAAAGCTCAGGATATTATTTATACACCAGAATTTACAGGGGTTAATATCAATATCCTTGGCCCTTGTTTAAAAAAATACGGCATTGCCAAAGACTCTGTTGCACCACCACGTTACAAAAAGCCTCATCCTCTTGTTCTTGCATGGAAACATTGGCGACTCAAAGATGTTAAAAAATGGAAAGATTTGTGGAGCGCGGGGCAAGGCGTTGGATCTATTAACTCTATTTTATCTGTAAAAGATTATGTAGAAGAACTAATTTCGGGCTACACTATGGCTCGTAAATCTCATCTAGATTAAACTATTTACTCCATGTATTTTACGCGTGATAGCTTAGCACAATTACCAAATCAACCTGGTATTTATAAAATGATCGATAATTCCGATACCATTATTTATATTGGCAAAGCTAAAAACATAAAAAATCGTGTTAAAAGTTACTTTGCTAAAACCATTGATTCTATCAAAACACGCCTCATGGTCAAACAAATTGCTCGTATCGAAATTATCGAAACAACCACAGAAAAAGAAGCTTTTATTTTAGAAAATCATTTAATCAAAACGTATAAACCTAAATATAATGTTTTATTAAAAGATGATAAAACGTTTCCTTATATCAAGGTTACAATGAACGAACCTTTTCCTCGCATTATTGTTACACGCCACAAACAACGTGATGGATCACGCTACTATGGTCCGTTTCCTTCCCTAGGATCATCACGATCTTTAAAAAAAACATTGTATGAGTTATTTCCAATTCGAGATTGCAAACAGCCAATCTCTTTAACAAAAAAAGAGCCAAAATGTTTGTTATTAGATATTAATAAATGCATTGGGCCTTGTGTCATAAAAGAAATTAAACCGCAGTATGATGAGCTTATAAAACAACTTGATTTGTTACTGACAGGTAGAAATTCAACACTTATTACCCATATAACCAAACAAATGAAAGCACTTGCAGCTGAACAAAAATTTGAAGAAGCTGCAAATCTTAGAGATCGTTTGGTATTAATTGAAAATTTAACTGAATCACAACGCGTTGCGCTAGATGATGCCCATTCTTATAGTCTTTGGACTTTTGTTGAATGTGATCGATTTTACTATATTATGGTTCAAGAACTTATTGATGGAAAACTAATTTCTCAACATGGATTTTATGATGAAAAAGCTACCTGTACTGCAGATATATTTATCGAAAAAACATTTCTTAGTTATACAAACGACACCGTTTCTGTACTAAATCAAGTCATTTGTTCTGATAAAATTGCAAATGTTTTAACCCCAATCTTCAAAACCTTAAAATTGCCAGATGTTCTTATCCCAGAACGAGGTCTAAAAAAAGACTTATTAGCAAACATAACCCTCAATGCTAAGCACGCTTTGCAACGATTAAATCTAAAACCTCAAAAAAAACCGACCACAACAACCTTAACTGCATTAAAAGATACCCTTAATTTACGAACTATTCCCACTACAATTTTTGGATTTGATATTTCTCATTTACAAGGGACTCAAATTGTTGCTTCAGCTGTAACTTTTTATAAGGGCTATCCAAATAAAAATGCTTATCGAAAATTTTCAATTAAAGCACCTCTTACAGCAAGTCATGATCCCGAATCTATTCGAGAGGCTGTTTATCGCCGATTAAAACTTTGCTTAGATAATAATGAACCTCTTCCACAATTACTTGTTATTGATGGAGGTAAAGGTCAGCTTAATTTTGCTTATTCAAGTCTTCTCAAATTAGGATTAGAATCACAGATTGATATTATTTCTTTAGCAAAAAAACATGAAGATATCTATGTACTTAATCAAAAAGATCCTATTCAAATTCCCAATGATGATCCTATCATACATCTTTTGCAATACATTCGAGACGAATCACATCGCTTTGCTGTATCATTTCAACGAAACAAGCGTAATAAATTAGCACTACAAAGCCAATTACTGCAAATTGATGGTCTTGGTAAACATCGATTAAAAGCCTTATATCAAGCATTTGATTCACTTGATACTATTAGAGAAGCCTCTATTGATGAGCTCACCTCTGTCTCAGGAATTGGGAAACAATTAGCTGAAACTATTAAAAATACATTACAAAAAATTTCTTAATATACTACAAAATAATTTTCATCTGGGGATTATTAGGTAATAAATTCATAATATCTTTAGCTTTACTTCCTACACGGTTATCTTTCAAATTTATCTGTATTATTTCATTTCTTTTCATTGAAACTGATTTTGATGCTAGATAAATAGCCATCGCTCCAGCATCTCCAATATCATTTAAACCTAAATTCAAATAGTTTAATGAGGAATTTATATTTATAATATCACTTAATATTTCTGCAATCACCATGGCACCACTATCTCCTAATATATTATAAGAAACATCTAATTTTTCTATATTAGAATTATTTTTTAATGATTGTGTAATAATCTTAATTCCTCTTGCGGAAATAATGTTATCTCTTAAGATGATTTCTTTTAATGTGCTATTTTTTTGAAATAAATCACTGATACTTTTTGCCCCATTATCAGATAGATTATTTACACTTAAATCAAGAG
>Ga0181565_10002674_pt1 | contig 13701 bp, 8 predicted proteins | sample 101ome_16_FD_129661 | JGI IMG/M metagenome (GOLD analysis project Ga0181565, IMG submission 129661) | Coastal salt marsh microbial communities from the Groves Creek Marsh, Skidaway Island, Georgia - 101401AT metaG (megahit assembly) | ecosystem: Environmental > Aquatic > Marine > Intertidal zone... | reverse complement strand
GCTTTTACCCCGGCTTTGCGTGAGGCCATGTTTCAGGAGCCCATCCGGTTTTTCTGCGACTTGGTCCTGAATCAAGGCTCTGCACTGGAATGCCTCTTCGCGGATCACACCATGGTCAATGCTTTGCTGGCGGACCATTATGGTTTGGAAATGCCACCTCAGGTCGCAAGTCAAGGATGGGCCCGCCTTTCTGTTGGAGATTCCGGTAGGGGGGGGCTTTTACCCATGGGGGTCTTTCTGACCATGAATGCTCCAGGGCTTCGCACCAGTCCTGTGAAGAGAGGGTATTGGGTCGTGCGTCAACTGCTGGGTGAGCACATTGCGCCTCCACCTCCCAATGTCCCTGACTTGCCCTCAGACGAACGGCTCATGGAGGCGTCTTTGCCTGAGATGCTGGCACGGCACCGCGAAGTCAGAGAATGCGCCCAATGCCACGAAAAATTCGACTCGATTGGCTTGAGTTTCGAAGGCTTTGGACCCGTTGGAGAGCTGCGAACCCTTGATCTGGCTGATCGGCCGATCGCCGACCTGGCAACGTTTCCTGATGGGAGTGAAGGTGCCGGGCTGAAGGGGCTCCTGGCCTATATCAAGGCGGATCGTCAGAGGGATTTCCTCGAACAATTGGCACAAAAACTTTTCACCTACGCCATGGGACGAGCATTCATTCCATCCGATGAGTTGTTTTTCGAAGCGCTGATGCCCGCATGGGAAGAGGAAAACTATCGTCTGCAATGGTTGATGGAACAAATCGTTCTCAGCCCACATTTTCTCAATCGCCGTGGACCACGCCAAACCATCAGCTCTAATCTACCATGAAATCATCCTATCCAAGAGGTCTGCGGACCCCGCTCTCTCGTCGCCGATTCCTAAGTGGAACCGGTGTGGTCCTGTCACTTCCCTGGATGGAATCGATTCCCGTCTTTGGTCAGGAATCCAACCTGCCGACCAAGGAAGGATCCTCCCACCCCAAACGGTTTGCGGCCTTGTTCATGGCCAATGGTGTGAACAAGCACCACTTCTGGGCCAAGCAAGGCGAGGAGGGGATGATCTTGGGAAAAAGTCTCGAACCTCTTGCTCCATACAGGCGAAAGATGAATGTCATCTCGGGCCTTTTCAACAAGAACGCCACTGGGGTGGGCATTCATCCCGGGCAGACCGGAAACCTGCTTTCCGGTGCTGCGTTGCAGAAAGGGGCGACGCTCAAGGGTGGGATCAGCATGGATCAGGTGCTTGCCAACCATTTGGGTAAACAAACGATGCAGCCCAGCTTGGTCCTGGGCTGTGAGCAGCCTGTCACGGGGTATCATGAGACCAACTTTTCCATGGCTTACGGGTCGCACATTTCGTGGCAAAACGAATCCTCACCAGTTCCCATGGAGGTGTATCCGTCCCTGGCTTTCGATAGCTTGTTCGAGAACAAGGGAAACATGCGTCACTTGAGTATTCTCGATCGTATCAAGGAACAAGCTCATGACTTGACACGGCAGATCAGTGGCGCAGACAAGGCCAAGTTGGATGAATACCTGACCAGTGTCAGGGAGGTGGAAAAGCGCATTGAGTCGCTGCGGGATATCAAGGACAAAGCGAACTTCACCTTGCAAAAACGTCCTGAAGCCCTCTTTACCATGGAGCGCCCGGAAAACGGCCTTCCTGAAGATATCCGCGAACACATGCGGCTGATGTGCGATATCCTTGCCTTGGCTTTCCAAACGGATAAGACACGTGTGGCGACCCTGCTTCTTTGTCGGGACATTTCAGGGCTTTTCTACCCCTTTCTGGATGCCCGCAACGCCCACCACAGTGCATCGCATCACGATGAGTCAGACGAATTTGAACGAATCACGCGTTATTATATCGGGCAGATGGCACACCTGGCCAAACGATTGGATACCATGCCCGAGGGCGATGGAACCGTGTTGGATCACTCCTGTTTGATCTGGATCTCCAACATGTGGTCTGGAAGCAAACACGATTCCACCAAGGTGCCCTTGATCACCCTTGGCGGACTCGATGGATCGCTTGAGACTGGGCGGGTCCTTGATTATCTGAATCGATCGGATGAAGAGCGCAAACTTTGCAGTTTCTATCTTTCCATCATGGACCGCATGGGCGTTTCTCTGGAAACTTTTGGCGATTCAGATATTCGATTAAAAGGTGTCTAGCTTTTGGAATAGGGTCCTACTCCGTATCAGCAACCTCCCCTCATGCGCCGCGGCTTTTAAGGCGTGACCGGTCACTTGGTTTGGGCAATTATCTGCCTATGCGTTCCCACATCACGACTGTTTTTCTTCTTGGATTCATCGGGTGCCTGGCTCAGGCCCAGGAGTGGAAATTACAGGAGCTTAAATATCATCAGGAGGGTCTCGAGGTCGATCTGGGCGTCGGTTTGTGGGCCTGGCCCATGCCCATGGACTACGATCGCGATGGCGATCTTGATTTGGTGGTCGCCTGCCCGGACAAGCCTTCCAATGGAGTTTATTTTTTTGAGAATCCGGGATTGAAGGTAGATCAGCGGCTTCCGGTTTTTCGCAAGGCCATTCGTCTCGGAGAGGCATCCCACAACATGCAGGTGAGCTATGTGGGAGGTGAGCCACGGGTCCTTGTGGAAAATAAGGAGTGTGTGGATTTTCGTCAGCATGGTTTTGCTCGACGAGAAACCGTCTATCCCCATGCGCGTTTCCATGAAGGCCAAACGCGGGCCCGAATGTGGCGCTATGTCGATTGGGAAGGGGATGGGGATCAGGATTTACTGGTCGGCATCGGAGACTGGTCGGACTATGTCTGGGATCAGGCCTACGATGCCCAGGGGCGCTGGCAGAATGGCCCGTTGCACGGCCATGTCTACTGGATCGAAAACCGTGACGGTGTCTATGTGGAGCATCCCATCCAGGTGGAAGCCGGGGGAGGGCCTGTAGATGTTTACGGATGGCCCAGCCCGAATCTGGCGGATTTCGACGGCGATGGAGATTTGGATCTCCTATGTGGAGAATTTCTCGATGGTTTCACTTACTTTCAAAACATCGGTCAGCGTCAATCCCCTGTGTTTGCCTCGGGAAGAAGGTTGAACGATCCGAATGGGGCTGCCTTGAAGATGGATCTCCAAATGATCACTCCGACGGCGGTAGACTGGGACGGGGATGGAGATATGGATTTGATCGTGGGAGATGAAGATGGTCGCGTGGCCCTGGTCGAACACACGGGAACCCTGAAAGGTGGAATGCCTCAATTCAGGCAACCGGTGTATTTCAAGCAAGAGGCTGATACGCTCAAGTTTGGTGCCCTGGCCACTCCTTTTGCCTTCGATTGGGATGGAGATGGGGATGAGGATATCTTGTGCGGCAATACGGCAGGAGAGATTGGGGTTTTTACGAATATGGATGGGAACGGAACCCAGTGGAGCGCGCCTGAAAAACTGGAAGTCGATGGCAAGCCCTTCCGGGTGATGGCGGGTGTTTCCGGTTCGATTCAAGGGCCCGCAGAAGCCAAGTGGGGATACACCACCTTTTCCGTAGCGGATTGGGATGGAGATGGAGATCAGGACTTCATCGTCAACTCCATCCTGGCTCGACTTCTCATGCTTGAAAACCAGGGGGGGCGTTACACCGCCCAGCCCTTGCCGTTCTGGAAGTCCTCGCCGCCCCCGCGCTTTGACTGGTGGCAAACCCTCTCGGAGGACACTCAGACTCAGTGGCGCACCACTCCCTTTGCCTGTGACTTTGATCAAGATGATCAAATGGACCTCATCGTTCTGGATCAGGAAGGGTATCTGACCTGCCAGAGCCGTGCCCTGGAAGACCCACGACATTTCATGGATGAAGATGAACATCCCATTCGGCTGAATGCTCAGACCTCAGGGCGCAGCGGGCGCGTCAAGTTGGACGTGGTGGATTGGGACGGTGACGGGCGGCTGGATATTCTTGTGAATTCGGAGAACGCGACCTGGTATCGGAATTGTGAAACTCGATCCGGCAAGATCGTTCTCAAGAAAATCGGGCCTCTGGCAAAGCGCAATGTGGCTGGACATACCTCCAGTCCTTCAACTTGCGATTTCAATCGCGATGGCAAACCTGATTTGCTGGTGGGAGCAGAAAACGGGCGCATTTACCATATCGCTCATGACGACTGCATTGCCTATCCTCCCGAAGCTCTCGAACCCAGGGGGCCACAGGCCATGCAGGCGCCCCCCTTTCCGGGCTGGGTGGCATCCTCTTTCGTTTATCAGGAGGCACCCTTTCCGCAGTGTCATGCTTCCACCATCGTGGAAACTCCTCGTGGCCTTGTGGCTGCATGGTTTGGCGGTACGCGGGAGAAGCATCCTGATGTCGGTATTTGGAGTAGTTATCATGATGGGAAGCAGTGGTCCGGGCCCACCGAGTGGGCCACGGGCGTGCAGCACGCCGACCTCAGGTATCCCACGTGGAATCCTGTCCTTTTTCAGCCACCGGGAAACCACCCCTTGATGCTTTTCTTCAAGGTAGGTCCTAATCCTCAGGAATGGTGGGGAGAGGTGCTCTTCAGCCATGATGGCGGTCGATCCTTCAGGGATCGCCGCCGCCTCCCCGAGGGCATCGATGGGCCAGTGAGGTGCAAGCCCCTTCTCATGTCCTCAGGTCACTTGCTCTGCCCTTCCTCGACCGAGCATGGCAATGACTGGCGGTATCACTTTGAAACTCTTTTGGATCTTGCCCATCCTGAGCTGGGAGACCATTGGCTGCGTCATGAACCTGTCGAACAGCCCTTTCAAATCATTCAGCCCACCTTCCTGACGCATCCCGATGGCACCCTTCAGGCCCTTTGTCGATCCAAGCACGAACGGATTGTGCAGAGTTTTTCCAGCGATGAAGGCCGGACCTGGACTGCGCTGGAGCTTACCGACATGCCCAATAACAATTCGGGCATTGAATCACTGACCCTTGAGGATGGTCGGCATCTGTTGGTCTACAATCACATGGGAGGTGGCAGGCGCAATGAGGGATGGGGGTTTCGCAACCGCATCCACCTGGCGATGAGTCTCGATGGCAGGGAGTGGCAAGCCGTTGCCTTGCTTGAGTCAGCGGATCAAGGTGAGTTTTCCTATCCGTCCATGATTCAATCGCAAGACGGCCGGGTGCACATCACCTACACGTGGAATCGAAAGCGCGTACGCCACATGATCCTCGACCCGTCTCAACTCGAGCCCATCGGACCGGTCAGCCTTTTTGATGCTCATTGAGGCGGCATGTCGGAAAAGGGATCAAAGCCATCAGGCCCGATCAGAACCACGAATTCACCCTTGATGCGAATGGATTCGCGTCTTGCAAAGAGATCTTCTGCGCGTCCTCTCGTCCATTGTTCGAATTTTTTCGTCAACTCCCTGGCGATGACCACGACGCGTTTGGGCATGATATCATGGAGTTCCTCTAGCAGCTTTTCCATGCGATGAGGGGATTCATAAAGCACCAAAGTGCCGGGTAGTTCCAGACAAGCCTCCAGTTTCCGCCTTCGTCGGGCACTTTTCCGATCCAGGAAGCCCAGAAAATGAAATTCACTGGTTGGCAACCCGCTGGCACAAAGTGCCGAAATACCAGCCGAAGCCCCGGGAAGAGCCTGAACAGTGTAGCCGTGATGGATCACCTCCCGAACAATGCGTTCGCCCGGATCACTGATCCCAGGGGTGCCCGCATCGGAGATGAGGGCAAGCTGCTGTCCCTGGGCCAGACGGTCGAGGATTTGTTCCTGGCGGGCGGATTCATTGAATTTATGATAACTCAGCAGAGGCTTCTGGATGCCATAATGCTTGAGCAAGGTTCCTGAGTGTCGGGTGTCCTCCGCCAATATGAGATCACACGTCTTGAGTGTGTTCAGCGCACGCAGGGTGATGTCCTCCAGGTTTCCAATCGGGGTAGGGACCATGAAGAGCATGCCTTCACCGGGCAGGGTTCCCTCGAGGGCTTCTGAGGTTGATTTGGCCATGTATGAATCAGAAAAGTATTTCAGGTTCTCGAACCGATGTCAGGTAGAACTTGGCACCTTTGTTCGGGGATATCAAAGCTTGGAACCCCTGGTTGATCATCTCTGACCATCTGCTAGACTTTCGGTCACATGGCAAAGCCTCGGTCGCAATCCAAATCCAAACAGCCTCAAGCTCCTTCCGGCTCCGATGGGCGGGCAGGTTTGGGTGGGGGGATGATCTTGAGTCTGACGGTTTTGATCTGCCTGGGTCTTTGGTGGAAATTCGCCAGCGAGGAGGATCTCTCTGAGAAGCCTCTGGTCGTTTCCCAGGACGCTTCCAATGCCCACCTTGACCTGGGTGATTCCAGCCTGCCACCTGCAAGCATGGATCGTCTCCAACAGAGCGATGCGTCGGTCTTTGCCCAATATGCTGGCTCCTCCAGTTGCGTGGACTGTCATCAGGAGGTCTTCGACAAGTGGCAACCCTCCAATCATGGCATGGCGGAGCGACTGCCTCATCCCTCGGTGGACCAGAAAGCTTTTGAGCCCAGCAAGAGTTTTGATATTGGTTCAGTGGCATCCCAAGTGTCTGCAGAAGGTGAGTCTTACCGAATCCAAACCCAAGGAGTGGGGCGCACCAACCGTCTGCACGCTGTAGAGCGAGTCATCGGACATGATCCCTTGAGACAATTTCTGGTGGACCAGGGCAAAGGGCGCATGCAGGCCGTAGATCTTTCCTGGGACCCTCATCAGCAAGATTGGTTCAATGTCTACGGAGAAGAGGATCGCGCTGCGGGAGAGTGGGGTCATTGGACCGGCCGGGGCATGAACTGGAACAGCATGTGTGCAGGCTGTCACAATACCCGACTGCGCAAAAATTATGACGCATCAAGCGATAGCTATCATACCACCATGGCGGAAATGTCCGTTGGGTGTGAATCCTGTCATGGTCCATTGAAAAAGCATGTCGAGTTTTATCGCAATCCGCCACCTGGAGAAAGTCCACCCGAAGTGCCTCTTGGTAAGCGTGACGCGGATCAAGTGCTTCACACCTGTGGATCTTGTCATTCCAGGCGCACCGAACTGACGGGTGATTTTGCACCCGGTGAACCCTTTCTGGATCATTACTCGCTGGTGGTTCCCGATGCCTCGGATATCTACTACCCTGATGGGCAGGTCCGGGAAGAAAACTACGTCTTCACCTCTTTCTTGAGCAGCAGGATGCACCATGCGGGGGTCCACTGCCTGGATTGTCATGATCCTCATTCCAACAAGACCATTCTGCCGGGTAATGCACTTTGCATGCGCTGTCATTCAGGCGGTTATCCAGGTTCACCGGTCATCCAACCGGATCAACACATGTTCCACCCCAATGAAACCCCGGGGGGTCGCTGCGTGGATTGCCACATGCCTCAAACCACCTACATGCAGCGTCATCCCCGACGCGACCACGGTTTCACCATACCTGATCCTTTGTTGACTCAGGAGCTTGGGGTGCCTAACGCTTGCAATCGTTGTCACGAGGATCAGACCACTGAGTGGGCGATTGAGGCGACCGAGCGATGGTATGGAGATCGCATGGATCGCCCGACCCGACAGAGAGCACGTTGGATGGCTGCTGCCCGCACTTCCAAAGAGGGTTCGCACCGACCCATGCTGGCCATGCTGAAAGATGATCAAACCACTGCGTTCTGGAAGTCAGTTGCTGCTCGCATGTTGGATATCTGGTGGTTTGAGGATGAAGTCAGCGAAGCCCTGGTGGAAGCATCGCGTCATGAGGATGCCTTGGTACGATCCCAGACGGCCATCGCCATGGGGCCTGCCGCCCAGGCGGACCACCGCGAGGTCATCGCCGCTCTTGAACGGCAGTTGGAGGACCCCATTCGCAGTGTCAGGGTCAATGCCGCATGGTCTCTGAGAGGCGAAGTTCGATCGGGCTCTCTTGCGGGGCAGGAGCTGGAACATTTTCTCAATCTCCATTTGGATCAACCTTCGGGCCAAATGCAGAAAGGAGCCTTTCACCTTGCCAGAGGAGATTTACCCGAGGCACTCAAACGTTATCAAAAGGCGGTGGATTGGGATCCCAACAGTGCTCCGCTGCGTCATGAACTGGCAGTGGTTTGCAGCATGAGCGGCGATGCCGGTCGAGCACTCAAGGAAATGCAGGAGGCCTGTCGACTGGACCCCGAAGAAGGGGAGTATTTCTACAAACTGGCTTTGGCCTGGAATGAAATGGGGAATCAGCAGGAAGTCATGCGTGCATTGGAAGAGGCTGTGAGGGTGGATCCCGGCCACAGTCGTGCATGGTATAACCTGGGCCTGGCTCAAAATGGCAAGGGTCAGAAGGAGGAGGCGTTGAAGAGTTTGATTCGCGCGGAATCCGCCAACCCTTTTGATCCTGAAATCCCTTATGCCCGATCCACGATTCTTCTCAATTTGGGGCGCATGGAGGAAGCCCGGCGAGTTGCCGAGAGGGCTCTTCAAATCCAGCCAGGCTATTCTCCGGCATTGAATCTGTTGGGGAGTATGAGGGGCTTTTGAATTCGGTCTTGAAAAGCCAGTGATTCTATTGCGAAATGAACAGCCAAATTTGTTAAAGCGTATGTTGCTGGGCGAAATACTTACCAAAGACCAGATCATTCCTTCGATGAAGGCCACCACGCGTTGGGAGGCGATTGAGGAATTGATCGATTTACTTGTTTCATGCAACAAGATTCGCCCAGCTGATCGTGAATCCATTGCCAATGTCGTCAAGAAGCGTGAATCCAGCATGAGCACGGGAATTGGTTTCGGGGTGGGCATTCCCCATGCTTCGACCGATTTGATTTATGATGTGGTTGGGGCCTTTGGCCGTTCTCAGGCGGGGGTCAACTTTGATGCTCTGGACAACAAACCTGTCAACCTGGTGATGCTCTTCTTGGTCCCTCAAGGGCAGTTTCAGAAACATCTCCACACGCTGGCCAACATTGCAAAAATCCTCCATAACAATGATTTCCGACAGTCCCTGGAGCAAGCCAGTGATGCTGATGCCATGGAAACGCTCTTCAAGCAACAGGCCGGATCGCCCTCCTGAGAGGGCTCTGGATCCTTCTGCTACTTCTCTATGAGCCAAACTGAGGATGTTTCTACCGTGGTATTGACCAAATGGATTGAAACCCGTCTTCAGGAGGCCATCCAGGCGGTTTTTCCCGACGTGGATTTGCGTCTCATCCGTCTTCAGATTTGCACCAATGCTGCCTTTGGCGATTACCAGTGCACGTCGGTCATGGCGATTGCCAAGCGGCTCAAACTCAATCCCAGAAAGGCTGCGGAAGAAGTGTTGGGCCATCTCGATATTTCCGAAGTGGCTCATGACCCGGAATTGGCCGGACCTGGTTTCATCAATATTCGGCTCAAGTCGGAAGCTGTTTCCCGAGCTCTTCTTCAAGCCGCTGTCTCCGGACAGGCTTTTACCCAACCTGTGACAAGCCCCAAACGGGTGGTGATCGATTTCAGTTCGCCCAATGTGGCCAAGCCCATGCATGTGGGGCACATCCGTTCGACCATTTTAGGGGACTGCTTGGCAAGGGTATCGAGATTCCTCGGCCACGAGGTGATCACCGACAATCATATCGGTGATTGGGGAACACAATTCGGTAAGTTGCTGGTGGGTTGGAAGAACCACCTGGATCGAGATGCGCTGGCAACGGACGCACTTGGAGAATTGGAACGGCTTTACCGCCTGGTGAACAAGGCCTGTGAAGAGGAGCCGACTACGTTGGAAGAGGCGCGCCAGGAATTGGTGGCATTGCAGCGGGGCGATTCCACCAATCTTTCCATATGGAAGGAAATGCAGGAGGTTTCACGAGTCCAATTCGATCAAGTCTACGCACGTCTTCAGGTGCAATTTGATCACACATTGGGAGAGAGTTTCTACAACGATCAACTGCCTGCGGTGGTCAGTGAGCTGATGGATCAGGGTCTTGCTGTCGAAAGTCAGGGTGCCAAGGTTGTCTTTTTTCAAGGGATTCCGGAATTGGAGGATCACCCGGCGCTGATCCTCAAAAAGGATGGCGGTGCCAATTACACCACGACAGACCTTGCGACGCTCGATTATCGACGTAAGAGCTGGGAACCTCATGAGATCATCTACGTCACCGATGGAAGGCAGCAGCTCCACTTCAAGCAGCTGTTTCAAATTTTCAATCGATGGCAGCCTGAGTCCGGTATCCAACTCTCCCACACTTGGTTCGGGAGTATTTTGGGTCCTGACGGTAAACCCTTCAAAACCCGCTCCGGGGATACGGTCAAGCTCAATGATCTTCTGGATGAGGCTGAGGAGCGTGCATTGAAAGCGGTCCGCGCCAAGAGCCCGGATCTGGCAGAAGACAGCGCCAGGGAGATTGCCCGAATCATCGGTATTGGAGCTGTCAAATATGCTGATTTGCTCCCCAATCGACAGACTGATTATGTGTTTGATTGGAATAAGATGCTCTCCCTGAGTGGCAACACCGCGCCCTACCTGCAATACGCTTCAACCCGTATTCGAAGTATTTTCAAGAAGGCTGCTTTGGACGAGGAGGCTTTCCTTGCCCAGTGGAGCCAAGGGGCCCTCCAACTTGTCATGGAAGAGGAGCAGGAGGGAATCCTCGCTCGCAAGTTGATTCATTTTGGCCTGATCCTTGAATCCGTCTTGGAAGACCATCGTCCGAATTTTCTCTGCAATTACCTGTATGAGCTCGCCGGATGTTACACGGCCTTCTACGAACATTGTCCCGTTCTCAAATCCGAAGGCCACCTGCGCGCCAGTCGCCTGTTGCTCTGTTTGTTGACTCGCCGTGTCCTCAACAAGGGCCTTGAGCTCCTGGGGATCGAGACACCCGATTCCATGTGAGGTATTCCCTGCCTAGTTGCCTGTGAATTTGGAGAGGCATTGAATCAGGTGATCACAGAGACGGTCTTTGTCACTCAGCTCTGCGGGATGGGTAAGATCCTTTTCAAACACCCGATAGGTATCACCGATGCAAGGCCCGTTGAGCACGCAATAATGCGTCTGACATTGTGAGAGCTGGTGCATGGCCTTTTGAGCCAATTCCTGGCAGGTGCCTTCCACCTCATATTTCCAACCCACCAGGCATGCATTGGGAAACCAGCTCCGAAGCTGAGCAATGATCTTGGAGGTGGGAACCAGTCGAAGCATTACCTGTTCCTGTCGGCTACTGACTTTTCCTTCGCTCAGTGCATTCCAACCATCTTCGCCTTTAACAAAAATGCCTCCGGGTTTGAAGTCACTAACCGCTGCCGCATGAAAGAGGGCACATACAGGAAATTTGGAAAGCTCCTTGAGTCGTGCCAGCAGATCATCGGTCGTTTCAAAAGGAATGACTTGATCCAACCCTCGAGGTGGAGGAACCACGCAATGACGACTTCGAAGCATCACCACTTCATACCCCTCTTCACGGAACCGCTCTGCAAGTTGACTGCCCAGTGAACCGGTGGAATGATTGGTCAGCCTGCGAACCTGGTCAATCGGTTCGGAGGTGGGACCTGCGGTGATGATGACTCGTTTGGAAGCCATGAGTTAAGAGTGGCTCATGAACCTCCAAGGCTGCAAGCATCGTTCGAAGTCTTTGCTGCTTGTGGTTTTTTCATGGTTTTCATTAGTCTATGGATCAACGGTCCAACGTATTCAACGACACCCTATGGCATCCAATCCGATTTTTTCCGCCTCCTTCCTCTCCAGAAACGTCCTAAGCGTGATTCTGGGAGGGGGGGCAGGTACTCGTCTCTTTCCTTTAACCAAGGAGCGCAGCAAGCCTGCGGTGCCACTTGGGGGCAAATACCGTCTGGTGGATGTTCCTATTTCCAACTGCATCAATTCGGGGCTTCATCGTGTGTTTGTCATGACGCAGTTTTTATCCGCCAGCCTGCATCGACATATCTCCCAGTCTTACAAATTTGATCATTTTTCCCGAGGTTTTGTGGAAATTCTGGCAGCGGAACAGACGCCGACGAGTACCTCATGGTATGAAGGCACGGCTGATGCCGTGCGCAAGAATCTGGTGCACCTGACCAGCCAGCCCTTCGAATATCTGGTGATTCTGAGTGGCGATCAGCTTTATCGCATGGATTACCTCCAAATGCTTGCCCATCACATCCAAACAGAAGCCGATCTCACCGTGGCCACGATCCCGGTCGAGCAGGATTCGGTGGCTGGTTTGGGGATCATGCAGATGAACGATGCTTATGAAATTACAAGATTCGAGGAGAAACCCAAGGATCCTGAGCTGCAAAAGGCCCTTCAGCTGCCAAAAACCTGGTATGAACGATTGAATATTTCTTCCGACAAAGATCTGTGGCTGGCCTCCATGGGGATTTACATATTTAACCGTAAAACCATTCTTGAGTTGTTGGATAATGCCCAGACTGATTTTGGCAAGCACATCATTCCAGGTGCCATCCAGACTCACAAGCTTTCCTCCTATGTGTTTCAGGGCTACTGGGAAGATGTGGGAACCATCAAGGCCTTTTTCGAGGCAAACCTCGATCTCACATCACTCGTTCCAAAGTTCAACTTCTTTGACATGCAGTCTCCTGTTTTTACCCGCCCCAGATTTTTGCCCGCGAGCAAGGTTAATGGAGGACACATTGCGCAAAGTCTTCTCTCAGACGGTTGTATTGTGCAGGGAGCCCGTCTCAAGGATTGCATGCTGGGGATCCGCAGCATTGTTGGGGCTGACGCAGACCTGGAAGAAGTCGTGATGATGGGGGGGGATTTCTACGAGAGTCAGGATTCCATCGAGCAGTCCGAGGTCCAAGGCTGTCCAAGAATCGGTATAGGAAGTGGCACCACCGTGCGCCATGCCATCATCGATAAAAATGCTAGAATCGGAAAAAACTGTCGGATCACTCCGGATGGTAAACCTCAGGACATGGATCATGAGCTCTACCACATGAGGGACGGCATTGTCATCATCCCTAAAAACGCTATTGTGCCTGACAACACGGTCATTTGACTCGAGCCCTATCGCAAGTTAACCGGGCCATGTCCGATTCGCAACCAACTCCATCCTGTCGGCTGACCAATGATGACCTGCACTTGTTCAACGAGGGGAGGCACTTCCGGCTTTACGAAAAACTGGGTAGTCACCTGACTGAGCAGGATGGACGATCGGGGGTTTACTTTGCCTTGTGGGCCCCCAATGCACGGCAGGTGCATGTCATGGGAAGCTTCAATCAATGGTCCCGGTCGCAGCATGCCATGGCTCGTTGCGGTGAATCAGGATTGTGGGAGCTTTTTGTCGAAGGAGTTCAGGCGGGGGCCGCCTACAAATACCATATTCAATCCGCTTTGAACGGCCATCATGTTGAGAAAGCGGATCCTTTTGCCCGCCAGCATGCGCTGCCTCCGGATGCGCACTCCCTGGTGACATCCATGGACCATGCCTGGAAAGATCAGACATGGCTGGATCAGCGGATGCAGCATGCCTCACACCAAAGCCCGATGAGCGTGTATGAAGTCCACCTTGGGTCCTGGAAGCGTGATCCTTCCGAACCCGAAAGGCATCTCTCCTATCGGGAAATCGCTCCCTTGCTGGTGGAGCATGTGTTGGCCATGGGGTTCACGCATGTGGAATTCCTTCCTGTCATGGAGCACCCCTTTTATGGTTCATGGGGTTATCAGAGTACGGGTTTCTTTGCTCCAACCAGTCGCTATGGAGGGCCATCGGATTTTGCCTTTCTGGTCGATGCCCTTCACCAGAATGGCATTGGCGTGATCCTCGACTGGGT
>Ga0181565_10002664_pt1 | contig 13722 bp, 17 predicted proteins | sample 101ome_16_FD_129661 | JGI IMG/M metagenome (GOLD analysis project Ga0181565, IMG submission 129661) | Coastal salt marsh microbial communities from the Groves Creek Marsh, Skidaway Island, Georgia - 101401AT metaG (megahit assembly) | ecosystem: Environmental > Aquatic > Marine > Intertidal... | reverse complement strand
GTAATCTAACCACAGTCGCATCAGGGACACAGGGATGAATAGGCTTCAAGGATGAAGCATGTCAGGGATGATGAACGGTTTCCAACCAGGCAACTGCAATGCGACGATCAAAACCCCGACCAGGGACTGGTTGGGGTTTTTCTTTTTCAGACTTACCTGATGATTTGCCTCTCGCTGCTTCTTTGAAGAATGATTGGCAAAAGTCCGTTTAAAGTGTACATTATTTAGGGATCAGCGTACATAATCGAGGCGGCTATGACAGAATCGTATACACCCACTCAATTAAGGCAGAACCTTTTTCGGATACTCGACCAGGTTTCCAAAACCGGAAAGCCGGTTGAAATCAATCGCAAAGGAACATTGCTGGAGATTCAAGCAAAGAAAAGTGGCAAGAAACTAGATTTGATAAAACAACATCCGGAATTCATGAAAAATGAACCGGAAGCCTTTGTTCATATCGACTGGTCAGATGAGTGGAAGCCGTGATTTATCTGGATACCCATGTGCTTGTCTGGCTTTATGCATCGGGTAAGCGGCAGTTCCCTTACCAGGTAATCGAAATAATTGAAGCAAATGATGATATTCGAATTTCACCTGTTGTGAGATTGGAGTTGCAGTATCTGTTTGAAATTGAACGAATCAATGAACCCGCTTTGCAGGTAGTTGATGCCTTAGAGGCATCAATTGATTTACATATATGTTCGGCATCGTTTGCTGCAGTGATAAAAGAAGCGGAAGGACATAACTGGACGCGAGATCCATTTGACCGAATGATTGTCGCCCAGGCAAGCTTGTTTGATGCGCCTTTGATAACGAAAGATACGATTATTCATCAGCACTATGCTAATGCTGTCTGGTAGCAGTCTGAGCAGCCACATAAATGGTTTCAGACCATATAAATGAGTAAAAATCATTAAGAAAAGGATCATTTTTCAGGATTTATATAAAGTCAGATATTCCTTACAGACATTTGCGATATATCCTACAGACAAGTTATCAGTTGAAATGTAATCTAACCACAGTCGCATCAGGGACGCAGGGATGAATAAGCTTCAAGGATGAAGCAAGTCATGGATGACGAACGGTTTCCAACCAGGCAATGCGACGATCAAAACCCCGACCAGGGACTGGTTGGGGTTTTTCTTTATTGGAATAAGGAAATTTATTCTATAATTAAAAAATGGATAACCTTTATAACATCCCTCAGATAAGAGACTTTCTTGAAAAGCAGTCTGATATAAAACTAGTGTGGGTTTTTGGATCTGTAGCGAAAGGAGATGCTGGTTTTGATAGCGATATTGACATTGCTATTACAACTAATAATCAGCTAACCGCTGATAGAAAAGCTGAATTAATTTCAGGTATCGCATTGATCGCATCAAGACCGGTGGATTTGATAGATCTGAATGCCGCCGATCCGGTATTGATGAGACAGGTATTACGAAAAGGCAAAATAATCATTAACAAGGACAGTCGTTTTTTAGCCGAAATGATAAAAAAATATCTTTTTGCAATGACAGACTGGCAGCCTTATCGAGAGCGAATATTGAGTGAAAGAAGGCGGGCATGGATAAGCAGTTAATCGGAGAGAAACTTGAGTCTCTGCGTAAATGCATCAAAAGAATCGAACAGAAATGTCCGGATAAACTGGAAATTATTGAAAATGACCTCGATATTCAGGACATTGTTTCAGTTAACCTTACTCGCGCTATTCAGGTTTGTGTGGACATTGCAGCCCATATAGTTTCGGAAAGTGATCTGAATGTACCGGATACGATGGCTGAGTTATTTGAGGATTTAGAGCAGTTAAAGATTCTTAATCATCAGACTGTTCAAAATATGAAGTCGGCTGTCGGTTTTCGTAACATAGCAGTACATAACTATGACAAAATTAACTGGCTGATCGTTTTCAAGATTTGTAAAGAAAATCTTGATGATTTTAAAAAGTTTGCCAAAGCTATTAATGACATAGTGTAAAGGGTGAAAAGAGTCAGATTATTCTTACAGATATTTGCGACTTATCATACAGACAAGCCAGCATTCGAAAGGTAATCTAACCACAGTCGCATCAGGGACACATGGATGAATATGCTTCAAGGATGAAGCATGTCATGGATGACGAACGGTTTCCAACCGGGCAACTGCAATGCGACGGTCAAAACCCCGACCAGGGACTGGTTGGGGTTTTCTTTTTTTGGCGATAGTCGCTGTGGTCAAGTCGAGACCAAGCGATCAGGGATGACTTGAGCGGTCGATGGAGCAAATAACGCCAATAAGATTAACAGCGATCAATTGATTCTGACCCCATCAGTGTTCTTAAGGCAGAATAGTCTTCGGACCATTAGGTGTGCCGAGAATCAAAACATCCGCAGGGCGTCTGGCAAATAATCCATTGGTGACCACACCGGTAATATGATTTAAGGTTTCCTCTAGTTTGACCGGCTCCATGATTCTCAGATTATGAATATCCAGAATCACATTGCCGTTATCAGTGATGAAGTTTTCACGCCAGACCGGGGTGCCGCCTAATTTGACGATTTCACGCGCAACATAGCTACGCGCCATTGGGATGACTTCAACAGGCAATGGAAATTCACCCATAACATCAACCAGTTTTGATTCATCAGCGATACAGACGAACTTTTTACTGGCCGCCGCAACGATTTTTTCGCGGGTCAATGCGCCACCGCCACCTTTGATCAGATGTAAAAATTTATTCGATTCATCAGCGCCATCGACATAAATTTCAAGCTCACCAGCGGAGTTCAGGTCTAAAACCTGAATGCCATGTTTTTTCATACGTTCGGTCGAAGCTTCGGAACTTGAAACAGCGCCTTCAAATTTATGTTTTAATGGGGCAATCGCATCAATGAAATGATTGACTGTTGATCCAGTGCCAACACCAATAATGCCTCCATCAGGTAGATATTCGAGGGCAGCCTGGGCAGCAACTTTTTTCATTTCATCTTGATTCATGCAGGTACTCCATAAGATTTTTTGTTTTATGATTAGCTGATATTACCAGAAAACCATTTTGAAGTAGCTATGCCAATAAATACCGTGAAAAAAATCCTGCAGGCCAAAGTCTATGATCTGGCTATTCAGACGCCTTTAGATCATGCGCCGCGTCTTAGCCAGCGCCTGAATAATCACGTTTATCTGAAACGTGAGGATCTGCAGCCGGTTTTTTCCTTCAAGATTCGTGGAGCTTATAATCGCATCTCCCATTTGACCCAGGCGCAAAAGGATGCCGGTGTGATTGCTGCATCAGCCGGCAATCATGCGCAGGGTGTAGCGATGTCTGCCGCGCATCTTGGTATATCTGCACAAATCGTTATGCCAAAAACAACGCCGCCAATCAAGGTGGAAGCAGTCAAACGACGTGGCGCCAAGGTCATTCTCAAAGGCGATTCTTATGATGAGGCCTATGCTTATGCCAATGTTCTCGCACAAGAAAAGAAAGCCACCTTTGTACATCCGTTTGACGATGAACTGGTCATTGCCGGGCAGGGCACCATTGCCATGGAGATTTTACGGCAACTTCAACAACAACCGGATTACGTTTTTATACCGGTCGGTGGTGGCGGCATTATTGCCGGTATGTCTGCGTACATCAAATATGTCAGCCCGGAAACCAAAGTGATCGGGGTTGAGCCGGAAGACGCACCGACTCTTTATAAAGCCATGGAAGCCAATCGACGCGTGCGCTTGAAAGAAGTTGGTATTTTTGCAGATGGCGTCGCAGTAGCACAGATAGGCAAAGAAACTTTTCGCATTGCCAGACAATGCGTTGATGAAGTGGTGTTGGTCACAACTGATGAAATCTGTGCTGCGATCAAGGATGTATTTGACGATACCCGTACCCTGGCCGAACCTGCCGGAGCCTTGTCGATTGCCGGCATGAAAAAGTTTGTGCACACCCATCATTTAACTGACAAACATCTGGTGGCTATTTCCAGTGGTGCAAATATCAATTTTGATCGTTTGCGTCATGTGGCCGAGCGTGCCGAATTAGGTGAGAAAAAAGAAGCCCTGATAGCGGTAGAGATACCTGAAAAACCGGGTAGTTTTCTAGCGTTCTGCAAAGCTTTAGGTCGGCGTGGTATCACTGAATTTAATTATCGTTATGATGATGCGAATGCTGCGCAGATTTTCTGCGGTGTAGAGTTGCGTGAAGGCGAGTCGGAACAACTGGCTTTGCTGGATGACTTGAAAAACAAAGGTTACAAGGTTGTCGATCTTTCGGATAACGAAACGGCCAAATTACATATTCGTTACATGGTTGGCGGTCATGCTCCGCAGGCTGAAAACGAATGTATCTTTCGTTTTATGTTTCCGGAACGCCCCGGAGCTTTGCTGGATTTTCTTAAAGGCTTATCCAGGGGGTGGAATATCAGTCTATTCCATTATCGTAATCATGGTGCTGCGTATGGTCGGGTGATGTTAGGTATTCAGCTTCAGCCTGCCGAGAAAAGTGTATTCAAAAAGTTTTTGACTGAAAATGGTTATGCGTTTACTGAGGAAACGGATAATCCTGCTTATAAATTATTTGTCGGCTAGGTCACATTGTTAATCTGTTAATGGTACGCAAAAAAAGACCCGCTTTTGCGGGTCTTTTTGAGTCGATCAATCAGCGCTAGCGGCCTTTTTCTTACGCGGTGTAACTTTGCGTTTTGCCGTACTAGGTCTTGCTTTAGCATTCGATTTTTTAGCAACTTTTTTCTTTGCAGTCTTCTTTTTACTGACTTTCTTTTTAGCAGCGACTTTTTTCTTCGCGACTTTCTTTTTACTCACCTTCTTTTTGGCAGCGACTTTTTTCTTCGCGACTTTCTTTTTGCTTACCTTCTTTTTAGCAGTGGATTTTTTCTTCGCGACTTTCTTTTTACTGACCTTCTTTTTGGCAACGACTTTTTTCTTACTGACTTTCTTTTTAGCAGCAACCTTTTTCTTGGCTACTTTCTTCTTCACCGCAACTTTTTTCTTACTTGCTGTTTTCTTGGATGTTGCCTTTTTAGTTACTGAAACCTTCTTTTTGGCGCTCGCCTTTTTCTTAGAAGCACGTTTCTTTAATGCCATTATCTTCCCTCCAGAAGCTGCTAAAAGTGAAACTCGTTTGAAGTATAGAAAACTATTATATAAATACTAGGTTATTAGATAAGAAAATAAATCTTTTAGCAGATAATGATAAGAGTATTTTAGACTGCTAGGGCTAAATCCGGTAAAATATTTTGTTACTTATAACAGCGTGCAAGCTTATATCCCATGTTTGCGCGCTTATGACAGGCAGTTTTTGTAACTCATGTGCCAGGCCGATAAGCTTTGGTAATCTAATATGAGCCTTGTTTTTCAAGGCTGAAAAGGTTCTATCATAAAAACCGCCGCCCATGCCCAGACGATTGCCATGAAGATCAAATGCGACGAGCGGCATCAGCACTACCTGTAAAGAGATGATATTCACCCGTTGCTGGATATTGGCCGGTTCTAAAATATTAAAACGGTTTTTCTTCAGTCTGGTCTGGTGATTAAAAGGCACAAACCACAAACGATTCGGTTTAAGAGGGTGAAGAACAGGCAGAAAAACCTGCTTGTTAAGCGTCAACAGATAATCAATGATCAGGTCTGTATTTAATTCGCCATCAGCATGCAGGTAAATGGCAAATCGTTGATGGCGTTTTAACAATGATGATCGTTTAAGGTGATTTAATACAGATAACTGATGGAGTCGTTGTTGTTGTCTGCAGATCTGTCTACGTGCATGACGAATAAGTTTGCGCTGACTGATGCGATCCTGTTGATTGTCAGTTTGCGGCTTCATAAACAGACCAGTCTATGGAAAGGAAAAAACGTGCCCCGCATGTATCGTTGCTGTTCATCGTTCTTGAACCAAATGGTTCAAGTGGGAACAACAGCTGCATCGTTAGGCTTTCCACTCGAGGTGGACATGCGCACGGATACGAACTTAATGATCCCGGGGTACATATTAGGCTCAAGAAAATACCCGAACAGCTATCGAATACCGCAGGAACACGTCTTAAGTAATAAGGTAAACCTAATGGCTTCAGAGTTCCAGCTGATTTGTTTGATTCAGGGCAACTTCAACGCGATCTCTAAGGGATTTGATGCGTTTGCTGATAGTGTCTGACAGGGTTTCACTGTCCGTCGTTTTATGCAGTAACTCGTGGGTGATATTCAAGGCAGCCATAACAGCAATCCGGTCACTGCCAATGACTGAGCCTTTATCACGAATCAGGCGCATCTGATCATTCAGGTACTGTGCAGATTCCTTAAGTGAGCTGACCTCTTCCGGTTCACAGGCAATGCGGTATTCTTTATCGAGAATGCGTACAACAGTAGGATTTTTGGTTTTACTCACTATCTGTCCTTACTAACTGATCAGGTTTCCAGAGACTTGAGACGTGTAATCATTGATTCAATGCGCGTCTTGGCAAGCTCGGTTTTCTCAATCAGGGCGGCACGTTCGGATATCAGGCTGTCCTGTTTGAGTTTCAGGGATTTATTTTCTTCCTTGAGAAAGTCGCAGGCACGAATTAATTCGTCAACACGAACTTCAAGTGCTTTAAGATCGACTTCAACAGAGGTATTTTCTTTTTGTGTCATAGCGCGAACTATAAAATGCCGTAACAATAGGGTCAATCAGCATATTCGCATGATATAATTGGTTTCGATAGGGTTAAGAAGGCTAACACTGAGCAGCCGGGATAAAAAATGACAGAATTTAACGCGGATGAGGCACTCTACGAGCGTCTGCAACAGCAATTGGCATCAGCCAATGCCAGCATTGAAGCGGCTGAAGTTCATGGTGTGGTTTGTGGTTTATTAAGTATCGGCCAGCCATTACCGGCAGACTGGTTTGATGAGCTGTTTGACCAGGCCGAACAGGGAGACCTGTTGGTCAGTGAGTGTCGTCAGCAGATAGAATCGATATATGATTTATCTTTGAAAACTATCGAAAACAATGGCATCGGCATGCGCCTTTTATTGCCGACTGATACCGTGGTACTGCCTTTGCGGGCTAGAGCCGTTACCGAGTGGTGCCAGGGTTTTCTTTACGGACTTGGCATGGCGGGTGAAAAGCTTGATGGTTTATCGGAAGAATCACGCGAAGCCATGAAAGATATCGGTTCAGTATCGCAGATGGACCTCAATGCTCTGGGTGCTTCGGATAGTGCTGAAGAAGAGGAACAGGCGCTCACAGAAATCACTGAATTTCTGTGGGTTGCAGCAATGCTGATTCGTGAAAACATAACCGGCAAAATTACCGGATCTGAAAATCACTCGCATGAATACCACTGAATTCAAACGTCGTCGTAAACAACTGATGCGCATCATGGGTGCCGATTCGATTGCGATTTTGCCGGCAGCTTCTGAATCCGTTCGAAACCGTGACGTGCATTATCGTTACCGCCCTGACAGTGACTTTTATTATTTGACTGGATTTGCTGAACCGGATGCTGTTGCGGTTCTGATTCCCGGCCGCAAACATGCTGAATATATTCTGTTTTGCCGTCCACATGATAAAACCCGTGCGATGTGGGACGGCGATATGGCCGGGCAGGAGGGCGCTATTGAAAAATATGCCGCCGATGATTCTTTTCCGATTGGCGACCTTGATGAAATATTGCCTCGTATGCTTGAAGAAAAGAGTCGCATCTTTTATGCAATGGGTTGCAACCAGGAACTCGATCATCGCCTGTCAGACTGGATAACCCGTATCAAGCAGCAGTCCCGTGCCGGTCTGCAGAGTCCGCTGGAAATTATTGAACTCGATCATTATCTGCATGATATGCGTCTTTACAAAAGCCGCGCTGAAATTACCCTGATGCGCAAGGCTGCAAATATTTCTGCGCAGGCACACAAGACAGTCATGCGTCATTGCAAACCGGGTGTGATGGAATATCAGCTGGAAGCTCATTTTCAGCATAGCTGTGCAATGCACGGTGCCCGCGAACTGGCATACCCGTCGATTGTCGGTGCTGGTAACAATGCCTGTGTTTTGCATTACATCGATAACCGTGACGAACTCAAAGATAACCAGATGCTGTTGATTGATGCCGGTTGTGAGCTGGAACACTATGCATCTGACATTACCCGTACTTTTCCGGTAAACGGTAAATTCAATGAAGCACAGGCACAGCTTTATCAGATTGTGCTAGATGCCCAGTTGGCGGCGATCGATAAAGTCAAACCCGGTAACCACTGGAATGAGCCGCATGAAGCGGCGGTCAAAGTCATTACCAAAGGCCTGCTTAAGCTTGGATTGCTTAAAGGTACTCTGGCAAATGCTTTGCGCAAGGAAAGTTATCGCAAATTTTATATGCACAGAACCGGTCATTGGCTGGGCATGGATGTGCATGATGTTGGTGATTACAAGATTGATGGTCAATGGCGACAGCTCGAACCGGGCATGGTGTTGACGGTTGAGCCGGGCTTGTATATTCCGGAAGGAACGCGCGGTGTGGCGAAAAAGTATTGCGGTATCGGTATCAGAATCGAAGATGATGTGGTTGTGACCAAAGACGGTCATGAGGTGCTCAGCAAAAAAGTCCCCAAAGAGATTGCAGAAATCGAAGCACTGATGGGAGCCCGTCATTGAGCACGGCCGTGCAGCAGTTTGATATTATTATTTCCGGCAGTGGCATGGTGGGTGCCAGCCTTGCTCATGCTTTGACCGGTCAGGGTTTGCGTATTGCTTTGATTGATGCCAATCCCTACAACAGTCGGACTTCTCCTTCATTTGATGATCGTGCCATTGCATTATCTTTTGGCACGGTCAAAATTTTACGTGCCCTGAGTCTCTGGGATGTATTACGTCCTCATGCAGAAGCTATCAAAAAAATTCATGTTTCCGAACAGGGACAGTTTGGTTTTGCCAGGCTTAACAGTGAAGAAGAAAATGTCGAGGCGCTTGGTTACGTCGTCACGGCAACAGAGCTTGGCAAAGTGTTGCTCGCACCATTAGCCGGTCTGCATGATGTCGAGCAGTTTTGTCCGGCACAGTTACAGTCTTTTGAAGTCAGTGATGATTGCGTCAGCGTTGATTTGCAGATGAATAATCAGGCTTTGCGTTTACAAGCCAAATTGCTGGTAGCTGCTGATGGTGGCAATTCAACCGTTCGTCAGCAGCTTGGTATCGACGTCAAGGTTCACGATTATGGCCAGTCTGCCATCGTCAGCAACGTTGAAACCTCTTCACCGCACGACAATGTAGCCTTTGAGCGTTTTACCGAACAGGGTCCGGTGGCGCTGTTACCGATGACCGACAAGCGCAGTGCCCTGGTTTATACCGTAGAGAATGATCAGCTTGAAGATAACCTGCATTGTGCCGATGAGGTTTTTCTTGAGCGTTTGCAGCAGCGTTTTGGTTTTCGGCTCGGGCAGTTTGTGCGCATTGGTCAGCGCAATGCCTATGAGCTTTTATTCAAGGAAGTTGCCGAGCATGTACGGCCGCGTATTGCCCTGATCGGTAATGCTGCTCACACGGTTCATCCAATTGCCGGGCAGGGCTTTAATCTCGGTATCCGCGATGTTGCGGTGCTGGCTGATGTGATTCTGGAGGCTATAGCCGCCGACCGGGACATTGGTAGTATTGATAATCTGCAGGCCTATGCCAAATGGCGTAAACAGGATCATCGTGATGTCATGTTTGCGACTGACAGTATGGTCAGAATGTTTGCCAATAAATTGCCAATGATCCGCAAAATGCGCAACTTGGGTATTCTGGCTATTGATATGCTACCCGGCGGCCGTAGCTGGTTCAGCCGTCAGGCAATGGGGCTTTCCGGTCGCCTGCCTAGGTTGGCAAGAGGTTTGCCATTGCATAAATCACAGGATCATTCGCATGTCGGCTGAGATAATCCGCTCTGACATTGTAGTGGTCGGTGCCGGTATGGTAGGCGCTGCTGCGGCTTTGGGACTGGCTAATCTCGGTTATCAGGTGACTGTGGTTGAAGCCAGATCAGCGCCAGCTGAATTTGATCCGGCTTTTGTTGATAACCGTGTCTCGGCTGTCACCCGGGCATCAGAGCAACTGCTGAACAAACTGGGTGTCTGGGATGCTATCTGTGATATGCGTATTTCGCCATATGAACAGATGCATGTCTGGGATAGTGATGACAATGGTGCGATTCATTTTGATGCGGCTGATCTGGGTGAGCCTTCACTCGGTTATATCATCGAAAACTCAGTCATCCAGCTTGCGCTTTGGCAGGCTCTGCAATCCCATGACAAGGTTCTGCTGATGAATCCGGCTACAGTCGTAGAGGTCTGCGAAGACGCGACTGACCGGCGCCTGTTGACGCTTGACGATCAGCGTCAAATCGAAACGCAATTACTGATCGCTGCTGATGGCAAACATTCCCGCCTGCGAGATTTACTGGGCATAGAAACACGCGGCTGGTTATATGATCAGCATGCACTGGTTGCGACCGTGACGACGGCCGGGCATCAATACACGGCCTGGCAGCGTTTCATGCCTGCTGGCCCGCTGGCATTTCTGCCATTATCTACTGATAACGATAAAGCCTGCTCAATTGTCTGGTCAACATCTCCCGAGATGGCGCAGAGTTTGATGGCATTGCCGGAAGATGATTTTCTGCAACAGCTGCAACAAGCCTCGCAGGGATATCTCGGGCCGATCAGCGCAGTTGAATCGCGCAGCGTGTTTCCGCTGGAACTGAAACATGCTCAGACATATATTAAACCCGGTTTTGCGCTGATTGGTGATGCCGCACATGCGATTCATCCACTGGCCGGGCAGGGTGTGAATCTGGGTTTTGAAGATGTTGTTGCATTGCTGGATATTTTACAATCCGCCAGACAGCAATCACGTCATCCCGGACATCTGCATAGCCTGAGAAAATACGAACGTGCCCGTAAAGGTGACAATCTGCTCATGTTAGCTTCGATGGATGGTTTCAAGCGATTATTCAGTAACCGGATTAAAGCGCTTAGCGTGTTACGCAGTAGCGGACTGAATCTGGTTAATCAGTCCGGCGCATTAAAGAATTTCCTGGTCCGCTATGCGATGGGTTTGCCGCGCTAGTTGAGCGGTTTTTCCATAATCTTTGTGCTGATGTTGGCGATGTATTTGTGCGAAGATTCCGCCTCTTTTAAAAAGTGAATGAATTTTATGAAAAAGACTGTTCTTAATGCTGTTCATCGTGAACAGGGCGCGCGCATGGTGCCTTTTGGCGACTGGGATATGCCGGTCAACTATGGCTCCCAGATCGAAGAACATCATGCCGTGCGCCGCAAGGCAGGCATGTTTGATGTTTCCCATATGCAGGTGGTGGATCTCAGCGGTGCCGGTGTTAAGTCTTTTCTCAGACATTTACTCGCTAACGATGTTGAGCGCCTGAAAGAGGCAGGTAAGGCACTTTATAGCTGCATGCTTAATGAAAATGGCGGCGTGATTGACGATTTGATTGTCTATTACATGGCCGATGACTGGTATCGCATGGTGGTCAATGCCGGAACAGCCGAAAAAGATATCCTCTGGATTAATAAAATCAGTGCTGATTTTGATGTCAGCGTCAATGTCCGTAAGGATTTGGCGATGATAGCTGTGCAGGGGCCTGCAGCTCGCGACATGACTATTCCGCTGTTGCCGGCTGATCTGCAAGCCGCTGCCGCTGAACTGAAAATTTTCACCGCTGCGGAAAATGGTATCTGGTTTGTAGGTCGCACCGGCTACACCGGAGAAGATGGTTTTGAAGTTATGATGCCGGCGGAACAGGCGGAGGCTTTCTGGAAAGCACTGACAGATGCCGGTGTTCAACCTGCCGGTCTTGGTGCCCGCGATACGCTGAGGCTGGAAGCCGGTATGAACCTGTATGGTTCGGACATGGATGACAATACCTCGCCACTCGAAGCCGGCCTGAAATGGACGATTGCCCTGGAACCGGCAGAGCGTGATTTTATCGGCAAAAAGGCCTTACTGGCTTATGCCGAAAACCATGAATTGAAAAAATTTACCGGTCTGATCTTGCAGGGGCGGGGTGTCTTGCGTGATCATCAGCAGCTCTATCATAATGATCAGCTGGTTGGTGAAATCACTTCCGGTGGTTTTTCTCCAACATTGAACCGCGCAATTGCTTTTGCACGAATCCGGGCCGACGTCACTGATGACTTAATGGTCGATATTCGCGGTAAGAAACAGCCGGTTGATATGGTTAAATTACCTTTTGCCCGCAACGGCAAAGCCATGTACTGATTTTAATTTTTAATGGAAGCACCAGACGATGAGTAATATCCCAGAAGAACTGCTTTATACCGATTCCCATGAATGGGTTCGTGATGAAGGTGACAACACTGTTTCAGTAGGTATCACAGACCATGCCCAGGAGCTTCTGGGTGATCTGGTTTTTGTTGAATTGCCGGAAGTCGGCGATAGCCTTGAACAGGGTGGTGAAGCCGGTGTTGTTGAGTCGGTTAAAGCGGCTTCGGATATTTATTCGCCTGTCAGTGGTGAAGTCATAGAAGTTAATGAAGAGCTGGCCGATGCGCCGGAGACCATTAACGAACAGCCTTATGATGGTGGCTGGATCTATAAAGTGCGTTTGTCCGACTCTGCCGAACTGGATGCTCTGTTAAATGCCGAAGCTTATACCGCTGTGGTAGAAGCCGAAGATCATTGATTGCAAAATCAATAAATTGTCGTTGAGATTGTCAGGACCCTGTCATGCCGTTTATCCCGCATACGGAAGAAGAAATCCGTAATATGCTCAACACCATTGGTGTTGATTCCATCGATCAGTTGTTTGATGAAATTCCAGCTGAACTGATGCAGTTTTCACTGGATGCCATTCCCACCGGCATGAGTGAAATGGAAATCACTCAGCTGATGCAGCAACGTGCCAGACAGGATGGTAGTGCCTGGTCGTTCATTGGTGCGGGTGCTTATGATCATCACATTCCCGCTGCTGTCTGGCAGATTGCAACCCGGGGTGAATTCTATAGTGCGTATACGCCTTATCAGGCCGAAGCCAGTCAGGGTACTTTGCAGTTACTCTACGAGTTTCAGTCGATGATGACCGCGTTGATGGATATGGATGCTTCTAACGCCTCGCTTTATGACGGGGCTTCGGCTTTAGGTGAAGCTATCCTGATGGCGGTTCGTGCCAACCGTAAATCCAAGTCCCGTAAGGTGCTGGTACCGCGTTCATTACACCCTGCTTACCGTGCTACGGCACATACAGTGGTCAAAAACCAGCAGATCGAACTGGTAGACCTGCCGTTTGACAGCAAAACCGGTCAAACCGATCTGTCAGCTCTGGCTCAGTATAGCGGTGAAGATATTTGTGCTCTGGTGATTCCACAGCCCAATTTCTTTGGTGTGCTCGAAGATGTTGATGCGCTGGTTAACTGGGCAGAGCAGAACAAGACACTGACAATTGCTGTGGTCAACCCGCTCTCTATGTCGGTGCTCAAGCCACCCGGTCAGTGGGGTGAGGCTGGTGTAGATATTTGTTGTGGTGAAGGCCAGCCATTAGGTATTCCCTTGTCCTCCGGTGGCCCTTATTACGGCTTCATGACCTGCCGTCAGGATTTTGTGCGCCAGTTACCCGGTCGTATTATCGGTCGTACCGTCGATATGGATGGTAAAAGCGGTTTTGCGCTGACCCTGCAGGCTCGCGAGCAACATATCCGCCGCTCCAAGGCAACATCCAACATCTGCACCAATCAGGGTCTGATGGTGACTGC
>Ga0181565_10002662_pt1 | contig 13727 bp, 10 predicted proteins | sample 101ome_16_FD_129661 | JGI IMG/M metagenome (GOLD analysis project Ga0181565, IMG submission 129661) | Coastal salt marsh microbial communities from the Groves Creek Marsh, Skidaway Island, Georgia - 101401AT metaG (megahit assembly) | ecosystem: Environmental > Aquatic > Marine > Intertidal... | reverse complement strand
GGACGGTCGCCATCAAACGCGACCCGTTCCCACCGGCCACTTTGCTTCACCAGCTCCCGCAAAAGTCCGTTGTTTAGCGCATGTCCGGACTTGTGGGCCGAAAACGAACCGATCAAGGGTCGACCGAGCAGATAGAGATCACCAATCGCGTCGAGAATTTTATGCTTCACAAACTCATCTCCGTATCTCAGCCCGTCGTCATTTATCACTCGGTGTTCATCCATGACAATCGCATTATCGAGACTGCCTCCTCGGGCAAGGCCTGCTTCCTGCAATGCTTCTACGTCGCGCAGGAAGCCAAACGTCCGAGCGCGACTGACCTCTCTGGCGAATGATATTTCTGCCAGATCGACCGTGGCCTGCTGGGCCGATGACTGCATGGTGGGATGATCGAAATCGATACTGAACGTTACTTTAAAGCCATCGAAGGGCTCGAAGCGGGCCCACTTGTCGCCGTCACGCACCTCGATTGGCTCGGTGATCCGGATAAATTCTTTGGCTGCGCTCTGGAGTTCCACGCCGGCCGATTGAATTAGGAATACGAACACCGCAGCACTGCCATCCATAATCGGCACTTCGTCCGAGTCCAGCTCAACAATCGCGTTGTCGATGTGAAGCCCCGCGAATGCTGACATCAAATGCTCGACGGTGGAGACGCGCACGCCGTCGTATTCCAGTGTCGTGGACAGTCGCGTGTCTCGTACATGTTCAAGCGACGCCGGGATCTCTGCCACCGGATCAAGATCAACCCGACGGAAGACGATTCCTGTCCCGACGGGTGCCGGTCGAAGGGTGAGAAAGACCTTTTTTCCGGTGTGAAGTCCCACACCGGTCGCACCGATCACATTTTTTAGCGTGCGCTGACGAATCATCAATCTTCCGTAAATCCCGCTTTTTGAGGGTGAAATACCCCACCGGCGGGAAGTTTACACAGAAAGATCAGGGATTAGAACGCTTTTTGAAATTATTTCACCCTTTTTTTTGCATAATTTTTGACGGACCTGATTTTTTATAACCTGCTGTTTTTAATGTGTTTTTGACTAATCCGCCTGTCGCCGTAAAAAAGCGGGCACGTCGAGATACTCCATATCGACCGCGGCGTTGCCCTGAGCGTTTAGATCACCCGCGGTGCGCGGCCGGCGGCGAATCACCGTGGGTTGGTCGTAATCCACGTCTTCGGCGCCTGCCTCTTCATGATCGCTACCCTGTACAAGGGTCATCTGAGGCGCCTTGCGTATACCGGTAGCCACCATGGTGACACGCAGATCGCCTTCCATCTCTGGATCCAGGACAGTTCCGATGACGACGGTGCCGTCTTCCGAGGCATACTCGTTCACAATCTCCCCAACCTGAGCAAATTCCTCCAGCTGCATATCCGGACCTGCAGAGACATTAACCAGAAGGCCTTTTGCGCCATGAATATCGACTTCCTCGAGCAATGGGCTAGACACTGCACCACGGGCCGCCTCTATCGCACGATCCGGTCCTGACGCCGTCGCCGATCCCATCATGGCAACCCCCATTTCTGACATGACGGTCCGCACATCAGCAAAGTCAACATTGATAAGGCCTGGCCGGGTGATGAGCTCCGAGATGCCCTGAACCGCGTTAAAAAGAATCTCGTTTGCTTTTGCAAAAGCATCCAGCAACGTCACGTTGCCACCCATCACCTCCAGGATGCGCTCATTGGGAATCACAATCAGAGAGTCCACAATCTCGCCCAGTTCCTTGATGCCAACCTCGGCTGCCTCGATGCGCTTTTTCCCTTCGAATTTAAAAGGTCGTGTCACCACCGCAACAGTCAAAATACCTTTCTCCCTGGCCAACTGCGCGATCACCGGTGCAGCGCCCGTTCCTGTTCCGCCGCCCATGCCCGCGGTAATAAACACCATGTCTGTCGCGTCAAGAGCGGCCGCTATCTTGTCTCGATCCTCTGTGGCTGCCTGACGCCCCACTTCGGGATTCGCTCCAGCGCCGAGGCCACGCGTTAAACCCTCACCTAACTGCATGACTTTTGCCACACCCGATCGATGCAGCGCCTGGGCATCGGTATTGGCATTAATGAACTCAACACCATCGAGATGCGCTGAAAGCATATGATCGACTGCGTTGCCGCCGCCCCCACCGATTCCAAGTACCTTGATAACGGCCTGGCGACCGGAAACTTCCATGAGTTCAAAAGGCATAGCGTCTCTCCTGTTGTGAAGGTGTAAATGAAAAAATTAAAGTCGAGCCGAATGAGGAACTACGTCCCATCAACCCGTTTGAAAAATGGTTGTCCTGCCAGATCAAGCGTCCTCTCCCCGGGTTTGCAAGAACCAGCGCTTCATTCGACCAAGAAGCTCCGACGGCTGGGAGGAGGCTGAGCGACCGGCCCTATGGCCCGGCCGGTTCTGATGCCGTTGGCCAAAGAGAATAAGTCCCACGCCCGTCGAAAATGACGGGTTACGCACGACATCGCTTAAGGCGCCTACATACTGAGGGACGCCGAGTCGCACCGGCATATGAAAAATCTCCTCGGCAAGATCGACCATCCCGGTCAACTTGGCGCTGCCGCCGGTCAGCACAATCCCCGTGCCAAGAAGCTCCTCATAGCCGCTTCTCCGCAGCTCGGCCTGGACAAGCAGAAACAGCTCTTCAACCCGTGGCTCAATGACATCGGCCAACGTCGTCCGGGCGAGTTTTCGAGGCGCTCGCTCGCCCACGCTGGGTGTGTCAATCATTTCGCCCTCGGGAGCCAGATGGACAAGCGCACTACCGTATTTCTTTTTTAACTCCTCAGCCGCCTGAGTGGGCGTACGCAACGCGACCGCGATGTCATTAGTAATCTGATCGCCGGCGATAGGGAGAACGGCCGTGTGTCGAATGGCGCCATCGGTGAACACCGCAATGTCTGTCGTCCCGCCACCGATATCGACCATGCAGACACCGAGCTCCTTTTCGTCTTCATCAAGGACCGCGTAACTGGATGCAATCTGCTCCAACACCACATCCTCCACCTCAAGCCCGCACCGCGTGATGCATTTCATGATGTTCTGAGCTGCGCTAACGGCGCCCGTAATGATGTGCACTTTCGCCTCTAAGCGGACGCCACTCATCCCGATGGGTTCTCGAATCCCCTCCTGCCCATCGATGATGAAGTCCTGAGGCAAGATATGTAGAACGCGCTGATCATTAGGAATAGCCTGGGCTTGGGCCGCGTCAAGCACACGCTCGACGTCCTCGGCGCTGACCTCGTCGCGGTTTTTAATCGCGGCGACCCCATGTGAATTCATGCTGTTAATGTGGGCGCCGGCTATTCCGGCGTAGACGGAGCTGATACGGCATTCCGCCGTCAGCTCGGCATCCTCTATCGCTAACTGGATCGATTGCACAGTAGAGTCAATGTTCGCGACCACCCCCTTACGAAGACCGCGCGAAGGGTGCTGGCCGACACCGAGAATTTCTATTTCGTCGTTTTCCTTAACCTCTGCCACGACAGCAAGAATCTTTGATGTGCCGATATCCAGCCCGACGATAATTTCATTAGCCGCTTTTCTGCTCATTGCCGTTTCTCAGTCCTGACGCGTCGTTAGCGAGGCCAGTTGGTAACCCTCTTGATTCGCGTCGTCTATCCAGCGAACGGCAAATCCATTGGCGTATCGCATATCGACCCGGGAAATAAATCCTGCTCTGCTGGCAAGCGCACTCTGATAACTATCCGCAAAACGCGCTACCTTCTGTTGAATGTCCTCTCGTCCTAACAGGACCCTAAAAGCTGGTCTTGAGGACGCCGGCTTAGCAATTAACTCCATCTCCCAACGGCCGGCAGGACTGACGGATAATCGCTGGGGCAAAAGACCAGCTGCAGTGAGTGGGACCAATATCGAGCGAAACGTCTCGGCCAACACGTTCTGATATGGGGCAGGTCCTTCGAGAACGGGAGGCACCTCCAGCATATATTCCGGAGGCAGGTTGATAAATCGAGCGCTCGAAACCGCGCCTGCCACCCCCCACTCGCGGTACTCGGCGCGCGCATGAGTCTCATTGATCTCAATGGCCAGCGTATCGGGCCACACGCGTCGAACCACTGATTGGTATACACCCGGTAAACGTTCCAGCTTCGTTTCGATTCTCCGCAGATCGACGTTTAAGTAGTTGCCAGTAAGGCTCCGCCACGCCGCACGCTCAACCATCCCGCGATCCACCGCATCCAGGGAGGTCATCACTTCGACGCGCTGAATCGTGAAATACCCTGACCGGACAACACGATCTACGCCCAACGCCAGCGCGATCAGAACGATGAACCCCGCAAAAATAGGCCACGTCCGTCTTGCGACCCCCGTATCCGCTGACTCGTTGTCCATCCGCTGGGCGCTCCCACCGATACCCATTTTTGACATGTTCGCTCGTAAATCAGTCATCTTTTTTCTCCCACGATACGAATCTCGGTCTCGAGACGAATTTCATGGTGTTGAAAAACGACCTGCTGTATTTTTTCGATCAATTCTTCAATATCACTAGCGCGAGCTCGCTCATCATTCACGATGAAATTGGCGTGTCGGGTCGAGACAGATGCGCCACCCAATCGCAACCCTTTCAGTCCCACGGCCTCGATCAGTCTTGCGGCAAAATCACCCTGCGGATTTTTGAACACCGATCCGGCGCTCGCTTGCCCGATAGGCTGGCGTCTTCCCCTTTCCTCAAGCAGCGAGCGAACCACCTCAGACCCATCGGATCCCTGGCGGTCTGGAAAGCTAAAGGTGGCGCCGATGAACCACCGATCTTCGGCAAGACCTACATCGCGATAGGAAACGGCAAACCGATCGCTCGACTCCTCCGAGATATCGCCCGCGCGATCGATCACCCGAACCTGTCTGACGTACTGCCATGTCTCTGATCCAAAGGCGCCCGCGTTCATACGAAGCGCGCCGCCGACCGTGCCAGGGATTCCGGCAAAAAATTCGGCGCCCTCGAGCCCCCGTTGACTAGCCACGCGCGACAGGCGGGCGCAAGACACCCCGGATTGGGCGAAGACGCCGCTATCGGTCACGTTTAACTCTCTCAAACCGCGATGGCCAGCGATGACCGCGCCTGGGTACCCCCCATCACGCACCAGCAGGTTGCTGCCCAACCCCACCCAGAGCACCGGCATCTCAGGATCCAACTCAGCCAGAAATTGGGCGATATCCGCCTCGTCCACGGGTTCGAAAAAATACCGCGCCGGCCCACCCACCTTCCAACTGGTATGCGCAGACATCGGTTCGTCGAGGCGAACTTGTCCGCGTACCGATTTAAATTGCACTGTCTCAATCATTCTCTTGCTTGCGGTATTCACCCGAAGGTCCCTTCGTGGAGCCTCACCGGCGAAACCATTTCACGGGAAACCCGACCGATATCGCCGGCGCCCAGTGTCAGAACCACATCGTTGTCTTGAAGAAGCGGCAACAACGTCTCCTGAAGTCGGTCAATGCGCGGAACAAAAATAGGATCCGTGCCGCCACGCGCCCGAATCGCTCGACACAGCGAGCGCCCATCTGCAGTGGCGAGCGGTTTTTCCCCCGCCGCATAAACTTCTGCAACCACCAAACAGTTCACCTGACTCAATAGCGCGGTGAAATCGTCCATCAAGTCTCGCGTTCGGGAAAATCGATGCGGCTGGAACACCACCACTTTTCGGCGGTCTGGCCAGCATCCCTCAGCGGCCGCCAATGTGGCCTCAATCTCACGGGGGTGATGTGCGTAATCATCCACAAGAAGTGCTCGACCCTTCGGAAAACGGATATCGCCCAGCGTCTCAAACCGTCGCCCGATCCCACCAAATGCCGCAAGACCCTGCTGAATCGCTGAGGGGCTAATACCCACCTTGTCCGCTACGGCAATGGCGGCCAGCGCGTTTTGAACGTTGTGCAGGCCAGGAAGAGCAAGCTCCACGGAAAAACCATTCGCTCCAGCAGCCGTTACGTCAAAGTGCATATGAGACCCGACCGACCGAACATTGACGGCTCGGTAATCCGCGCTTTTTTCCAGTCCGTAACTGACTACCGGTCGCAATACGTGAGATCTGAGCCGCTCGATGACGGGATCATCCGTACACAGAATAGCCAAGCCATAGAACGGCAGGTTATGGATAAAGCGAAGGAAGGTCTCCTTCAGCTTTTCAAAATCACCTTCATAGGTGGCCATGTGATCGCTATCAATATTGGTAACGACCGCGATATGTGGCTGAAGATGCAGAAAAGACGCATCGCTTTCATCAGCCTCCGCAATCAGCCATTGGCCGTTGCCTAACCGTGCGTTGCCCGCCTCGCTTTTTACCAAACCGCCCACCAGGAACGTCGGGTCTAATCCCGCCTGGGAGAAAACGGCGGCAATCAGGCTGGTGGTCGTGGTCTTTCCATGGGTACCGCCTACGGCGATACCGTTTCTAAAGCGCATTAATTCGCCCAACATTTGTGCCCGGGGAACAACAGGGATACCGGCTTCTTTAGCCCGAAGCACTTCAACGTTGTCGCCGCGGACGGCGTTCGATACCACCACCACATCAGCGCCCTTTGCGTTGGCGGCATCATGACCAATAAAGATCTGCGCGCCCTTGAGCATGAGCGATCGCGTCGTCTCAGATTCGATCTGGTCGGAGCCACTGATCACGTACCCTTGATCAATCAGAACCGAGGCGATGCCACTCATTCCGGCACCGCCAACACCAACGAAATGCACGTGACGCACAAACTCACGCATGGGCGGCCCCCAGGCATTGACTCACGACCGCCTCAGTCGCACCAGATCGGGCAAGGCTGCGTGCCGCTGTGGCCATTTTTTGCAGCAGGGGTCGGTTACCAAACAACATATCGACCTCTCGAGCCAGTCGAGATAGATCAAGATCTTTCTCTTCAATGACGATGGCTGCTTTGGCGGTCAACAGAAACGAAGCATTTACCAGTTGGTGATCGTCCGCAGCAAAGGGGTAGGGAATCAAAATCGCCGGTAGCCCAACTGCGCAGACCTCGCTTACGGTCATTGCGCCTGCCCTGGAAATCACCAGATCGGCCTGCGCATAAGCGCCTGCCATGTCGTCGATAAAGGGCGCCACCGTTACCTGTAACGACAGCGCGTCATACGTCGCCCTGACGTGGGCCTCTTGACCGGGCCCACTCTGATGCAGGATCTGCAAATTCTCTGCGCAGGCACATTGGGCTAGAGCCGCGGGAACCGATTGGTTAATCGATCGGGCACCCTGACTGCCTCCCAGCACTAAGACTCGAAGCCCTGGTGCTTCCCCTAGCCCTCGATTAGCAGGCGCGGCTATCGACGCTATCTCGGAGCGAACTGGATTGCCTGTCCAGATAGCAGACGCGGGTAATTTCTCTGCCGTTGAGAAACCGGTCAGTATTTTTTGGGCGAGCGGCGCGAGCAGCCGATTGGTGAGACCGCCACGGGCGTTTGCTTCATGAATCACCAGGGGCCGTCTGAGCAACCAAGCTGCAAGCCCACCAGGGCCGGCTGCGAAACCCCCCATCCCCAAAACCACGCCGGGCTTGAATCGTCGAATGATTTTTATGGACTGTGCGATCGCTCGCAGCAAGAGCCATGGCATAGCAATCTTTTTGCGCCATGACGTCCCCATCCATGCACTGACATCGAGACATTCCAGGCGCAGGCCGGCCGCCGGCACCAAACGATGTTCGAGTCCGCGCTCAGTGCCCAACCACACGACATCCACGCCGCGTTTTTGAAGCGACGAGGCAATGCTCAACGCCGGATAAACGTGACCTCCGGTTCCACCCGCCATGATCATGACCCTAATCAACGCCTCCTCACCGCGGCGTCGGAGAGGCTCTGCTGTACGGCGAAAATGAGCCCCAGTGCCAATCCCTGAATTAACATGCTGCTACCGCCGTAACTCATCAGCGGCAGCGTCAGTCCTTTTGTGGGTACTAGTCCGAGATTCACAGCAAAATGAAAAAGCGCCTGAACCACGATCAGAAGACCGATACCCTGGGAAAGACGAGCGCCAAAAAACTCACCGGCTAAAGCCGCCCTTCTAGCAAGATCAAAAATACGCCACAGAATGACGGCGTAAAGTCCGAGCAGGAAAAGCAAACCGATCAAGCCCAACTCTTCGCCGATCACGGCAACCAAAAAATCGTTGCTGGCGTGGGGCAAATAGAAAAGCTTTTGCACGCTGGCGCCCAGTCCCACGCCAAACCACTCTCCACTTCCAAGCGCAATCAAGGCCTGAACGAGTTGAAATCCTGAACCATAAGGGTCTGCCCAAGGATCGAGAAAACTGTACACACGCTGCATACGGTAAGGGGCGGCCAGAATGAGGACCGCCACCGCACAAACGGCAACAGCGATGGCGCCCAGGATATATCTCAAGCGCGTGCCACTCAGGAACATGAGTCCCAACGCCGTCATCATGATGACGGCAGTACAGCCAAGGTCTGGCTCAAGCAACAGCAGCGCCCCAAGCGTGCCCACCACAACGGTGGGTTCTACGATGCTGACCCGAAACGAATCCATTGCATTTGCGTGGCGAACAAAATGGTCGGCAAGAAACAAAACCACCAGTACTTTGATTAACTCGGACGGCTGAAAACGCATCACCCCAAGCGGTAGCCAACGGGAACTGCCATTGACCTCATGGCCAATTCCGGGAATCAATACCAGCACGAGAAGCAGCGTGCCCAATCCGAGAAGCCAGCGATTGGCACGACGCCAGAGCGACAGCGGAACGGATGCGGTGAGCACACCGAGTGCCAGCGCCAGCGTAATGCTAAATAGATGTCTAAGAAGAATTTTGAATCCACCTGTGACCCCACCGTGGGTGCCGATAGCGGCCGAAAACACCATTACCGTGCTAAACGCGAGAAGACCACCAACCGCTAGGAGCAAAATAGGGTCGATCGCGTGGGATCGGAAAGGCAAGCGCAGCGGCAGAGTTGCACTGGTCATTCAGCCCACTCCTTGACCAGCGCGCGGAAGGTATTCCCCCGGTCCTCGTAGTTTTTGAACATGTCGAAACTGGCGCAGGCGGGAGAAAGCAGCACCGCGTCTCCCGGCTGAGCCCAGAGTGACGCCAGTCTGATAGCGTGTGGAAGGTCATCTGCCAGAGTGACCGGCACGCGATCCTCAATGGCAGCGGCTATCTGAAGCCGATCCTCGCCAATAAGGAGGACCTGGCGCGCGAACCGCTGAATGACCTCCGCCAGAGCGCTGAAATCCGCGCCTTTTGACTGACCGCCTGCGATCAGAACCACAGGCCGCTCAATGCCGACGAGTGCAGCGATGGCCGATCCAGGATTGGTGCTCTTCGAGTCGTTAATCCAGACAATCTCATCCTTTTCAAGGACACATTCGCAGCGATGCGGTAAACCCTTGAATGTTGTCAATCGCGAGCGCATCGACGCGCTGAACGGATAGCCCGCCGCTTCAACGAGAGCGATTGCCGCAAGCGCGTTTAATACATTGTGCCGACCCATCATGCCTAATTCATTGACCGCCAGAAGCGGCTCTCCACCGCGGACCAGCACTTCGACGCCGGCTTCGAACCCCAGGCCATAGTCCACCTCCCGCGGAGGGGGACTCAGCCCAATGCTGATGTCGGTTGCGCCTGAACACTCATCCGCGCGCGTGCATGCGGGGTCATCCCGATTGAGAATCGCCGACTGCGCGCCCATCAGGACTCGGCGTTTAGCCTCCACATAGGCGACAAAAGAGGGGTAGCGGTCCATATGGTCGGCCGAGAGGTTCAGGATCGCTGCGGCTTTCGGTCTGAGGGAAGAAGTGGTCTCAAGCTGAAAACTGGACAATTCGAGCACCACAACATCCAGGGATTGATGAAGCAGAAGATCAAGTGCTGGCGTACCGATGTTTCCACCGACGCCCACGTTGAGACCGTGAGCACTCAGCATATCGCCCACCAACGTCGTGACCGTCGTCTTCCCGTTTGAGCCGGTGATCGCAATGATTGGGGCGGGACATACACGAGCGAACAGTTCGATATCGCCCACGATCTCGATGTTTCGTGCCTGCGCCTCACGAAGGATCGGCTCACTCATCGACAGTCCGGGGCTGGCCACCACCAGATCGACTCGATCCAGACAGTCGAGGGAAAAATCACCGCAGTGGATGGGAATCTTCGGACACGTTTTTTGCAGAGCGCCTCTGAATGGCGGCTCGACTCGACTGTCCTGCACCTCAACAGAGATGCCCTGCCCAGCGAGGTATTGGGCCACTGAACATCCTGTTTTTCCCAATCCCAAAACCACGACGTGCCGCCAGGGCGTTGGCTTCAGATCGATGGCAAGAGCGCTATTCATCAAAACCTCATCGCACCTTCAGTGTGGCCAGCCCGATCAACACCAGGATCAAACTAATAATCCAAAACCGCACGGTAACCTGAGGCTCTTGCCAGCCTTTTTGTTCAAAATGATGATGCAGTGGAGCCATTCGAAAAATGCGCTTGCCAATAAGTTTGAAAGACGCGACTTGGAGCACCACCGATATGGTCTCGATAACAAAAAGACCCCCCATGATCGCAAGCACGATTTCCTGGCGAACGATGACGGCCACTGTGCCCAGAGCCGCGCCGATCGAGAGCGCGCCGATATCGCCCATAAAGATCTGCGCGGGGTACGTGTTAAACCATAGAAATCCAAGTCCCGCGCCCACCAAAGCGGCGCAGAACACCAAGACCTCTCCGGCGCCTGATATGAACGGGATGCCGAGGTATCCGGAGAACACCGAATGGCCTGTCATGTAAGCGAATACGCCGAGGCCGCCCGCGACGAGCACGCTGGGCAGTATGGCCAACCCATCAAGACCGTCCGTCAGGTTCACGGCATTACTGCTACCCGTGATCACGAACCAAGTCAGCAAAATGAATCCAAATCCCAATTCAACCGCCACATCCTTGAACAGGGGAACGATCAGAGCGGTCTCCGCTGCAGATTGCGCGGTCACATAAAGCGCGACCGCGGCAACAAATGCAGCGAGGCTTTGCCAGAAAAACTTCTGCTTCGAACTAATACCGCGCGAATGGGCTCGGGTGATTTTGGTGTAGTCGTCCAACCAGCCGATCGCTCCAAATGCGATACAGATAAAGACCACGACCCAAATGAAGCGATTGCCAAGATCGGCCCAAAGCAAAGTGGACAGCAGGACGGCGGCAATGATCAGGACGCCGCCCATTGTTGGCGTATTTTTTTTCTGTAAATGGGTGCTCGGCCCATCATCACGAATCGGTTGTCCTGCGCCAATCTTTTCAAGCCTTCGGATGAGAGCAGGGCCTACGACAAAACTGAACAACAACGCCGTCAGGACCGCACAAATAGCCCGAAAAGACAAATACCGGAAGACGTTAAACGCGCTGAACTCGGCGGCCAACTGCTCAAAAAGCATTTTCAACATGCGATCGCTCCTTCCTGTGAAGCGCACACCAGCGCATTTGCCACCTGCTCCATTCGAGCAGATCGAGATCCCTTAATCAGAATCGTTAAACCGGGACTCAGCATCGGTCGAGCGGCCCGAATCAGGCTGTCTGTACTCTCGAAGGTCTGTCCAGACTCACCAAAAGCGTCAGCGGCCAAACCGGCGAGCTCGCCACAGGCAAACAATGTGTCAATTCCAGCATCGCGAGCCTCACGGCCAGCCGCTCTATGCAGCTCCTCGGCTCTCTCACCGAGTTCTGCCATGTTTCCAAGGATTAGCATTTTGCGACCCGATCGACCGGCGAGGGTCTTGATGGCGGCTCGCAGGGAGGCAGGGTTGGCGTTGTAGGTATCGTCAATCAGGTTCGCGCCTCGACTGCCCGCGCGAACCTGCAGGCGTCCGGGCTGCGCGCTCATCGCCTCAAGCCCCGAGCGGATCTCGCTCGAGCTGCAACCACACGCCCATGCTGCGCTCGCTGCCGCCAGTGCGTTAAGCGCGTTGTGGCGACCTAGCAAGTTAAGATGAACCTCGATCGATTCATCAGGTAGGCTCAGCTCGATCAGCTGGCCGTCCTCTGTAGCGCTTACCTCACCACCGACCCGAGAACGACTGTTCAGTCCAAATGTAATCGTCTGAAACGCGCGGGTTCTAGCTGCCCAATAGGCCGCAAAGCGATCATCGGCGTTGATAATCGCGGTTCCTCCTGTCTGCAATCCATTAAAGATCTCCGCTTTCGCCCTGACAATCTCCGACAGGCTACCAAGTCCCTCGAGGTGCGCCAGGGCTGCGTTCGTGATTAGCGCAACGGTTGGCCGGACAATACGGGTCAGGTAATCAATTTCGCCGGGATGATTCATCCCCATCTCAACCACCGCAAACCGATGATCCGGGCGGACACCAAGCAACGTAAGGGGCACTCCCAGATGATTATTGAAGTTACCCGGACTCGCATAAACTGAACCCACCTGTGCGAGTATCGATGCCACCATTTCCTTTACGGTGGTCTTGCCGTTGCTCCCGGTAATGCCCACGACCGGAATATCCAGTCGATTCCTCCAGAACGCCGCCAACTTTCCTAGCGCCCTGACGGGGTCATCCACCACGATTCCCGGGAGCAACCCGCCATGAGGTCGTTGACTCAGAACGGCGACGGCACCCGCTTTTTCTGCATCGGGCACATAGTCAAGTCCTCGGACCCGCTCGCCATCGATGGCCACAAAAAGCGCACCGGGGCTTAAGGTTCTTGTGTCAATACTGACAGAAGAAAACTCGCTATCCCCCGAGGTCAGACGACCGTCCACCACGTTGGCCAGTTCGCGAAGGCTTAACATGGCCTTGCTCCCAAGATCGCTTCAGCCACAGATTGATCATCAAAAGGAAGGACCTGATCGCCTATGACCTGATGAGACTCGTGGCCCTTGCCAGCAATCACGATGAGATCCCCTTGGCGAGCCTCGCGGATCGCGTAGGCGATGGCCTCGCGTCGCTCAAGGATCTCCGCATCGGGCGGTCTGCTCATGCCTGCCCGAATCTGCGCGAGGATAGATTCCGGACGCTCCCCTCTGGGATTGTCGTTTGTCAGAACCACGTGATCCGCAAGCGCTGAGGCGAGTCGACCCATCTCGGGCCGCTTTAGACGGTCACGTTCACCACCGCACCCAAAGACGCACCATAGCTTCCCATTTGCCATCTGCCGCGCGCTCACAAGCAACGCTTCCAGAGCGCCCGGGGAGTGCGCATAATCAATCGCAACCATGGGCTGATTCGAAGAAGCCACGCGACAGACAATCAACCTCCCGGGTACCGGCGTGAGTTTTGGCATCACCTCGTTAATCCGGGTAACGTCAAATCCCTTTGCAATGAGCATCGAAATGACCGCCGTCAAATTTTCGACGTTAAAACTACCTTTCAGTGGAGAAGAAAACGCCACTTCTCCTTTGGGTGTCGCGATCGTAAGAGATAGACCCCTATCGGTGATGCGCTCACTGAGCGGATAAACATCGGCGCGCTCGTCACGTCCAAAAGTCAGCACCTCACAAAGCATCCCGCTGCTTGCGAATCGCTTACCCGCGGGATCAGCAATGTTTATCACGGCGCGCTTCAATTCTTTTTGCTGAAAAAGCAGGAGCTTGGTCTGTTCGTAAGCCTCCATCGTCTTGTGATAGTCCAGATGATCATGACTTAAATTGGTAAAGGCCGCGGTATCAAAACGTGTCCCCTCGATCCGCCCCTGATCGAGAGCATGAGAGGAGACTTCAAGGCACACGCTTTGTGCACCCCGTTCTGCGAGGCTATGGAACTGCGATTGCAGG
>Ga0181565_10002661_pt1 | contig 13730 bp, 14 predicted proteins | sample 101ome_16_FD_129661 | JGI IMG/M metagenome (GOLD analysis project Ga0181565, IMG submission 129661) | Coastal salt marsh microbial communities from the Groves Creek Marsh, Skidaway Island, Georgia - 101401AT metaG (megahit assembly) | ecosystem: Environmental > Aquatic > Marine > Intertidal... | reverse complement strand
AGTCCTAATTAAATCTTGCAACGAACTCAACAATTAAATCTTTTAATTTACCTTGATTGTCAGAGCTAATTTCTTTGGCTGTTTTGATTTCATTGTACATATCAGAATGTTCATTTTTGATATATTCAACCAATTCAACTTCAACTTCTCTTACTTTATTTACAGGAATTGAATCGAAAAGACCCTGGGTACCAGCAAAAATTGAAATAACCTGATCAATAACTTCGATTGGAGCATATTGACCTTGCTTAAGAAGCTCAACTAACCTTTCTCCACGAGATAATTGCCTTTTGGTTGCTTCATCAAGGTCAGAGCCAAAGGCAGCAAATGCAGCAAGTTCTCTATATTGAGCAAGATCAAGTCTAAGGGTACCAGCAACTTTTTTCATTGCTTTAATTTGAGCACTACCACCAACCCTAGAAACTGAAATACCAACATTTACAGCTGGTCTGATACCACTGTTAAACAAATCACTTTCTAGGAAGATTTGACCATCAGTAATAGAAATAACGTTAGTAGGAATATATGCTGAAACGTCACCTTCTTGAGTTTCAATAACAGGCAATGCAGTTAAAGAACCACCACCTAACTCATCAGATAACTTAGCAGCTCTTTCTAGAAGTCTTGAGTGAAGATAAAAAACATCACCAGGGAATGCTTCACGCCCTGGAGGTCTTCTAAGTAGAAGTGACATTTGTCTATATGCGGTAGCTTGCTTAGTTAAATCATCATAAATAATTAGGGCATGTTTACCATTGTCCCTATAGTACTCACCCATTGTACAACCAGAATAAGGAGCCAAGAACTGTAGCGGAGCCGTTTGAGAAGCAGTCGCAGAAACAATAATCGTATAATCAAGAGCACCAGCTTCTTTTAGTTTTTGATGTACAAGCCTTACAGTTGATTGTTTTTGCCCAACAGCTACATAAATACAAACAACGTCTTTACCTTTCTGGTTAATAATAGTGTCAATTGCAACGGCAGTCTTTCCTGTCTTTCTATCACCGATAATAAGTTCCCTTTGACCACGACCAATTGGGATCATTGCATCAATTGCTTTAATTCCTGTTTGAAGTGGCTCATTTACAGACTTACGAGCGATAATACCAGGAGCCTTAATTTCAACGTTGCTCATCTTTTCAGCTTTGATATCACCTAAACCATCAAGAGGCTCACCAATTGCATTAACAACACGTCCTAAAAGCGCGTCTCCAACAGGTACTTCGACGATTTTATTTGTTCTTTTAACAGAAGAACCTTCAACAATTTTAGGGTCTTCACCAAGTACAGCAACACCTACGTTGTTAGCCTCAAGGTTCAAAACCATTCCTTTGGTACCAGTTTCAAATTCTACCAGTTCTCCGGCCATAACATTTTTTAAACCAAAAACTCGTGCAACACCATCTCCAATGGTTAAAACACTGCCGACTTCGTCAACTTGAAGCCTTGTTTCAAAATTTTGAATTCTCTCTTTGATAATGCTTGTGATTTCTTCTGGATTAACAGACATTTTAAATCTCCAGTTGTTAATAATTAATTATTTAATATTTCTTGTTTAAATTTTTGAAGTTGATTTTCTAAAGTTGCATCTACTTGAAGATCACCAACAGTAGCTTTGTAACCAGCGGTAATATTTTTATTCACGCTATATTGAATTTTAGTTTTTAATCCTAACTTTTTTTCTAAGTATGTTTTTATTTCATTTATAAGTTTTTCATTGGGAACATCATCTGATCCTTGAACCATTCCGCTAACGAAGCCAAGCTTTAAATCCTCTTTAATTATTATCTCTTTAAAGATAGTGTTGAAGAGACTAAATCTTTTTTCAGTAATTAAAAATTTAATGAAGTTTACTAAAACCGAACTAAAAGTTTGTTTTTTAAATATTTCATCTAATATGATGAGCCTTTCATCAATTGTAAAAACATCTAAAAATAAAAGGTTCTCTAGTTCATTTGAATTAGAAATCAATTCTGAAAACTTCGTTATTTCATCAGCGAAGTTAATCTTAGATTCGTCAGCAATTTGGCTAATGGCATTAGCATAAGCTTTGGAGATTTGTGAATTATCCATTTATTATGTTCCTTAATTAATAGATGCTAATAGTTTTTCTTCAGTGGTTTGCTTTCTAACTTTGTCACTTCCCACGATGTTTTTTGCGTCATCGATGACCATGTCAAGAATTTTAGAATTTGATTGATTAACCAATATTGATTTTTCTTGTTCAAATCTGCTTAGTTTATCATCCTCTAATTTTTTTAATTTGGATTTCGACTCAAGGTTAATTGCATCAACTTGTTGATTTAATTTTTCGGCAGCCCTGTCTTTCAACTCATTTTTTAATTTATCGATATTTTGCAGTTGAGCATTTAGAGAGTCCAACTTCAAAGATGCTTGCTTATCAGCTTCAAACGCATCACTGATTAAATTTTGAATACGTATAGATTCTTCGGAATAATTTTTCGAAATAACATTTTTGTATTTATAAATAATAAAACCGAAAAGGACAGCGAAGTTAATCGCAGGAAACATTAAGTCTTTTAGTGATCCAGACCCTTTGCCTGCTGCAAAACTAGAAGAACTTGTGATACTTAATAAAATCAATAAAGAAATCTGGCTATATTTCATTTTATATTTTCCCTTTTAACGTTATTGAGTAATTTTATTAACAAGATCATTTGCTAATGTTTTAGTTTGTGATTTGATTACCTCAAAATTGGAATCAAGTTCCGCATTAAATTCCTTGAGTTTTTGTGAGTATTGTCCATCCAAGTTCTCTTCTAATTCAGAGTATTCTTTTTCTTTTTGAGAGACAAGCTGACTTTTAACAGATTTAATTTCTAGACTTAGAGTAGATTTCGTTTCAGCAATCTCTTCTTCGATTTTTCTTGAAATCTCTATAGCTTCACTTTCTTTCTCTTTACTCTTACTTAGAAGTCCAGTCGTCTTGCTTTCCCTATTTTTTATAACTTCTAATAGCTTTTCAAATAGGAAAGTTTTTAATGAAAAAAATAGGATTAATACAATTGAAAATTGAACGAAAAAGCTTTTGTCTATATTTAAGCTTTCTAAAACTTCAGACATGATTATAACCTTAATTAAAGATATTAATTCACTGAAATTGATATGCTCAAGAACGAAAAACGTCAAGGTATTTGATAGCAGTAATATCACATTGCAGTTTTACCGTGAAAAATAACGCCTTCTTCAACAGATAAACTAGGAGAGCTGATTGTTCCCTCAAATTGCGCGGGGCGCAAGATCTCAACTCTTGATGTTGCTACCACATTGCCTTTAACATCGCCTGAAATTATAACAACGTCAGCGTTTAGATCCGCTGACACGATGGCACTCTCACTAATAACGATCTCACCCGAACTGTATATATTGCCTGTTACATTGCCACCTATTCTAGCATTTCCTGCAAAAGACAAGCTGCCTTCAACTCTGGATCCCTCTGAAATAATTGCTGTTAGCATGACTGAAAAATCCTGTTAGTGGACTTCATGATTTTCAGTGGACTTTTCAGAATTTAATGTAAGGTAGTCAAATAAACTATTGAACTCAGCTTTGTTATTAAATTTAAATTCAATACTGCCCTTTTCTGAGGACCCTTTTGATTTAATTTTTAGCTTCCGGCCTGTTAAATCAATTAATAAGTCCTGTAAGTTATTAATCTTTCGATTAAAAGTCTCGTCTGTTGCACTACTTGTTCCCTTGTTGGCAGACCTAACCTTTTCGAATTCCAGTAGCTTTTCAAGATCTCTTACACTTAAATTTTGCTCTACAACTTTATCGGCCAGCATTTTTATTTTTTCAATCTCGTCTTTAAGGGAGATAAGAACCTTTGCATGACCAAAAGATAGTTTGTTGGATTGTAGTAGTTCGATGACCTGTCGAGGTAACTTTAATATTCTTAACAAATTAGCGATTGAAGATCTACTCTTACCAACTTTTTTTGCGACCTCATCTTGAGTTAGCTTGAATTCAGAAATAAGTTGAAGATAGGCTAACGCCTCTTCGACACAATTTAAGTCGTCTCGTTGCACGTTTTCAATGATAGAAAATACCATTTTTTCTTTTTTGGTAATTCTCTTTATTACTACAGGTATTTTTTCTAGCCCAACTCTTTTTGCGGCCCTGTAGCGTCTTTCCCCTGCTACAATTTCAAATCTGCTATTTTCATTTTCTACAACTATTATTGGTTGAATTATTCCATTTTCCCTGATGCTATCAGCAAGCTCGATTAGCTCTTCCTCTTTAAATATTTTTCTAGGTTGATCTGGGTTAGCTATCACCTCGCCGATATTCAAAAACCTAACTCCATCGCCTAGGTTGTTCGAAGCACTTGATTTATTTTCTTCCTGGGCAGGCTTTTTTTCAGTCAAGTCAGAAAGTGAGTTTTTTAGAATTTGGTTAGGTGTATCTTGCAATAAGGATGCGATACCTTTCCCAAGTGCCATTTTTTTTGCCATAACGAAGCCCTCCGAAGCTAGAATTATGCGTGTAAATTATTTTCAACTGCCTCATGGTGTGTGCTTTGCTGGTAAGTATTTCTACTAGCAACTCCTGAGTCATTTTGGTGTGATCTATTTCTTAGCAATAGTTCTTTTGCAAGCTGAAGGTATGCCTCGCTACCTTTTGATTCTATGTCGTATAATACGATTGGCTTTCCGAAACTTGGACACTCAGAAAGCTTTACATTTCGAGGTATGACTGTTTTGAAGACTTTTTCGCCAAAATGCTTTTGGATTTCAAGGGCTACTTGCTTGTGAAGATTAGCTCTCTTGTCAAACATCGTTAAGAGTATCCCTTCCATTTGGAGGGATGTATTCAGACTGCTTCTTACTAATTTTACCGTATTAACCAGTTGAGCCAAGCCTTCCATTGCAAAGTATTCCGTCTGGAGAGGGACTAAAAAGCTATCGCTAGCATTAAGAGCATTTACAGTAAGTAACCCCAGCGAAGGCGGACAATCTATTAATATATAATCAAAACGATCAGCTACTTCACTTATTGCTGATTTCAGTTTGGATTCACGGGCAAATTCACTCACCAGCTCTATCTCTGCACCAATTAGATTGTTGTCAGAAGGACATATTTTAAGGTTTGATAATTCAGTATCATAAATAGCATTTGATAATGGCGTTGCACCGATTACAGCATGGTAAATATTGGCACCTGAGAAAATTTCAGGAGACAAGCCAAGACCTGCGCTACCATTTCCTTGTGGGTCTAAGTCAATTATCAGCGTTCGCTTTTCAGCTACAGCAAGACATGCACCCAGGTTAATAGTAGAAGTCGTCTTACCTACTCCACCCTTTTGATTAACAACAGCAATTACTTTTGCCATCAGCACCTTCCAATGAGTTCTAGTTAACTGGGTTAATTAAATACAAATTCGGAAAGTTTGACAAGCGAATTGTCTTCAACATCGTTTTTTAATTTTCGAAAAAGAACAATGGTTCTTTCATTTTCTCCAAGTTTAAATTTATTAATACTAACTAATTTATATCCGGGATTCTTTTGAAAGCCAGGCTCCAGGCTTTCAAGGTTTTTTGCCTTGTAAAACATAACGTATGAACCCTCGGCACAATTGATTAATTTTAGCATTTTCTTAATTTCACCAACTGCTTTCAGCGTAATAAAGCATGGTAAGTCTAAATTTACTGATTCAATTCTATTGTGATGAAACAAAATATTTTTCTGACCATACAAGTTGGAAATAGAACGAACTGCTTCTACTTTTTTTCTTCTTGAATCTATCCCAAGAATTTTCACATCCAATGGGAGTATATTTCGCATAGGCAAGATAGGGAAACCACCACCAAAACCAAGATCTATAAAATAGCCTAACTTTTGTATCTTTTCAGATAAGGAATGATCCAGGTCGAATGGTTTTATAGAATCTACTATCTGTTTTTCGTAAAACTCATTAGGGTCAAGGATGCGAGTAAGATTTAAGCCGGCTAGTGGGCCTTTGACTTGATCTAAGTAAAATTTTGAAAATTCTATATTTGAACTCATTTAAACAATCCCATTTGCTACGTACGATAATGTAGCTGGCCTTATTCCATGTATGGACTTCAGATGCTGAAACGTTTTTGGTTTGTTTTTCATTATCCTCTGACGGCACTCATTTGATATTGACACATTTTCAACCAATATCTTCCAATCAATTTTTCTATTAGAAATTTTATCAATTGTCTTTGAGCTTGAATTACTTTTAGTAAGATACCCTTCGTACTTTACCTCAATAGCATAACTTTTCACCACCCGGCTGGAAAATTTCAACCCTGAAGATTTTAAGAAGCTACTCAACCATTTGAATGGATCTATCTTGCTATCTTTTAGTTTTTCTGAAATGTTCAACTTCCCATCACTAAAGGACTCATACTTTTTACCTGATAGAAGTGCTCGCAACAGCTTCTTTTCAAGATTGTAAGCTCTAATGAATTTATCTATATCATTGTTTAACCCAATTGATAGGCGCAATGGTCCTAATCTATCTATAGAATTGTCTTCACGTAAGTATAATCTGTTTTCCGACCTGGCTGTAAATAAACGATACGGCTCATCTCTTCTTACACCAATTACATCGTCTATCAATACGCCCAAATAGGATGTTCCACGTGGAAACACTAACTCTTCGCGACCTAATACCTTCAAAGCAGAGTTTAATCCAGAAACTAAGCCCTGACCTGCAGCCTCTTCATAGCCACTTGTACCATTCACCTGTCCTGCAAAGAACAAACCTTCGTAGAGTTCATGCTCTAAAGTTTGACTAAGTAAAGAGGTGTCCACTACCTCGTATTCAACAGCGTATCCGTATTTTTCAATTACTGCAGATTCGAAACCTTTTATAGAGCGAACAAAGTCCAATTGGACTTCCTCTGGTAAACTTGTTGATATTCCGTTTGGATAGACAGTATTGCAATTCAAGCCCTCTGGCTCAACGAACACATGGTGCTCATAACGATCAGGATATCTAAACGCCTTATCCTCAATTGAAGGGCAATATCTTGGACCCACGCCCTCTATTTGACCATTGAACATTGGTGATCTTTCTTTGTTTGCCAAGATCTCATCTATCGTAGTTTTAGTGGTGGAAGTTTTAAAGCAGCTAACTTGGGGCAAAAATCTTGATGTTCCATGTAGAACATGAAAATTTTCCACAGTGTCATCAGAAAGTTGCTCTTCCATAACCTCATAATTAATTGACTTCTTTTCAATTCGTGCTGGCGTACCTGTTTTAAATTTCTTTGTCAGCTTTTTCACCCCTGAAAAAACATCCTCTATTCCACCAGAGGCATCCACTCCATCTCTACCACCAGAGGTAACTCTCTCCCCACGATGGATCCTACCTGAAGCAAAAGTACCAACTGTCGCAATAATTGATTTACATTCAATAATCACGCCTTCACATACAACCTTATACCTAAAGTCATTGGATTCCGTAATTTCAACCTTGACCACTAAATCTCGAACAATGTCTATATTTGGCCTCGTGGTCAGCACGGATTCTGCATTTTTCGGATAGAGATCTTTGTCCACTTGAAATCTGGTTGACTGAACTGCATAACCTTTCGACTCATTCAATCGACGACACTGGATAGCACTTTTGTCCGCAACTAGGCCCATTAATCCACCCATCGCGTCAATCTCTCTAACAAGTTGCCCCTTACCAACGCCTCCAATTGCAGGATTACAGGGAGTGCTTGCTATGGCTACATTTTTTGATGTTATCAGACAGACACTCAACTCACTAAACTGAGATGATGCCCAGACTGCCTCCACGCCTGCGTGGCCTCCGCCTATTACGACAATATCATACCTAATTTTATTCATACATTATACCAATCTTTCAAAAGAGCTATTTACCGATACAGAAACCTGAGAACACTCTATCTAATACATCGTCGCTATTAACAATTCCGATCAATTCTTCTAATGAAACTTCTAGATTTTCAAGTAAGTTAGTAATTATTCCTAAGTCGAAATCTAATTCAAGCTGATCATCTACAACTGTTGTTTTGTTATGAATATTGATAATTTGACTCTTGTGCCTTGAAAGCAATATTGGCTCGTCTCTAAACAAAGTCTCAAATTTAATATTTATAAGTAATTTCAACAACTTAGATAAACTTATTAAACATAATTTATTTAAATTCGACTCGCTATTATTATTTCCCATATCGGGTCTTTCTATTAAACCAGGTACTGGTCCGATAGGACCAGTACTCCCAACAAGTATTTTTGGTCCGATAGGACCACTCTTTATTTTTTTGGCCCTTGGTCCCATAGGACCAATTTCTATCTCTTTAACTTTTGGTCCCATAGGACCATTTTTGAATATTTTAGTTTCTGGTTCTATAGGACCAGAATCTTCAAAAAGACCATGGCTATTGGTAACGTTTGATTTGCTAGCATTTTGCTTTTCACATTTAATGAGTGAGAGAATTTCGTATTTTGAATTACTTTTATTTAGATTTAAAAACAAATAATCACAATCATCTAAAGTTTCTAAGCTCATAGAGCTTATTAAAGTATCCAGGTGAGTGATAACAACTAAATCTGGTTTAATCTCTTTAAGCTTGGAAAAATATTTTTTATATTTGTTAACATCTATGATGAGAATTTTATAAAAAGCACCCCTCGCGAGACTTAGTGACCTTTTTATTCCCTCAATTTCTACTGAATTATCAGCATCTCTTATACCAGCTGTATCGATCAACTGACATATCAAGTCGCCTGCATTAAAGGTTTCAGAAATATAGTCTCTCGTTGTTCCCTCTTCATTAGAAACAATAGATCTATCAATCCCAAGTAATTGATTATAAAACGTGCTTTTTCCAGAGTTTACAGGACCAAATAATACTACTTTTGGTGATATTAACTCTTCCGAGTTATTTCTCGCCCGTGTAGTTAAATTATGAACAAAATCTGAAAAATTACCAAAAGACTCCTTGAAAAGATCAGCTCCCTCTTTCTCGCCAATATCATCGGAAAAATCCATCAATAGCTCGAGCTTAACCCTTAGATCCAAAAATTTGTTATACAATTCTTTATACTGGTCTGACAGGTCTCCATTTAATAACGAAAGACCATGGGAGAATGCATATGAGTGCTGTGCATTTAATAATAAATCTAAACCTTCAACTTGAGATAATGTGAGTTTTTTATTTTTTAGCGCCCTTAGCGTAAACTCTCCAGGCTTTGAATGTGATATAAAATTAAAATTATCTACAAATAAATTGATTATTCTTTCAACATTTAACCTATTTCCATGACAATAAAGCTCAAGAAGATTTTCCCCTGTGTAACTATTAGGGTTTTCAAAATATGAAAACATAATATCGTCAATCACCTCATTATTAAAAACAAGATTAGATCTATATATTTGCCTGGGTTTTATTTTTTTTGAATCAATTTCAAATAGGTCAGAGAAATTATTAATCGTAAAGCTTCCTGACAGCCTAATAATTGATATGGCTGTGTTAGTGTCATTACCGCTACTACATGCAATAATTGTATTACTTGGTTCTATAGGACCAATCATTTTAGGCTGCTTTGTTTACAAAAACCTGTTGAACCATTTGAAAAACAGTTGAAACACAAATGTACAAAACCAACCCTGCAGGCATATCTTTCATAATGAAACCAAATATTAATGGCATAAACATCATCACTTTTTGTTGGGTTGGGTCTGTGGATGTATTTGGTGTCAATTTTTGCTGAAAGAACATGGCAACAGTCAAAATAACAGGTAATACAAAATAAGGATCCTTTTCACTTAAATCACCAATCCAAAAATAAAAAGGCTGGCCGACTAGCTCAACTGCCGCATAAAGAACCTTGTAAAAGGCGAAAAACACAGGCATTTGCAGCAACATTGGTAAGCAGCCACCAAGAGGGTTCGCGCCGCTTCTCTTAAACAACTCCATTGTTTCTTTTTGGAGTCTTTGTGGATCGTCTTTAAATTTTTCTTTCAGTTTATTAATTTCTGGCTGCAATAAAGACATTTTCTTCATACTTTTAAAAGATTTGTACTGAAGTGGAAAAGTTATAAGTCTTATCAAGATTGTTAGAATAATAATCGAAACACCATAATTAGGAAAAACATTATAAAAAAATTGAAGACCTCTTAAAATGGGAACAGCGAGTAACCCTAGAATTCCAAAATCAACAGATTTATCTAAGTTGTTTCCGATTTTAATGAGTTCATCGTAATTCTTTTTTGCGAAAACAAGATCAAAATTGATATTTTCCAAGCTTGAGGTACTAATGTTTAAAACGGAATCACCATCAACTGAGTTATTTGAAATTTTGTAAGCTATATTTGCTTTTTTTAAAAAAGAAAAAGCCACCAAATGATAATTAAAATCAACCCCAAACCACTGAGTTTTTGCATCAAAAAACTCATTATCAGAGAGATCATAATCATCTGTGCTTTCTGATAAAACTTTTAATAATCGTACTTGTCCATTCTCAAGCCTTTCCTCTTTAGAGCCAAAAGTAACATTTATTTTAGCCGGAAAGGTCGTGCTAAAATTTACAAGTCCATTTTCACGAACCATAACATTTATAATTTTCGAATCACTAAAAACTAATGATACAAAATTAGGCTTTAAACCAACTACCTTTGCGGGATTTTTATTAACAACATTTCCAGAGGAATCTACGACTTGAATCTTTAACAACTGGCCGTCATTACTCCCTAAAATTTCATTTGAATTAAAGTTTAAACCACTATTTGTAAGAACAATGTCATTTAATTTTGAATCAAAAACAATCGTAGATTCACCGGAGGTTAAATGTAAAATCTCAACATCAACGTTTTTATTATTCTCAGTTTTATTTTGAGTACTGTTAGCAATATCATTACCTTGTTGAGCAACACGATCGATAGTAGCTTCATTAGACACAGATGGCTTGTTCTTTAAATCAATCGTCTGATCACCTGGGCCGTAAAATTTTTGCCAACCAAACAACACAATCCCTGATAAAACAACAGCAAGAAAGGCACGTTTTTGATCTGATTCCATTTAAAATTCCTTATATTTTTTGAAGAAAATATTTAAGTTACTAGATAGATTATCTATTTCAATATTTTTTGAGGGAATAAATAAAAAATCAAAAGGTCTTGTAAAAGTAGTTTTTCTAAACTCTTCCCTTACTAACCTTTTGATTTTATTTCTCTTAATAGCGTTTCCCACCTTTGAAGACACAGCTAGACCCAGTCTGGTACTACTACCTTCAGGTGTTATTTTACAGATAACTTTAAAACCTTTACCTGTAACAGAAAAAGAATTCTTCCTTAAGGAAGTAAAATCTTTTTTCTTTAATAACCTACTGCTTTTTGGAAACTTTGCAGTAATTTTCATTATTTACAATTACTTAGATCCAGTCTTAACCGTTAACTGATGTCTACCCTTAGCTCTTCTGTTTTTAATAACAGTTTGTCCGCTAGCAGAAGACATTCTTTTTAAGAATCCATGAACTCTCATTCTCTTTTTTCTTTTTGGTTGCCATGTTCTTTTGCTCATTCAACTTCCTCACTTTACAAATACTAAACCGCCTAATTACAACCTATATGACTATGAGTCAATTAATTGATGCCTTGAATTCAATAAAACTTAAACTTGCAACTTAAATTTGCATAATTTAGAATCCGACGTCCCTAAAAATCACACTTGCGCGAGGCGTTAATGAGCATTGACCTTAATAAATTTTTTTCACCCTCAAATAATTCTCCATCACCAGAGAAGATCAGTAACATACAAAACCAAACCCCTTCAATAGAAGTTCCTAAGCAAACTATTGAATTTTCAAATCAAGCCAAAAATAAAGAACTGTTGGAAGTATTTGAAATCATCATGAATCAACTCAAAACGAAGATTAGTCCAATTAAATTCAATCTTTACTTCAATGACTCTTTTGAAATTATAAACATTGAAGATAATCGAATCTTATTTAAAACCAAAACCTCTTTTATTAAGAATCAAATTGAACAAGAATACAAAACACTCATTTTGGAATCAATTTTAGATATTTTTGGAAAAAACCTAGAAGTTATTATTACTTCCGAGGATGCAGAAATAAGTAAAATACCCCACCCCCCGATTCCTAGCTCAAATGAAAACCAACAAATAAAATCAGTAAAGGATGCGACATTTAAACTCGACCTTACTCCATCACCAGAAGACCTTAAAAATAAAGCTGAGTCTAAGTACATAAATCATGTTAACGAAAATTATAACGGTATCATCATCGATAAAAATAAAACTTTTAATAATTTTATTGTCGGCGCGAGTAACAATATGGCGTTCGTCACTATGCAAGCTGTAAGCATAGAACCTAGTCGACCTAATCATCCAGGTAGATATCCATCTATATATATCCATAGTAATAGTGGTTTGGGAAAAACTCACCTACTTCACTCTGTAGCAAATGGCATCTATGAAAATTTTGGTGATATGAATATTTGCCTAATTACAGCCAGAGAGTTCATGAAAGAAATGATCGATTCAATACAAAATAAAACACTGGGCACTTTTCAAGAAAAATATAGCGAAAAAGTAGACGTTTTAATGATAGACGACATCCATGAGCTAGAAAATAAGCACGGAACACAAAATGAGTTTTTCCACATTTTTAATGAGCTTCATAACAAAGGCAAGCAGTTAATCTTTACGAGTGATAAATCTCCTAAGGAAATCGATGGTATTGCAGAACGAATAAGAACACGATTGCAATGGGGACTTGTAATTGACATTCAGCGCCCTGATTTTGAAACCAGGATGGCAATATTAAAAAGAAAAGCATATGAATTAGACCTATTTCTTTCAGATGATATCATCTCACTTATTGCTCAAAATATAAAAACTAGCATTAGAGAACTTGAAGGGTCCTTAATAAAACTCTCTGCCTACTCAGAAGTTATGAAAGTAGATATAGACATGGAACTTGTCAGGGAACTATTAATGCTTCACGATAAAAAGAATGAGAAAAAAATTACGATCGACCATGTAATTAAAGCGACCTCACAGTTCTACAAAATACAGGGCGTAGATATTAAAAGTAAAACCAGAACGAAATCAATCACAAAAGCTAGGCATATAGCTATGTACCTTTCTCAAAAACTGACGAACTCTACTTTACAGGAAATAGGAGAGGGCTTTGGTGGAAAGGATCACACATCTGTACTGCACGGTATAAAAAAGATTAATGATCAAATCAAAATCAACCCAGCATTAAGCAGAGAAATTGTCACAATAGAAAATTCATTTTAGTTTTCCACTAATTAACAGGCCGTGGAAAACTTTTTGTGTTGAAAACAGCTTATTCACAATAAAAGTTTTCCACATTCTGAATAAAATGTGAAAAAACCAAGATATTTAACCATATTTAAGTCGTTGCATTAAAGTTTTCCACAATTTTATCAACAGGGAATCAACCATCTAGATTAACATAAATAAAAACCAATGGTTCTTCGAACCTAAGAAACTCACAAATTAATAATTATTCACTTTCAAAGAAACTAGCAACTACAACAAACTGAATAAAATTAAGTACTTATAAGGTTTTCCACTTTTCCACAAGGTATAATATATATACTTATATATAAAGGATTTTAACTATTGGTTTATCAACAACATTAAGGTCTTTGTATTAATCAATCAAATTATTGAATTTTCTGTTTAAAAATTATAAAAATAACAAAATATTTT
>Ga0181565_10002659_pt1 | contig 13732 bp, 15 predicted proteins | sample 101ome_16_FD_129661 | JGI IMG/M metagenome (GOLD analysis project Ga0181565, IMG submission 129661) | Coastal salt marsh microbial communities from the Groves Creek Marsh, Skidaway Island, Georgia - 101401AT metaG (megahit assembly) | ecosystem: Environmental > Aquatic > Marine > Intertidal... | reverse complement strand
ATTCTTCAAGAAGAGCGTGGTAAAATGAGAGGAGAAATCCTTGATCAGATTCAAGAAGGAATGATCGTTAAAGGTGTTGTTAAAAACATCACTGATTACGGTGCATTTATTGATCTTGGCGGAATTGACGGCCTTCTACACATTACAGATATGTCATGGGGTAGAGTTAAGCATCCATCAAATATCATCAATCTTGGTGACGAAATTGAAGTTAAGATTCTTAAGTTTGACCAAGAAAAAGAAAGAGTATCTCTTGGACTTAAGCAAGTTCAGCCTAATCCTTGGGAAAATGCTCAAAACAACTATTTTGTTGGAACTAAAGTTTCCGGTGAAATCGTTTCTGTTAAAGACTACGGTGTATTCGTCGAATTAGCTGATGGTATTGAAGGCTTAATTCACGTAAGTGAAATGAGCTGGACTGGAAAAATTAAAAACCCAGCTAAACACTTCAATGCAGGTGAAACTCTTGAAGCAGTTGTTCTAGATGTTGACGTTGAAAACAAGAGAATTTCTCTTGGTTTAAAACAACTTCAAGAAAATCCATGGGATGACATCATCGAAAGATACCCTCTAAACACAAAAGTTAAAGGTACAATTAAGTCTGTTGTAGACTTTGGTGTATTTGTTGACCTTGGTGAAGAGGTTGATGCTCTAATCCATGTTTCTGATATTTCTTGGACGAAGAAAAATATTGAACTTAATAAAGAATTCCTAGTAGGAAACGATATTGAGGCAATGGTTATTTCTGTTGATAAAGAAAATCAAAAATTCTGCCTAGGTCTTAAGCAACTAGAAGAAGATCCTTGGAAGAAAATTGAGCAACGTCTTCCAGTTGGAAGTGTTGTTGAAACTGAAGTTGTACGTGTTACTGACTTTGGTGCGTTCGTTGAGCTTGAAACTGGTATCGAAGGGCTAGTTCATATTTCAGAACTATCTGACGAGAGAGTTGAAAACCCAGCTGACGTTGTTAAGCGTGGTGACGTAGTTAAAACTATGGTTATCTCTCTTGATAAAGAATCTAAGAAAATTGCACTTTCAATGAAAGCTGTAAGCTCTGCTGCTGAAATGTCTACTGCTGGTTTAACAGTTGAGACAGCAACAAGCACAATGGCTGATAAACTGAAAGGTTTTTCTCTAGATAAAGAATAGTTATAATTTAAAAATTATAATATTTGGGGGGCGATTTTATCGCCCCCTTTTTTATTCTTGGTGTGAGTTAATTTCTTCTTGCATCTCACTCTTTAATCCAGTGATTTGGTCGCCCGAAGCGCCTAAAGCATGGCCGAGTTGCTCCATTGAGCTTGGATATTCAATATCTACATTTATATCAAGCTTCTCTAATTCAATTGCCCTTTTATGGGCTAACTCTTCCTGTCCTGCTGCAAATTCTTCAATTATTTGATTTGTTGAACGGTCAATTAGCGTGATTTTAATCATAGATTCACTCAATTTTTTGGATTACAATTAGTAAAACTCTAACATTTTATTATTGAGATGTTGAAACAAAAGAAGTTTTAGATGGCAAAAAATATAGTTTATTTCGGTGAGCATTCCCTCTTTTCTGATACGTTAAAGCATTTGTCCCAAATGGAGGGGGTAAATTTCTATGATTTTGAAACTTGGGAGGAGTGCGCTGGGCAATTTTTAGATTTAGCCCCCTCTTTTGTTTTTATTGATTTAGACTCCTTTAATCCCTCTGTATTAGATAAAGAGGTGGAAGGCTACGAATGTGTGTTTTTTAAATCTCAGCAAAATGAAGATTTGAGTTGGTCTTCTAAGTATTATTTTTATTTAAAACCTTTGGATGTTTTAAAATTTAAAGAATTTTTGAGTGAGCTAGTTCATGGATAAGGATCGAATGATTATGCTCCTATCAATTCTCTCTTCTCTTCTTGTTGTTGGACTGACCTATTATTTGAGAACTGATCTTTTTTAGTTTCAGGTTATTGATATTGGTGTCCTGGACCTAATAAATATTTATTCACACCTAGTCGATTGAAGACAAACTCCGGGGTCCTAATTCGATAAAAAATTCCGTTGTCATGATTTGTGGTTTTTAAAATATTGGTTTGTTTGAGGATTTGAGAATGGAGATGGCCATGCTCATATGGAATGAAAACGTCAAAGTGATCAAGCTTCTCAAGTATCTTATCAATAATTGAACTTTTTAAATCTTGCATATCATTGTCATTGTACGCTGAAACCATGAAAGCATTTTCGTGCGTTCTTTTGATAATTTTCAATTTGATTTGATCTTCAACAAGATCAATTTTGTTGAAGACGATTACTTTATCTTTTTCGTTAATAGCAAGTTTATCCATAACATCAAAAGTAACTTTTAACTGCTCTTCCCATTCCGGATTTGAAACATCACAAACGATTATTAAAAGGTCTGCCTCTTGTGCTGAGTCAAGTGTTGTTCTAAAGCCGTCAATTAAAGTATTTGGAAGGTTGTTTAAAAAGCCAACGGTATCAATTAGTACTAATGGAGGTTTTGTATTAGGACTTAGAGTTCTAAAGGTAGAATCCAAAGTTGCAAATAATTTGTTTTCCTCAAGTACATTGCCATGGCAAAGGCGATTCATTAGTGAGCTTTTTCCCACATTTGTATAACCTATTAGTGCAGCGGATAAGACACGATTTTTTCGCTTTTTGCCTTGTTGTTCTCTGGAATTAATAACTTCTTTTAGCTCTTTTTTTAATTGAGTTATCCTGTCTCGAATAATTCTTCGATCAAGCTCAATTTGTTGCTCTCCTTCACCGCCACGAACTCCAACTCCTCCTCTTTGTCTTGAAAGGTGAGACCAGTAACCAGATAACCTTGGCAGTAAATATTCTAATCTTGAAATTTCAATTTGGATTTTTGACTCACGTGTTCTTGCGTGTCTCGCAAAAATTTCTAAGATGACGTGGCATCGATCGATAACATCTAATCCTGTAATTTTTTTTATTTTTCTTATTTGGCCGGCAGTTAGTTCAAGGTCAAATATCAATAAACTTGCCTTATTATTTTTGGCAAATTCTTTAACCTCCTCAAGTTTTCCTGTCCCCACAATTGATCCAGGGTCAAGATGGTTTCTGTTTTGAATAAATTCGCCAGTATATTCAAGATTTAAAGTATTGATTAAATCTTTTAGCTCATTTATTGATGTTTGAGACTTCGATGGTGTATTTAATTTTTCAAGTGTCGGGCATGTAACAGAAACTAGTACTACTTTTTCTTTTTGTTGAATTTGATAATCTTGATCAAACATAATTATATTTCCAATAAGATGTTATCTATTATTCTGACTTTTTGGTTCACAAATAAAGCTCCGGCGATCAGAACTTTCTTGGTCTCTTTACTTATTTCTTTTAGATTATTTGCATCTAAAACCTCAAGATAATCCCAGGATAATTTCCCTTGATTAATTTTGTAACTATCTATTGGCTGAAGCTTTTGGTGGATGATGTCATTTTCAATTGTTGTTAACGTTTTTTTTAAAAACAGCGCTTCATTTTTTTCAGAAGAATTTAGATAGCCGTTTCTACTCGAAAGTGCCAACCCACTCTTCTCTCTAATAATAGGTGCCATCTCAATGGTAACTTTTGGGAAAATATCTTCAGCGAATGATTTTATTATTAAAAATTGTTGATAATCTTTTTGACCAAATATAGCTAGCGTCGGCTCTACTAAATTAAATAGATGGTAAATAACACTTAAAACTCCGTTGAAGTGTCCTGGTCTACTTGTCCCACATAAGCAATGGGAGAATGTATTAATGCTGAAATTAGTTTTAAAGTTTTTTGGGTAAACTTCTTGGAGGTTATCAGGAGCAAAAACGATAACTGGTATGTTGAGGTTTAGATTTTCAATAAGTTGAAAGTCATTTTCAAGGGTTCGAGGGTAATTTTCAAAATCTTCGTTAGGGCCGAACTGTGTAGGGTTGACGAAAATACTGATAAAAAGAACCTCTGATTTTTTTGCGGCATTTTTCATTAACGACAAATGACCTTCATGAAGATTTCCCATCGTTGGGACAAAACCTACTCTAGATTGCTTATATTGAGATCTAATGTTTTTTAGTTCTGATTTTAATTTTATTAACTTAGCCATTTTTGGGCCTTTTCAAAGATAATTTCAGATAATTGAGTTTTGTTTAGTAGTCCACTGAATGTTATTCTCTGATCTTCGAAGATTTTATAATTAGCTTCATCTTTTCTAAACCCTTTGGTTTCTTCTTTAGAAAAAGCCCCACTGTTAACTTCGGTGCCAATAAGTAGATCGACTTTTTTTGACTGCCATTTCTGCTGAAGAATTTCTTGATTTAATTTCGACTCTGCTGCAAAACCAATAAATCCTTGATCGTCCCTCTTTGTTTTTAACATTTCTTTTAGAACGTCAGGTGCTGCAGATATATCAATGGTTGAAGATAGTTTGTCTTTTTTCAGTTTACCGTTCTGATAATCGAAAGCAATATCACAAATAGCAGCGGCAGAAATGAATAAATTTGACTGGTTAATATTTTCTCTTGTCACCTTTAAGTAGTCCTCTGAGGTCTTGGCCGTTATCAATTTAAAGTTCGGATGATGACATATATTAGAGAATAATTCAGAAGAGTATATACCAGTTATTAAAGTAACATGATGGCCATTTCTTAAAAATTTTTCTGCAAGCTTTAATCCAGTTTTGCCAGAGGCAGGATTTGTTAAGTACCTAACGTCATCTAGTGGGGCAATTGAAGCCCCTGTACTGATTAAAATATTTCTTTTGGCAGATGGGGTTATGGGCCATGTATTAATTAAATGGTGAATCACATCAACTTCCAGAAGTTTTCCTGCTCCTTCCTCTCCGCATGCTAGAGTTCCTCTTTGAGTCGGAAAAAGATGAGTGTTTTCAATCGATGAAATCTTTAAAAGGTTTTCTTTGATAATTTTATTTTCGAGCATTAGGGTGTTCATTGCAGGAAAAATTAGTTTCTTTTTATCGCTCGCAAGGGCGAGAAAAATAGTTGTTCCTAAGTCTTTAGTAAGGCCATTGGCAAGGTGAGATATTGTATTGGCTGAAGCTGGACAGACGATAAAGTAATCACACCAACGGGCGAGTTCAATATGTTTTATTTCATTTGAGGGGTGAGAAAAATCATCCTCGGCCAGATAAGCATTTCTAGCGCCTAAATATAAAAATAAATCTACTTTTAAAAATTTCTCAGCGCCTTGGCTAAGAACAACCGAAACTTCGTTACCATCGTTTACGAGTTTTCTTGTTAGATCTATCGACTTGTAGCAAGAAATTGAACCTGTTACATAAAGAATTATTTTCATTGTCGACCTCTAGATTGGTGTTGGTACTTATTGAAAATATATTTGATTCCATAGTGAATTAGATATGGGTGAATTTTAACCATATGTTTATTTCTTGAAAGAAGGTCACTATGTGATTTTTGGTTGCCACCAGTTAGAAAAATGTGGTCAATGGAAAATTCGCGAATAATCTTTTCATAGGTTGATTCAAATAAGAAGGGAAGGCTATTTGTTATGCAATCATTTGTGGATTGAAATGGATACGTTATTGTTTGATCTTTCTTTAAGTCTGAAGTGAACAAATTTGCACCATTTGTGTAACATTTTTTTAGCGATTCATTGCCAGGTAAAATCATTCCACCTTTGAACTTTTTGCCAAGAAGTACATCTACGGTGGTGAAGGTGCCTGCATCTATAATTAATGCGTTTTGTTCGGGACGCTTAATAAGGGATGCACTAACTGCACAAAAGAGACGGTCAACACCGATTGTGTTTGTGTATTCAACCTCAAAAGGAAGCAGTTTTTTAATTTGATCGAGTTGGTTAAACTCTAAAATTTTTGATTCAAATGGATTCGAGCTTACATTAGATGCGATGGCAGGGACGTTAAAGTCAGATATTGACGTGACTGGTTCAAATTGGTCTCCAAGCCATTTTAAAATGGTGGTATTTGAATTACCTCGATCAATTGTAAATATTCTCATATTCACTTTGATCACCCTTGTTTTTTGTTACTTGCTTATTTGCTTCATTAATAAAAGCATCAATAGCATCTAACTTTTCTTGATAAAAATTTTTAACTGGGCGACAAAAGCTTGGTGGAGCTTTAGGGCCTTCTCCTAATAAGTCATTGATCACTAATACTTGCCCATCCGTTACATTACCGCTGCCAATGCCAATTGTTGGTATTGATAACTCATCAGTGATCATTTGTGAGAGCTCAGTCGTAACGCACTCTAGAACGAGAAGCGATACGCCGGCTTGTTCAAGTTTTTTTGCTTGATCTAATAATAAATTTTTTTCTTCTTTCGTTTTTCCGTGAGTGAAGTAACCACCTTGTTGGTGGAAAAATTGTGGCGTTAATCCGATGTGGCCTACGACGGGGATACCTGTTGATATAAGAGCGTCAACTGCTTTTAATATCTTATCGTTTGCGCCTTCTAGCTTTAGAGCTTCTGCACCGGTTTTTTGGAAAAGTAATATTCCATTTTTTAGTGCCAGATCTTCACTTGCATATGATCCAAATGGCATATCGATAACTGTAAACTTGTCAGGCGCACCTCTTTTTACAGCAGATCCAAATGTAATCATTTCTTCAATGCTGACTTGGCATGTTGTTTCATAACCTAGGACAACGTTGCCAAGACTATCTCCAACGAGGATAAGGTCGATGTTTGATTGATTGAGAGCTGACGCTGTTTGAAAATCGTAGCAAGTTAACATCGTTAGCTTTTTTCGATCTTGCTTCGTCTTTAAGTTGCGTAATTTTCTAGTCGTCCATTTCATGGAAAATCCTAATTGAGGTACTCTTTTAGTAATGCTCTAGTTTTCTCTATATCACCTTCACTATAGAGAGACACCATTTTTCTTCTTAATGTGTCAATGTCGGAAGATTCAATTTCTTTATAAAATTGACCCTCTTCAATTTCATGGAAAAGCTGGTCAAACTTTTGCTCAAACTCTTTAGAAAATAATAAGTTGTGTGCTTTATTAGCACCTATTAATGCGTTGGGACTAATGATTTGAAAAAAGTCCGAGAATCCAATTTTTAGTAGCGCGTTAAGAATGTATTTTGCCTCCAAGCAGCACTCAAGAAATGCTAACTCACTAGAGACACCATGCTTTACTAACGTATCAAAACTTATTTTAATAACGCAAGGCAGGACACTGCATAGAATTGATTGTTCTGAAAAAAGGTCACAATTAGTTTCTTCTTTGAAACTCGTTTGTATTAGCCTTCCTGTCATTCCAACTAATTTAGCCAAGTTTGTCATAAATGCCATGTCTTCAGAGTGGTTAAGGCTAAATTCAAGGCTAAAGCCAGCTGGAATTGGTTTTTTGTTGATGTATAAATCACTAACTTCAGAGGCGATGGCTTTAGGAGCAAGAAGTAGATGCGAGAATTGGGGATATTTTTCATTTAATTTGTCTTTAACGACGGAGAAACCGTGAGCGTAGACAATTCTTGCGCCTTGAGGCAGATATTTTGAAAGTGAGCATAGGATTTTCTCGTGGGAGTCATCTGGTGTTAAAAAAATAACACCATCGTAATTAAGCTCTGTTTTTAAATCATCAATTGTCAGGCATTTCAGTCCATTTTTTTTAACTATTTCAATGCTTGGAGATTCTTTCCTTAGGCCAATTGCTACTTCCACACCTGATGCTTGAAGGTTATTTGACCAAGCTCTCGCTTGAGATCCATGGCCAACAATTAGTAAATTTAATAGACTCATAATATCCTAACTTTTAAACATTCAGCTTGGAGGTTTACTATAGAAATTATTAAATGGGGATCTTCAAATAATGAAATTACTCAAAATTTAGCAGAAACGATTGTCGCTAAAAATCGCGCCTTGTGGTTTGGAGAAAATTTCTTTTTTTCTGCTAGGACTTATCAGGGAAAGGTCATGTTTTTTAATGATCATTTGGAAAAACTGATGAGCAATATTAAAAATTATTATGAGGATAGTGTTTCACTGGAGCAATATAAATGCTTTGAAAAAACTTTAAGAAGTATCGTTGCTGATTGTGAAAAAATAACGCAGGAAGCATTTTCTCTTCATTTAGAAGAGCACTATTTACGTGTGACGCTCCTGCCAACCTCTGATTATTTCCAACTCGATTCGGGGGTTCAATTAAATGCGCAAATTTATTTTAGATCTTTAGTTCAAAAGAGTGAATTAAGTTGCGTGAAATTTAATAAAAGAAACAATTTTTTCATGCAAAATGGAAAAACAGGTATGTATCAAGAACAAATAAAGGATCTAGTCATTGCTAAAAGAGAAGGCTTTGATGAAGTAATTTATTGTGATGATGCAGGAGTTTTATTGGAGGCAACCACTTCAAACCTGGTGATTGTTGATCATGTAAAGAGAAGTTTTTGGTATCCTGAAAATAATAAATTAATTTATAGTGGCTTAATTATTAAAAAAGTAAGAATGATTTTGGAGGGCTTAGGTTTTGAATTTGAGGATTCCCCAGTTTTGATGAACGAACTCAATTCTCAGATGAGTGTTTTTCTAACAAATTCGGTATCACTGGTTAGAGGGGCTCTATTTTCAAAAGACTCAGTCGCTGATAAAAATATGTTAGAAATATTAAATAAAGAGATATTCAATTTAATTGTGAAGGAGCAAGAATGAAGTGTCCAATATGCCAGAAATTATTTGATCCTAAAAAATCAGAGGATAGGCCATTTTGCTCAGAAAGATGTAAAGATATCGATTTAGGAAATTGGCTATCTGAAGGGTACACAATACCTGCGGTCGAGTTGGATGATGAGGAAGTAACAGAATTAGAAAAAGCTCTAGGAAATCGAAATGATGAGTAAAAAAGTAGTATCAATTGATCATCTAGAGCGGGTCATTTTAGATGCAGGCGATCTCTTAATTAAATTTTGGAGTGAGAGGCCAAAGCTTAAAATAGACTACAAAGAGGGACAAGGTTTAGTTAGTAATGCTGACAAAGAGGTTGAGGCGTTTTTGATCAAAGAATTATCAACTCTTATGCCTGAAGCAGCTTTTTGCGCTGAAGAGAGTTCTTATGAAAATAGTTATGATGTTAGCCTCTTGAAAAAGGGATGGTCATGGGTAATTGATCCTCTCGATGGTACAAATAATTTTTTAAGTGGATTTGATTATTTTTGCATAAGTGTTTCACTTTGCTTAAATGGACTTCCGGAAATAGGTATTGTCTATCGACCAATTAGAGGAGATTTTTTTATTGCAGAAAAAGGCAAAGGCGCATTCTTTGAGAATAAACAAATATCGCTTCCGCGCACTAAAATTATTAGAGGTACTTATCATCCAAATAAGCTAAAAGATTCTTTGCTATGTACTGGCTTTGCTGGTGAAAAAGGTATTAAGTTTGAAAAAGAATTTGAAGTATTTAAGAAAATGATGATGAACTCAAGGGGAGTGAGGCGCCTTGGGAGTGCTGCTTTAGACTTAAGTTATTTAGCGAAAGGCTCTTGGCAAGGATTTTGGGAAAAAGGATTATCTCCTTGGGATGTCGCTGCGGCTGGCTTAATATGCCAAGAGGCTGGGATAGAGGTAGTTGATTTGCAGGGTCAGGCATTTTCTCCATTTAATGCTAGTATTGTCGCTTGTGCTCCATCAATAAAATCAGAGCTTTTAGTTCAATTAAATGGTTAGAAGAAAATTCCATTCTTTCTGAGGCAAATGATAATTAGTATATAATTTAAAATAGTGTATAAACGAAGAAGGTTGTGCCCTTATGGATTTTTTTAATACTATTGCAGAGTTTGTTCCAGAAACTATTACATTAATGTTCTGGCTTTTATTTTTATCATCATCAGGTTTAATTTTTTATTGGTTAAAGAATAGAAATAAATATTTAAATCACTCTCATGAAGTTCCTGAGAGTTTGGTTCGAGATTATCAAGCAAGTATCGACAAAAACATGGAAGCACAAAAAAGTAATGTTCTTACCGATTCAAAGTTTGCATCAGTAATGAAGGCTGAAGATCTTTCAAATAATTCTCAAAATATTTCTATTATTAATGATCAGATTAAGCTTTTAATGGCCGAGATTCTTAGCTTAAAGGATAGTTTGAAGTCCAGGGATGAAATCATTGATCAACTTGAACAAAGGGTTCCTTCATCCAAGAGTGTTGATACAGCTTCGGAATTTGATTTAGAGGAGCTTAAAAGATTAAAAACTGATAATGACGATTTAAGGGCTAAACTTAAAGAGTTTGAGTTAATGGAAGATGATCTTGTTTTATTAAGAGATTTAAAAATTGAAAATAAAGACCTTCGTAAAAAACTTGGAGAGACCAACGACGAGGAAGAGATTCAAGTCGTTAAAGGCAATAATGATGAAGACGAGGAAATATTAAATATCGCTGGTAGCAAAGAGGAAGAGGATGATGATTTAATTACTGTTTCAGGAAAAAATGAAGCTGACAGTAACGATGATGACATGATGGCTGTAAAAGAGTTAAAAGGAGCAGTCGATAAAAAAGAAGTTCAGTTTAATGATCGTCAGAAGAATTTTGGTTCAGTAAAAATAAAAGATGGCAATATTTTTGGTTCAAGCAAACCTAAGCCTCAGAGTAAACCTACTCGTGATAAGTCAACGGAAAGCTTTGGGTCTATTAATGCAATTGAAGATGAAATTGCTCAAATAGGTTCAATTATTAATGAAAAAATGGAAAAGGAAGAAAGTCCTGAAACCAAGGAAACGTCATTGAAAAGTGATGTCGAAGTTGAATCGCCAGATCAGCCAGAGGAAGAAGGAAATGTTGAACAGCTAAAGAAGAAAGTTGAAAATACGACAGAGGTGGCGGAAGAAGGTGAAAAAGAGAGTTCTATAGTAGAAAATGATAAAAGTGCTGAGGAGCTCTTAGATGAATTTGAAAAAATGCTTGGCTAAATATTTATTTTTTTATTTTTTAACTTTTTTGCCTGTCGCTGTTGCGAACAATAATATTGAGGTAATTTTAAAAAACGAAAAATTATCGAACTCTGATTTAAATGCGGTAAAAGGCATTTTATCAAAAAATCCTAAAGAAACGTTAAAATCGTTTCTCTCAATTGTGAAAGATGAGAAATACCCCGATCGCAGTAGGTGGCTTAGTCTTATTCTTATTGGTAGAGCAATGGGGAAAAAGTCGGCTCCACTGATGATTAAATATCTTAGTCATCCACATTGGATGATTAGAAGTGCGGCCATAAAATCTTTGAAATCATTAAAAGTGGCAAAGCCAGTTTTAGAATACAAAAAATTATTAACCGACAAGTCTTATATACTTAGAGAACAAGCTCTTGAAACTATTTCAGCTCTTAAAATAAAGTCACTTGGGCTTGATGTTTTAAAAATGTTGGGAGATCAAACAAACTATATTTCAACAAAAAAAGGAAGACGACCTAGTGAAGTGGTAAAAAAAGTAATCTCAACCTTATCAATTTTAAAGGTCAAAGAATCGATTCCAATGTTAAAAAAAATTCGTGAGAAAAAGACTTACTCAACGTTATCGACTCATATTGATGAAGCATTGAAGAAGATTTAAATTACTATATACCAAATTTTCTCTCTTCTGCCCTCAGCTTTTCCTTTTCTATCGCTTTAATTTTTTGGTCAATCATTAGGGCCCTCTCAATCCTGTATAAAAGAGTTTGCTCCTCTATTTGGTCACTTGGAACGACCTTCCACCCCTGAAGGAAATCCTGGTTAACAAGTTGACGTTTATATATTGTCACCTTGGTCACCTCTTTAGAGCTTTGAAACCCTTTTATCACATTGATAATAAGCTTAAATTTTGCTGCTTTTACTGCGTCAGAGCTACCAAAAGAATCAGAGAAATTAAGTTTTAGCGTGTTGTCGATCCACTTGGTTTTAATACTCCCCGATTCTTGGTTTTGTAATTCTAAGTCGAACTTATTTATTGTCGCGACAACAGCTGTCCATGTTTGAGAATATGGCGACTTAAAAACCTTATTTGGAATCTCAACTTCCTTTGTCATATACTCAAACTTCTCGTAACTACTGCAGCTGCAAAAAGTTAATATGGTAAAAATATAGACTAAAAGCTTATTTTTATTGACTGTGCTAGAATTAATTGGAAATAGGTTGATCATATTAACTATGATTATAACAACTCCTGTTAAAAAAAATAGTGTTTTTAAGGCGAATATCTATGGGTGATAATTTTAATTTATTTAAGAATGTTTTAGAGATTGAGGCATCGGCTATTTTAGAAGCCAAACGAAAAGTTCAAGAAAACCAAGTCAATATTTTAGAGGAACTCTTTAATAAGTTAATTTCAACTAGGTCAAGTCTTGTTTTTATCGGAGTTGGAAAGTCTGGACAAATAGGAATGAAATTAGCTTCAACCTTTTCAAGCTTAGGGCTTTCCTCATATTTTCTTCACCCAGTTGAAGCATTGCACGGTGATCTTGGTCGAGTTTCAGAGAGTGATGTATTTGTCTTTTTATCTAAATCGGGAACAACAGAAGAAATTATTAAGTTAATGCCATATTTGCCAATCAATAAAAATAGTATTGGTTTACTCGGAAATATAAATTCTTCGATCGCAAAAAAGTGTTATCTCGCTTTCGATTGCTCTGTTCAAAAAGAGGCTTGTATAAATAACCAGGCCCCCACGACAAGCTCAACTTTAGCCCTTGCAGTGGGAGATGCAATGGCCGTTGTTTATGAGAAAGTTTCAGGACTTTCAAAAGAGGGATTTGCTGTTAATCACCCTGGAGGGTTGCTTGGTAAGTCATTGCTGATGAAAGTTGAAAGTTTAATGTGGAAAGCTGACCTTTGCCCAGTATTAACTTCCGATAGTACTTTGAAAGATGCAATTTTATTGATGACTGAAAATAATCTAGGTGGATGTGCTGTTATTGATAATAATATTTTTAAGGGAATACTTGTAGAAGGGGACATAAGAAGGGCATTCACTCAAAACTATAATCTAACCACGAGGTTAATTGAGTTAATTAACAAGAATCCAGTATTCATTAGTCCTGAAAAGTTAGCGGCTGAGGCACTGGCAATGATGGAAACACCCGAACGTCAAATTTCAATTATGCCTGTTTTAAAAAACAGTGATGAATTTGTCGGTTTTATTAGAATTCACGACCTACTTAAAGAGGGATTTTCTAGAGGTTAAGATAGAGACCAAAATTAAAATTAGGCTTAAAAATACAGTAGGTAACCCTCCCCATTTTAAGAAAATTGTTTTTTCAGGTTTCCTCTCTATTCCAAGTATGTAGTCTAGCTTTTCTATATTATCTAGACTTGTTCTCTTTTCTTCTACTCCGTAGCGATTAATTATTGTTGAAATACCTGTATTTGCGCTTCTTACCATTGGAAGAGAAAATTCAACTGTTCTCCATCTTGATAAAAATAGATGTTGTTCAGGCTCACTTGTATCCCCGTACCATGAATCATTTGTAAGGTTGATGAGAAAACTTGGAATACCGTTAACGGAGTTAATGTGGTTTCTTAATAATTCTGGAGAGAGGGCTTCGTAACAAATAAAGCTAAGAAAGTTGTAATTAATGCCTTCAGCAGTTGTTGCATTAAATAATGTAGAGGTAGATGATTTTGCAAAAAAGGAAATAGATGGAACGAGTTGATGAATTGCCTGGTTTATCCCTTCAGAAAAGGGAAGACTTTCTCCAAAAGGTAATAGGCGATTCTTATTATATCCTTGGGTCTTTTTGCTTGGTGATATTAATAAGGCAGAGTTATATAT
>Ga0181565_10002655_pt1 | contig 13744 bp, 1 predicted proteins | sample 101ome_16_FD_129661 | JGI IMG/M metagenome (GOLD analysis project Ga0181565, IMG submission 129661) | Coastal salt marsh microbial communities from the Groves Creek Marsh, Skidaway Island, Georgia - 101401AT metaG (megahit assembly) | ecosystem: Environmental > Aquatic > Marine > Intertidal zone... | reverse complement strand
CTTCATAATCGCCCGTACCTAGCTGTCCTGATGAATTTTTCCCCATTGCCCAAAGGGAGCCATTGTCATCGATCCAAAGGGAATGATCGCTTCCGACTGAAACAGCAGAAACATTGGCTTCCCGAATGAGGGTAGAAGCATTTCTATCTTCATAATCGCCCGTACCTAGCTGTCCTGATGAATTTTTCCCCATTGCCCAAAGGGAGCCATTGTCATCGATCCAAAGGGAATGATCGCTTCCGGCTGAAATTGCAGAAACATTGGCTTCCCGAATGAGGGCGGGAGCATTTCTATCTTCATAATCGCCCGTACCTAGTTGGCCGTATGAATTATCCCCTATCGCCCAGAGGGAGCCATTGTCATCGATCCAGAGGGAATGATTAGTGCCGGCAGCAACGGCGCTTACATTGTCCTCCCGTATCATGGTAAATGTTTCTAGATAGTCGTCCTGGGATGCCAGTTTTCCACTCCCATTATAACCTGCTCCCCAGAGGGAGCCATTGTCCGCGATAATGAAGCTATGGGAAGCTCCGGAGGAAATTTCGGATATATTGTGATCAAATGAAATTTGAGCAAGTTCGTACCTGTTTTCATAGTCATCGAAACCAAGTTGTGCATCATCGTTTACTCCCATCGCCCATAATGAATGATCGTTCATTACGATAAAGGAGGAAGAGCGACCTGCAAAAACAGCAGAACTATTGAGGTCTTCAAGCAGAGTGAGTATGCTAAGTGAAGGATTTCCCGTGCCCAGTTGCCCGTAATGATTAGGACCTGCTGCCAATAACCTACCGTCGTCCAGTCGAATTAAAGAGTGAATTTCAGCTGAGATTTCGGTTACATTTTCGTCCAGCACCAGGACGGGTTCGGTAGAGGCATTGTAAGTACCCGTGCCCAGTTGACCGCTATCATTTCCTCCCATTGCCCACAAAGAACCGTCATCAAGGAGGTAGAGCAGGTAATCCATGCCTGCAGCAATTCGAGTAACCACTACATCTTCAACGATGGGGGTGAATTCGGAGGAATCCGAAAGGCCACCGGAACCCCATACTGAACCATCCTCCATCAGGGCGACAGCATGATTATCTCCGACTGATATATCGACGACACCGGCATCGATCACCTGAGTAGGCACATTTTTACTCGCATAATCACCGGTGCCCAGTTGCCCGTAATCATTATCTCCCATTCCCCATGCCTGGTCATGCTCATCCAGAAAGAGTGAATGATTCCAACCCGCTGAAATCTGAACGACACCTCCCTCAACAATCTCCGTAGGCACATCTTTACTTTCACCATCACCGGTGCCCAGTTGCCCGTAATCATTATCTCCCATTGCCCAGAGAGAACCATTTTCTGCAATGATCAAGGAGTGGAAATCTCCAGCTGCCACTTGGGTTGCAGAGCCGTCAAAATCGATCGATTCAGGAATATGACTACTGCCACCTCCGGTGCCCAGTTGGCCGCTATCATTATTTCCCATTGCCCAGAGAGAACCATCTTCTTTAATGAATAAACTGTGCTGGTATCCTGCTGCCATTTTGGCGATATGCCTTTGCCCAGGCACCGGCTTTTGCGAAACAGCGAATTGTACCCAACCGTTAACACTTTCCACCGCATCGGATGAAATTTGCTCAACAGTGTTGGAGGTGCTTTTCAGGCTTACCTGTAGGTGGTTCACAGAATCAGATGAGTTGAGTTCGAGAAACAGATCTTCGCCGATGGTGATAGTGGCATTGCCAGCCTCTATATCTGGCTTTGCCCAGCCAAGAAGGGTGTAGCTTTCGCTATCGTTATGCTCCTCCACGGCGAGGAAGGAAGAAGTGGAAGTGAGGGCAATGGACTGGTTTTCCTCGCCAAAGCGGTTGGTCGAAAAAGTGACATCGGTGGCAGTTACCCCCTCTGCTTCCAGTTGATTGAGTAAATAATCCGCGTGGGGGGAGGGCAGTGGGATATTGGGTTCTTCTGATTGAATATCCCCAAGGAAGCCTACCCAGTGGTCATCAATGTAGAGCGATATGCCCATACCATGCATGCCCTTTGTATTTTCCCCCATCCCGACACCCTCCTCAATGATGGTGGTGGGAGTGAGTATATTGTTCCGTTGATTGCCATCGCCGAGCTGTCCAAACCAGTTGTCACCCATGGCTTTGAGGGAGCCATCCTGCATGAGTACTAGGGAGTGATAAGATCCCGCGGCGACCATCGCGACACCCTCCTCAATGATGGTGGTGGGAGTGAGTATATAGTTCCTTTGATTGCCATCGCCGAGCTGTCCATTCCCGTTGGATCCCATGGCTTTGAGGGAGCCATCCTGCATGAGTACTAGGGAGTGATAAGATCCCGCGGCAATTGTTTGTGCCCATGAAAAACTCTCTGATCCTTGCCGAATAGTGACTGGGTACCAACTGCCCTGGGGGATGGGAAGGGTGGATTCGATGGAACGATTGCCATCATCGAGTACAAAGTGGGCCTGTTCCGCCCCTTGTTCGATGCGGAGGGTTAGGCCATTGCCCAGATCCATTGTGGTGTTTTTATCTGCCTGTAGCCAGGTGGAGAAGGTCCACCTAGCGGCGGGGCTTTCTTCCTGCTCGGCATCGGGATCATGGACAGAGAGGTTGAGGAATTCCTCTATTTCCAGGGTAAGGGAGGAGGTGGCATTTTCTTCGGGTAGAAGCCCGCCAAGGGTGGGGTCGGTGAGTGAAGAGGAGATGAAGTCATCTCCAATGCTATCCGGTAACAGGGTGGAAAAATCCACCTCGCCCGCGAATAGGCTGGGCAGATCAGTGGTGATGATTTCCTCATCTTCCTCGTCCAGCAGGGTGTAGGTGTTGTTCAGGACTTCGTCTAGCTTGCCGAGATCGGCAAGGAAGGAGGCTTCCTCATCAAAATCATTTTGGTGAAGAACGAAGAGGTAGGGCGTGCCCACCTGGCTATCGTTTGTATCGAACCTGTCCGCGGTACGGAGCAGGGGAGACGCCTGCTCGTATGTGGAAATAGTAGTCTCGAGAAATTGTTTGGCTTGGGCAAGTTGCCCGGGATCGCGGACACCAAGCAGTGCGGGATGGTCTGCCCGTATTTGCTCAATGGTGTCGTGATTGATTTCCTGGTCCAATTCCAGAAGGAAGCGGGCACTTGTGTTCCAATCGTAACCAGACTGTAAGCTGGCCACGGCACCAAATAAATTGGTGATGGAGCGAAGGATGAGGATGTCGGCCATATCCACGGTGATATTATCGTCCATCCCGGTCATCCCCGTTTCCAGGGTGACGGTATCTTCAACCTGACTGAAATGATCATCCGTTTCCTGGAGGGAAGGAATGAGCGAAGTCTGAAAGAAGGTGGCAAGCTCGCCGGTCTGAAATGCAGGATCGAGGGAGAAATCATACGTTCCGACAATGGGGGCATCCGAGAGGGTGAAATTGAGGAAGGAATTCTCCAGGCCCAGATGGACAGCGAATTGCTTGAGGGAGCCCGCCTCAGTCGACTCCATGATGCCAATCAGTGAGTTGAGTCCAGCGAGGAGGTGATAGCGGGAGGTGTTTTTGTCCTCGTCCTCATCGATTTCTCCTAGGAGAGTGTTGTAAAAGGCGGGAAATTCCCCGCCCTCATCCAGGCTCAGTTCGCCGCTCTCTGTTTCGGGTTCTACCACCGGTAGAACAGGTTCGGGAAAGGTGAGCACAGTGCCGGCGGGGAGTTTTGCTGCTTTGCCAGCCAAAGAAGCACGGTCCTCCACATAGGAGATAGATACAGAGGAGGAAAGCACGCCGAGGTTCCCATCAAAGGTGGCGTGGAAGCGCTCTCTGGCCGGGCCTTCCAACTCGGCCAGATTATCCACGGCGAGAGAACCCACGAAGTTGCCAACTGCCCAAACCTTCCCGTCTGTGGCTGTGGAGATATCGCGTACCTCGGATTGACCCTCGGTATGGAGGGCGGTGAGTTGGATAAACTCCCCATTTTCAGGCGAAAGAGAGGCAATGAATCCATTGGATGTATTGCTGGACGAGGAGAGGTAGCGGGTGCCGAAGGCGGCGGTGCCCTCGAATGATCCTCCAATGTAAAGAGAGTCCTGGGCAGTATAGTTGGAGAAGTGAAGGCATAAACTTTGCTCATTGCCTGTACCTCCGAAGGAAATGGCCCACAGGACCGTGGCGTTTTCATCCAAGTGCAGGGCAAAGCCGTCACTTCCGCCAACGGAGGAGAGACTGATCTCTCCAAACTGGACGGAACCGGAAAAAGAACCGGTGGCGAAAATCCCACCCTCTCCATCGTGGGCAAGATCGAAAGCAAAGTCTGCGGATTCACCACCGAGGTTGATCGCCCAGAGAAGGTTTCCCCCGGGGGCATACTTGGCAAGAATGGCATCACTTTCCCCAAACCCGGAAATGGGAAGGTCTCCAAAGGTGCCATCGCCGCTGAGGGAGCCTGCAATGTAGGCATATCCTTGAGGGTCTGTCTCGACGGCAAAAATTTCATCGTCCATTGTCCCACCTACCTGAGTGATACCGAGGCGTTCCTCCATGGGCAAGGCGTTACCAAAATCAATATCTTGAATGGTTTCTGATATGCCCAGTGCAACGGCGTGGTTATTGGCAGAAGTACCTCCAAAACGAACGGCGAGGTAGATGGCTTCAAGTGGCTGGGAGTCGAGTGTAATCTCTGTTTGGCCCACATGAAGAATCTCCGGTTCGGTTTCTACCCCTTGTTCCTCCTCCCACCAGTTCAGGGCATTACGCTTAAGTTCCACCAGTAACCATGAGGCTTCTTCTTTCTGGCTAAGAGCGATTTGCTCAAATTGGTAGCTGTAATTCGATCCGGATGCAGGGGAGAGAACAAAAGAAAGGGATGGGGGAGCATCTGGATGAAGGAGCAGTACAAAAGGCCGGGGCTGGCTGGATTGGTCAAAAAGAATACGATCCGTGCCAAATGTGTTGGATGCCCTCACCTCAAAGGGCGAGGTGAACCCAGAGTTGGAGGAGAAGTCCTCGTTGTTAATCCAGAGCCAGGCAGAGGATTGCCCGGCAGTTAAGGTGGTTTCTGTGTAGGACGGCTGCGAAAAAGATAGGGTGGTCTTGTTTAAATTTTCGCTCAACCCCTTGCGGAACCACAAAAGCTCCAAGTCCGACTCGCCACGTTCCTCGGCGAGAAGATCCTCAAGATCCCAGGATGAAGAGTCTGCCAGTCGATGGCGGTAGATCTCCTCTATATCCGAGTAGGAAAGGGAGTGGTTTTGCTCGAGGTTCCCATTCTCATCATAGAAAAGGGCCCTGGAGATATACCAGCTTTTATCAGAATCATTGCCATCATGGATGGGGATCCATCCAGAGGAAACACCGGAATCTGCCAACCAATTGGCATAGGATAAAGTGGGAAGGTGAGAAATAGAGTAATTGGAGTCGAATGAACCGACGAGGGATAAATTATCATCGATGAGGAAGGCGAGGGTGCGCTGATAGTATTCCCAGTCGTCCAGTTCGAGGAATTCTTCAAACTGAATCAATCCATTTTCCCCAGAGAAGTGAACATTTACCCCGCTGTCCTGTTCAACGATTTGAGTATTCTCCTGACCGAGTAAGGATAAGTCAAAAAACTGAGAAGGGATGGGGTGGGACTGAGAGTGAAGCAATTCCAAATTTGGAGACAGTTTGGCAAGGAGGAGGGAAAAATTTCCGTCAATCCCATCATCGGTGAAATTTTGATCCTGTACCTGGATGGGCCCATCGTGGAAGAGGGCAAGGAGAAGAGAGTCCGCTTCGCCACTGTAGAGTGGAGCAATCCTCGCAGATAGGGAAACATCCTGGATAGATGTGTTTTCGTCCAACCGGTTGATACCCAAGGAGGCAGTTGGGGAAAGTGTGGAGTCGAGCAGTAACGCAACCATGAGTTGGTGGGAGGCATTTTCCTCCTCCGTGCCGCTGCCGAAGAGGCTGTAGGAAAGAGTGCGGTTGATATCGTAATTTGGCTTGATTAGAAAGGAGGCGGATTGGGGCAGGGAAAGAATATCTGCACCAGTCCAAAATTCATCATTGGACTCGTCATATTCATCCCTGTGGTAAAAGCTGAAGTGCTCTTTCGGATGCCCGAGTTGGTTATACCGCTGAACTTTCTGATATTGTAGACCTTCTACTTCCTCGGCCGAGGTCAGGGCAATTGGATTGCCCAGGGTGTCGATCACGATCCCTCGAACTGAATCTACCTCGTTGAGGAGGAATGCTTGGGTGGGGGAGAGTTCGTCGGCAAGGTCATTGTTGGGGGAAGTCTGTACCCAACCATGGGGAATAACCTCACCTACAGAATAGGTGCCTGGAAGGAGATCAGGAAAGAGGTATTCACCATTTTGATCTGTGGTGGTAAAGGGTTCCCCATCCGTATATTCTCCATTGAAGTCCAGATCGAGATATACCTTCCATTCCGGGAGGATGGACTCCTCAGGCTGAAATTCGCCATCGTGGTCCTCATCAAACCATAGCCTGCCATGGATTTCTGAGGGGCCAAAAAGATTTCTTTCGTAAGAGGAAGCAAGACCATTCCCGGCGAGGTCGGTAAGGGTGGTATTTACAGTGAGCCTATAATTTCCCGGAGAGAGGTTTCCGGGGAACTTCGCCCGTATCCCCATGATGGCTTCATCGTAGATGATTTCTGAAAGATCAAGTTCTTCGATGGGATTTCCAGATTCATCGACCTTGGCAAAGGAAAGGGCACCAGTAAGTGAGGAGGAATTGAGTTCTTCTGAAAATAGAACAAGGAGGCGGTTGTTCGCCTGAATGACCTCATCTTGGCGAGGGAATACCTGGGTGACCACGGGAGGAGTGGCATCTTCGGTAATGTTGTAGAGAAGAATGTCAGAAGATACCCGATTGCCCCCGGTGTCATAGGCAATGACCTGAGCGGTGAAATTGGATTCCTCTGTAAGGAGGGGTACTTTGTAGGACAGGGAGAAGGGGTATCCTCCATCCACTTTAACGCGTTCGCCATTGATGAAGAACTCCACATTTTTGACCTGTACATCATCGAAGGTCAGAGCTTGCAGTGAAAATACTGAACCTTCCTCCACGGATCCATCCGAATCATTTCCGCGAATTTCCAACTCGGGAGGAGTGTCGCCAGTCTCGTAGGAGCGATAGGCGATGACCTGAAGGCCCTCCCAGCCATCCGCCACATAGGCCAGGCCGTTGTAGACGGCCACATCGCGGGCATCTCCGGGTGTGGGGAAGGTGGTCTCAAAGTTTTCCAGGTATCCACCGTCTTGTAGGTAATCACCGTCTTTATCCACGGTGTAGAGGCTGACATCACCAGGTCGCCAATAGGTGGCAGCTTCTACCGAAAGAGCGAGCCCGGAACCATTGCCTAAAAAGCGCCTCCAACCAATGGAAGCAGTATCATGGTTGGTTACTGGGGAACCGGAGTCCTTCAGGTCAATATAGTTGAAACCTTCGATGTAAGAGACATAGGCATAGTCTTCGGCGATGAACAACCTTCTCCCCGCTTGATAAGGACGATACCCAAAGCATTCTTTTTCGATGGCATGGGGAAAGAGTTGCCCTTGGGCGTCGCGGAAAAATCCATTTTTACAAGGGAGTGCGTGGAAGAAACTCCTCTTTGATCCCCAGGTACGGTAGTAGGGGGCATCGACCAAAATATACAGGCTACCGTTGAATACGACCAAGTCGTCAATGCTGCGATGCTTATTCTCCTCGGCAAACGATAGTTGATCGATTTGGTACCCGTGGCGGGCATCCATGCTTGTAACGGTACCATCTTCCAGGCCGGCAAAGACAATGCCACTTTCAATAGCTACGGCATTGGCAGGAGAAGGTGTGGGGTGGGTATTGAGTAAAAAGGGTTCTGCTGGGTCCGAAAAATCAAAGACGGAAATACCTCTCCTGCCATCTGCCACGGCCAGCAGGGGGGCGGAATAACTTATTTTACGAACATCCCCGTCAGTATCAACTGAAGAGAGAAGAGAAGGCTGGCGACCGCTGGATAGGTCAAAGCAGTCCACCCCGTCCTGTTGATTCCCCAAAAAGACAAGGTTGTTTTCGGTAAGGACGAGGTCGGAGAAGCCTTCTTTGGAGGACTGGGCCGAGGCGATTACACCGGTGAACACAGGGTTGCCCCCATTGGGGTCGGAACCGTTGAGGATTTCCTGCCCGTCTCGAATTTGGTCCCCGTCGGTATCGCGGTCATTAGGGTTTGTGCCCACGACCCGTTCTCCACGGTCTGAGAGAAGGTCTTCATCGGTATCGTCTCCCTCATCATGGCATAGGGGGATGGGGGCGATTTCGCGGTTTCCCCCGTTGGCAGGAGATACAAAAATGACTCCCCCCAGAAGAAGTCCACTGGGCTCGAGCATCCACGCTTCATAAACGGAGTCGGGGCGGACAATGGCATCAAAAGAACCCCCTTTTCCTACTCGGATGCGCTGCGCTGCAATTGGGGGAACCGCCTCCTCCTCGGTGGTGGAGCCGACTCTTTTGAGGAATACAAACGACTCACCCTGATAGGACTGGAGGTTATTGCGAAATGAGTCCTCAAGAAACTGATGCCAGGCGTGGAGAACTTTTAAAGAAAGTTTATCGAGTCTCTTGGATCCTCCATGAAGGCCATGGTAAGCAGCATCAAAGCGGTTGAGGGCATTTTCAAGACCAACGGCATTGGTCGAGGCGTTGGCAAGTGCCTGAAGCAGGCCTTGGTTGCCCTGAGTGAAGGAACGGTAACCAGGAAGCTGTTTTTGAACCTTCTTTTGGAGAGAGGCTAGTTCATCGATAAAGTGGTGGTAAGCCTCGGATGCCCGGGAAGCACCCTGGCTGTTATTATGTTCGTTGGCACAGACAATCGCGGCATCACTTATTATTTTTGCCCGTTCGGCCAGGAGGGCCCATGTGGAGTTGCTTTCCCAGAGTTCAAGGGCTAATTCAGCGTTGGCAGACTGACGGTCAAGTGATGAGGCACCCTGGCTGAAAGCAAGGATATCTTCCAGTGACTGTGGAGATTTGTCACGGAGGTATTTTTTGGTTAACCCAATCATTTTTCCAGGAAATGTTTGCCATGGGCGTTCTCTTTCAGTCTGAAAAAGAGACTGTTCCAATCCGGCGGCCAACCTGCCCGCGCGAAGCAGTTCCTGCTCAGTTGCTTCGATGGATTGTACGGTGGCCAGGCAACCCTCCTGGTTAATTTCTGTAATGGATGTTCCACAAAATGCACCTCTTCCAAAGATCTGGGCACCGGGAGCTGAGCCATGCCAGCCTGGTTGCCTGATGCCCACACCTGGGTCGGTAGCGATGGAATTGCCATCTTCAGAGACAGTCATGGGCCCGGCAATTTCCCAAGTTCCCTTATCGTGATCAAAGCTCCATAGGGCAGACTTTGTCCCCGGAGGAAGGTTGTCTACATTGGGGAAAGTTGCGGGAATGGGGATGTCAAAATTAGTGGCACCATCAGTCTGAATGGTAATAACCACGGGCAGTTCAAGGCCGCTGGGCAGCGGCTCTGGCAGCCGGTCTGAAGATACGGGAGCAATTCCGACACTTCCTCCCGCCGTGCCATCATCAGAGATGAGTGCTCCGGGAGGAATGGTCAAGGATGTGCCGGCGAGGAGGTTACGTGTTTCCTCGCTTACCTCATCGAGGTATCCCTCTGCCAAATCAATGGTGGTTTCCTCGGTTGAGTCGACCTCCTGCAAGGTTCCCTGCCGGATCAGGGGAAGATAAATTTTACCGTCACGGGGGTCGGGAATGTAGTGGCCGGACTCGTCGTAGTCTCCATAAAGAGTGGCATTGTTTTCCTTTCCGGGGATCGCTTCCCAGGCTTTGCCGACAAAGGCATAGTAGTTTCTATCTTTCCAGCTTTCATTAGTCAGAGTTTCTCCGGCAGCTGCCCCGACTAGCCGGCCATCCACATTAACAAAAAATCGACCGAGTGGGGCAGGGCTTAGCTTGAAGTAGCCGTTTTCATCAGTAAGCACGGTCATCTCCTCCTCATTTCCGGGGATCGAGATAACAACCCCTTCCAAAGGCATTTCTCCTGTGGATGAATCTGAGTCGTAAACATATCCTGAAACCGCGGTGTTTGGGTCTCCACCAACGGTGGCGATGGTCGAGAAAGTCCATGATTTAGAACCACCGGGTTCGCCATCCCCATCTATATCGAGGTTGCGTCCAATGGTGTCTTTGAGTTCATCTCCAACCAAAGTGACGGTGACACTCGAACTGGAGGGCCAGCGGTCGCCACCGAGAAACAAGGTGGCTTTCATTCGGTCCTGGGATATGCGGGCGGCGGTCACCTTTGTTTCACCTGCACAAGTGGCAAAAAATGCAGAGTTGCTCAGAGAGGATTCCTGAGAAAGGGGCATGCTGAACCGGACAACAAATTCGCGAGTCAGGGCTACTTCCGCCTCACCATGGTAAGGAGAAGCGGCAAGAACGCCGCATAGAGGTAGGGTAGGTAGTTTGCTCGGGTTTTTTTCAAACCTGTATTCCATGGCCCCCTCCAAATCAAAGGAATTAATCAACCCATCACCATTTACATCTGCCTGGAGGATACGGGATGTATCGGTGAGATACTCTGTGCCCTGGATGTGGTTGACCACCTTGATGAAATCGATGAGGTTGATTTTACCATCGCCATTCACATCCCCCATGTAGGAAGCGATTGCCTGCGAGTGAAAGAACAACAGGACGGTTAGGGCAAGGTAGGGTTTTATAAATAATAATCTCATGGCAGGTGTAGGCGAGAGCTTGGCACTGGAAAAAAGGGTTATCTGGGTTATATTTGTCGAGGATAGAATAACTTTTCGCAAGTATATTGAGCAATTTTTTTTCCGGTTAACAGAGCCTGATCGTTAGAGAATTGATAATGGATTCCGCCCCATAGTCTGCTTTTACCTATTTCGCTGGCACAGGATTGAAGCGAGGTAAACTTTCTGCTCTGTTTTTTTGGATCGCTAGCGGATACCACAAAGGAAATTTTATCGGAGCCAAAGAAAAATTGTAAAACCGAGGCAGCCGCACCTGAATAACAGCCGTGCCCTGATATATAGTCCGGGTGGGGAGGGGTTTCCAGGAGTGGTTCCCAGTTGTTTCCGACAAGCCTTTGGGTTGACTGAAAATCTGCAGCAAGGCGAATGGCATGGATAGGGCGCCAGAGTTGATACTTGTATTTTGTTGCCCACGCAACGATGCCTGCATCTGCAAGGGTTGCGTTGAGTAAAGCAAATAGTCTTGCATCTTCGAGTGGAGAAAGATTGCGAGATTCGGAGATTTGCTGAGCGATTTCGTTCCACCTTCCAGGAGGAGTGGAACTGTAGCTAAAATCTTTCCAAAATTGAGCAATTTCTGATTGTTCCTTGGTGCGTAGTGGGGAATTCTTTCCCCCAAAGAGTTTTACCTCTTTAACCGCTTCCAAATAGGCAGGGGAATCAAAATCAGGAGGGGGAGGGGGGAGGAATGATTCTATGCTTGGTAGGCAAAAAGGAGCAACCATTGGCCAATGCGGGAGTTCGGGCGGTCGCATGGCATGTGGGGTTCTTCGCCAATGACCCGGAATAGTTTTGGGAATGTAAGTAATCCGGGTGGTCGCTCCATCATCAGAACGAAGGGAGAGGAAAAGAAGTGCAAGCTTCTCCCCAAATTTAAACGAGGGTGTGTGCCCAACCTTACCTGAAATAATGGAATGATGGTGGGCAAGCCTGCGAAATTTTGCGGATCTTAACGGGTGTAGAGATTGGGTGATTTTAAGCGAATATCCTCTGAGGGCAGAAGCCACATCGAGTTTTTCGGGTCTCGATAGACTGCGGGATAGGTAATGTTGGTATTTATCTTCCTTGAGATTAAGAATTTCGAAAGAGCCAATGGAGAGAATGGCCAAGTTTCTAACTATGAGGTTAGGGGAGAGGGATTCCAACTTTGCACACTCAATCATCGACTCCCTCCAATCGAAGAGTTGGCATTTTACAGAACCCAAGCTGATAAGGGGTGTTAATAGGAGTACGGGGAAGATTCGCAACATAGGGATCCAGCAAAGTACAACCAAACCGAAACGTTAATCAAATTTGAAAATCGTTGACCCTCACACTGCGTATTCTAGAAGCAGGACGATGCACCGGTTGATCATGCTTATAATGCCTCTTTTCCTGTTGGGGTTATCTGCTGATGAATTTACCGCGGATGTGGTGGTCTATGGAGGGACATCCTCCGCGATCACTGCTGCAGTGCAGGCTAAAAGAATGGGGAAGTCTGTCGTGGTGGTCTCCCCAGATACAAGACTTGGAGGGATGACGAGTAACGGACTTGGCTGGACAGATACTGGAAACAAGGAAGTGATTGGGGGGCTTGCCCGCGAGTTTTATCACAGAGTTTGGAGGCATTACCAAAGTCCGGATGTATGGAAATGGCAAAGCAAGGAAGATTTCGGCAACCGTGGTCAGGGAGCGTTGGCGGTCGATGGAGAGATGCGTACAATGTGGGTCTTTGAGCCAGAGGTCGCCTCTAACATTTTTGAATCATGGGTTCGGGAAAATGACCTGCAGGTCTACAGGGGGGAGAGGCTCGACCGAAAGAATGGCGTGGAACTGAACGACGGTAAAATTCTGTCCATCACAACCCTCTCGGGTCACCGGTATCTGGGGGATGTTTTTCTGGATTGCACCTATGAGGGTGACTTGATGGCGGCTGCCGGAGTCAGTTATGCAGTCGGTCGGGAAGGCAATGCACGCTACGGTGAAACTCTGAACGGAGTGGAGGCACGATTAGCAAACAAGAATCAGTTCATTAACCGAATCGACCCCTTCGTCATTCAGGGAGATTCCACGAGCCGTCTTCTGCCCCGTATCAGTCCATTGAGCCCGGGGGCAGACGGAGAAGGTGACCGTAAGATCCAGGCATACAATTTCAGGCTGTGTCTAACCCAGATAAATGAGAACCGTATTCCTTTTCCCAAGCCCGATGACTATGACCCCGAACAGTATGAGTTGCTTCTTCGAACGCTGCTCCTTGGATCCAGGCATATATTTGTCCATTTTAACCCCTTGCCCAATGGGAAAACAGACACCAATAACCACGGTTCCTTTAGCACGAATAATATCGGCATGAACTATGATTACCCGGATGGCACATATGAAGAGCGAGAAAAAATTATCCGTGAGCATGAAAATTATCAAAAAGGATATTTTTATTTTCTCTGCAACGATACCCGGGTGCCTAGCGAAATCCGTGCAGAAATGAGCCAATGGGGCTTGGCCAAAGATGAATTTATGGAAACGGAGGGTTGGCCGTCCCAACTTTATATCCGTGAAGCACGCAGGATGGTGAGCGATTTTGTGATGACGGAAACGGATCTGACTGGGAAAAGAGATACCCTAAACACAATCGGTATCAGTTCCTACACCATGGACTCGCACAATGTGCAAAGGTATTTGGCCCAAGACGAGCAGGGTAAGGCCTATGTTCTGAATGAGGGTGACTTTCAGGTTCCTGCTCAACAGCCCTTTGCCATCTCCTACGACTCCATTGTCCCCTCTCGCGAGGAGTGCTCAAACCTGATTGTGCCCGTTTGTTTATCGGCTTCCCATGTGGCTTTTGGTGCCGTTCGTATGGAACCAGTTTTTATGATTCTTGCCCAGTCTGCGGCTACTGCGGCATCCCTTGCCTTGGATCGCGATATTGCCGTTCAGGACATTGATTACCAAGATCTACGAGAAAGGCTAAGGGAGGATGGTCAGGTACTTGAACTCCGCCGTGAAGTCCGG
>Ga0181565_10002633_pt1 | contig 13791 bp, 8 predicted proteins | sample 101ome_16_FD_129661 | JGI IMG/M metagenome (GOLD analysis project Ga0181565, IMG submission 129661) | Coastal salt marsh microbial communities from the Groves Creek Marsh, Skidaway Island, Georgia - 101401AT metaG (megahit assembly) | ecosystem: Environmental > Aquatic > Marine > Intertidal zone... | reverse complement strand
TAGATCAATAAGTATTTGATCGACTTCTTTTTTGGTTTGAAACCTAGTAAGAACTTTGACTATTGCACCAGTATTTTTAAGTCTTCTAGAGAATGAATTAAAATGTTGAAGAGCTAAGATTGTGGTTGGAACTAGAACCGCCACCTGCTTATCATCAACAACAGCTTTAAACGCTCCTCTTATTGCTACTTCAGTTTTTCCAAATCCAACATCTCCGCATACGAGATGGTCCATCGGTGAGGCTTTTTGCATATCGTTAAGTACGCGATCTATTGCCCTCGCTTGATCAGGTGTTTCATCAAATGGAAAAGATAGCTCGAACTCTTCGTATTCATGGTTTGGGGGACTGAATGAATTAGCTTTTACTAAGGCTCTTTTAGCTTGAAGTTGGATTAGGTCAAAAGCTAGCTTCTTAATAGATTTTTGTATTTTCTCTTTCTGTAGTAGGAAGTTTTTTGTTCTTAGGTTGGCAAGTTTTAAAGATCTACTCTCGCCGCTTGCATGTTTTTGTATTTCATTAATTCTATATATTGGAAGGTAAATTTTATCATCTTTATCATATTCTATAATGATAAAGTCCGAATTAGCACCATTTGAATTCATCTCCTGTAACCCTTGATACCGACCAAGACCATGGGTTTTATGAATGACAAAATCGCCTATATTTAGGCTTGCAATTTGTTCAGCAAATAAATCATCATTGTCTGTCTGATGAATAATTTTTTTTGTTGCAATTTTTTTTCTATAGATGTCTTGTTCGTTTAAGTAAATTATTTTCGATGTATGATCTAAGAAACCATTACTTAATGTGGAAGGAATTATTTTGAAGTTCGACAGATTGGTTTCGAGCTCTTTAAAGATGGAAATTATTTCATTAGTTGATTTTTGATTTTTGGACACAAGTGTTAGTTCGTAACCTTTTTTCAAGAGGGGTATTAGTAATTTCAACTTGTCTATTGCAGTATTATTAGTTTTTAAAATGTCCGCGGTTTTAAAGAAATCCTCAATATTCTCAATAGAGGTCAATGTATTTAAATCATCCTCATTAACATTTTTAAAATTTAATATATTTAAAAAATTAACTGTATTTGTATCAGGGGGATATGGAAAAAATAATGAGAGTGGTTCTGGCAATACATGAGAGAAATCGTTTACATTTAGACTTTTGAAGTTATCAGTTAAGATGCTGAGATTTTGTTCAAATTCCTCTCTCGCATTAATAATGCAATTTTTAATATTAAAAAAATTAAAGATATCGGTATATTTTTCAAATGCGGTTTGGAAAAAATATTGAAAATTTGGAAAGGGTACTTTTTGGTTTATTTTGGATAAAATTTCCCTTCTTGCCAGAAGCAAGTCTTTGTTTTCTAAATTGTAGTTTGGAATATTGCCTTTTAAATTATTTTTAAAATCATCATAAAAAATAATGTTTGGAGCACAAGCAATCGTGACTGATGTTAGATCCTCTTCGCTATTACCATCGTTATTGATAGTCTTTATTTTTTCTATTTTGTCCAAATCAAAATAAATCCGAATTGGAGTTGAGTTTGATGGATGAATATCTAGCACTTCACCTTTGTTAAGGAAGGTACCAGTTTCGGATATGTCAATGGAGGGAGAATACCCGAGATCAACTAAGAATTCGGTGAAGTCATCAATTTCAAGGCAGGCGCCTTTACTTATGGATAATGAACGATTTTTAAAATAAGTTGAAATTGGAAATTTTTCTAGAATTGACGCATGGTCAGCAATGATGACTTTATTTTTTTCATTGTCACTTAGAGAAAAAGAAGAAAGTGTTTGAATTCTTGAAAAAAACTTTGCGTCAGATGGGAACATTTCGCTATATACATCGTTTGGATATGAATAAAACTTATGAATGTTACCAGGTGCCACAATATTTAGAGATGAGATCATTTCAAAAATATTCTCAGTAGAGCTTTCATTTTCGGTCAAAATTAGAAGGTTTCCATCAGAATTCTCAATGACTCTCTGGGTTATAATTAAGAATTGGTCAAGCTTGACACCAGAAGTGTTAAAGTTGCGGTCATTAGAAGCTAGAAAACTCCTTATCTTGTTCTCGAAAACAGAAAAATTAGTTGTCATATATCCCCTACATATCGTAAAGAAATCATAAAGTTGATTCGTTTATATGATTTAGTGTCTCTATAGCAATATTGGTATAGAGGGACTAGTTTTTTAAAATTTTATTTCTTAGACATGTTTTCATAAAACACTAATTCATATAATCTACTCATAAATTTTTAAAGGCTTATCATTTATGAATCAAAATTTTGATGCTTACATTCCCATTATAGTTTTAATGACATTAGGAATTCTAATGGTTATTGGGGCCCTGATTGTTGGAAGCTTAATTAGACCAAAGAATCCCAATAAATTAAAGCTGCAACCTTATGAGTGTGGAGAGGATCCTACAGGGAGCGCCTGGGCTAACTTTAATGTTCGTTTTTATGTTGTAGCATTAATTTTTATTATTTTTGACGTTGAAGGCGCATTGATGTTTCCTGTAGCTGCTGTTTTTAAAAAATTTAATGAAGCAGGTGCAGGTGGTGCAATTTTAATTTCAGTATTAATTTTTATCGCTGTCCTAATCCAAGGCATTGTTTATTGTTGGAAAAAAGGTGACCTTGATTGGGTAAAATCATATCAAGTTGACGGTAATGATAATAAGGTAGCGGAGAAGTAAAGATGAACGATACAATTGTCAGTTATATATCCAGTTTAGCGAACATTGAATTTTCTCCTTTGTTCGTTTTTTTAATTTTTCTTGTAGCAATTTTAATTATCGTAAATGTAATGGCCTTAATTGGTGGTCTTGGTACATATGCAGAGAGAAAAATTTCCGCAGATATCCAAATGAGACAAGGGCCTAACAGGGTCGGTCCTTATGGATTACTACAGTTTTTAGCAGATGGTGTTAAAATGATTATGAAGGAAGATATTATTCCTACAGAATCAAATAAGTTGCTTTACACTATTGCTCCCGTTCTTTGCTTGAGTGGTATACTTGCAACTTTCACCGTATTACCATTTTCAAGCGGTTTCATTCTTTCAGACTTAAACATCGGTATATTTTACTTATTAGGGGTTTCATCTCTTGTAGGAGTTGGAATATTTCTTGGTGGATATTCATCGAATTCGAAATGGTCAATGCTAGGTGGAATGAGAGGTGCATCTCAAATAATTAGTTATGAAGTTCCTGTTACTTTATCAATTCTTGCAATAGTTTTAATTGCTGGCGGCCTTTCCTTTAAAACTCTTGTTTCTGGTCAAACAGGGTTTCCTAATGGTTGGTACATTTTTCATAATCCTTTTACCTTTATTGCATTTTTTGTCTATTTTATTAGTGCTTTAGCAGAAGCGAACAGGGCTCCTTTTGACCTTCCTGAGGCTGAGTCTGAGTTAGTAAGTGGTTATCACACTGAGTATTCTGGTATGAGATTTGCTTTTTTTGCTTTAGCTGAATATATGGAAGTTTTCGTTCTTTGTGGTGTGGCTTCAGCATTATTTCTAGGTGGGTATAAAGTTCCTTTTGACCTCGGTGGAGACACGATAATTGGTCAGTTTTTACAAATCGGCTCTTTCTTCACTAAAACCTTATTGCTTTATTATGTGGTAATTTGGGTCAGGTGGACTCTTCCACGCTTGAGAGTAGACCAATTAATGACCGTCTGTTGGAAGTATCTTACTCCAATCGCTCTTTTTAACTTAATTGGTACGGCAGTGTGGATTTGGGCATTTGATGGAAAATCAATTCTAAGTTTAATTTTATCTATTGGTGCTTCTGGTAGCGCCGGTGGTCATTAATATAAAGGCTTTTTAATGTTTGATCAGGTTTTATTTTACATATCAGCTTTCTTGACCGTATTTGGAGCAATATTAGTTGTTCTTGAAAGAAATCTGATGCATTCATGTATCTTCTTATTAACATCTCTAATGGGGGTTGCGGGGTTGTACCTAACATTAGGAGCTGAGTTTGTTGCAGCAACACAGTTGGTTGTTTATGTTGGCGGGGTTGTTATTCTAATGCTTTTCGCTGTGATGTTAACAGGAGGTGGTTTAGAGGAAATCAAAAAGAACATTGTTTCTGTTGATTTAGCACCTTCAATGGGTAACTTAATTACCTATTTTTGGGGAGCGTTATCTGCGGTTGTGTTTTTGTTGGTCGGTGGAAAGATTTTAACCTCAATCTATTCTTCAGCAGTAATTGCTGATAGCCCCAAATTATTCATCAAAACTGTTGAAGAAATTGGGACAAAGCTATTAACAGACCATGTACTCATGTTTGAAATGTCTTCTGTCTTACTACTGGGAGCACTTATTGGAGCAGCAGTAATATCTAGACCTTCGAAAGTTAATATTTTTCAAAAAGGAGAAGATGATGTCTCTCATTAGTTATTTGGTAATCTCGACGATCTTATTTATTTGTGGCTTGATTGTAATCATCTCAAGAAAAAATATCGTGGCGATGTTACTTGGTATCGAATTAATACTTAACGCTTCGGCACTGAATTTCGTCGCGTATGGTAAATATGTTTCTGCGCATATTGATTCACACATCATGAGTTTGTTTATTATTGTCGTAGCTGCTGCAGAGGCTGCAGTAGGACTTGCAATCGTTATAAGATTTTTTCAAATAAGAGAAAGTATACATATTGATAATGCAGCACAACTTCAAAGCTAAAATAACGGAATATAAGGTATGGAATTAAATTACAGTTTTAGTCAGGTCGCCCCAATTGCTCTTTTACCATTTTTTGCTTTTGTGATTAATGCGTTTATTGTGAAGAAATTTACAAAGACAGCAGTATTTATAAGCTGCGCCGCAATTTTTGGGTCATTTTTATATAGTCTTCGAATCTTTAATGATTTTGTATTCAACACCTACTCTACTGACTATCATATCCATAAGGTTTTTACGTGGTTTGATCTAAGTAATAGTATCACTGGTGAGTATTTGATCAATATGGGTATCTATATTGATAATATGACAGCAGTAATGTTGTTAATGGTTTCTGGTGCTGCTTTTTTAATTCATTTATTTTCAACATACTATATGGCTGATGACATCCGCTTTGGTAGATTTTTTGTTTACCTTTCTCTTTTCACCTCTGCGATGCTAGGTCTTGTTTTGTCTGAAAACCTATTCTCTTTATTTATTTTTTGGGAATTAATGGGCTTTTGTTCATACTCTTTGATCGGTTTCTATTATGAAAAGGAAGGTGCTGGAAACGCATCAATGAAAGCTTTTATGACGACTAGAGTTGGAGACGTTTTCTTTTTACTAGGAATCGTAGCGATCTGGACGACTATTGGTTCTGTATCATATGTAGATATTTATCAAGCACTAGCAAACGGTGATTTAGCTGGTCAAGTTGCTATGTTTGGCTTTGCAGTTCCATTAGTTTCTTTCGCAGCTTTCTGTATTTTCATGGGAACAATTGGTAAGTCCGCTCAAGTTCCTCTCCAAGTATGGTTACCAGATGCAATGTGGGGACCTACTCCATGTTCTGCTTTAATTCATGCTGCGACGATGGTTGCTGCCGGAGTTTACTTATCCCTAAGAATCTACCCACTACTTGAAGTTGGTGGATTACTACCTTTTGTTGCTTACATTGGAGGAATAACTGCCTTTGGTGCTGCAACTATTGCATTAGTTCAAACAGACATTAAAGCAGTACTAGCTTTTTCTACAATTTCTCAATTAGGCTATATGGTTTTAGGAATTGGCGTTGGTTCTTATAATGCATCCTTCATGCATTTAGTAACTCATGCAATCTTTAAAGCATGTTTGTTCTTAGCGGCTGGGAGTGTTATTCATTCACTGCATGATCATCATACTCATGGTCACGTTCAAGAAATGCCTCGGATGGGTGGTTTAAGAAAGAAAATGCCTTATACTTTCTTTGCAATGTTGTGTTGTACACTTGCAATCACAGGTGCTCCATTTTTCTCTGGCTTTGTTTCAAAGGATAGAATACTTGGTGATGCTCTATTGATGGCTGTAGATAATGGGGCTGTCTGGTATGGCCCAGCTCTTCTTGGTTTTGGTGGAGCAATCCTTACAGCTTTCTATATGTTTAGAATGCTATTTTTGAGCTTTTTTGGTGAGCCAAGGGACAAGGATCTTTATGATCATACACATCAAGAAAAGCTGAGTCTAAATAGAAACGTACCTCTTCTAATTTTAGCAATTTTTACATTGGGTGCATGGTTTAGTGGCTCAATGACAGGGCAAGGAATTATTAAGGCTCCATTTGTCAAAAATAAGGAATGGTTTCAAACTCTAATTGAAAAACCAAGTTCCAATAATTTGAATAAATTTAAAACCTACTCTAAAACTCAGTGGGTTGATGAAACTATCTCAAATAATAATTTCACTAAGTCTGAGTATGACAGTAATCATGGTCTAACTGATGAACAAGCTCATCATGTGCATCATGTTCATCATGTTGGCGCTGTCGTATCAGTATTTATATTTCTTTTTGGAACACTACTCGCTTATTTTATGTACATTAAAAAATCATTGGATCCAGCAGTTTGGGTTAATAGGTTTAATGGCTGGTATAGAGCGCTACAAAATAAGTATTACTTTGATGACCTTTACGTCGCTAAAATGATCCAAAAAGGTCTACTTCCTTTAAATAATCTTCTTTCAAGATTTGATATGGGTTTTTATGACAAGTATGCAATCGATGGTTGGGAGAAGGTAAATAGAGTTTTATACACGATCTCTAGCAAGTTCGATAATATCTTTGTTGATCGAACTTTAGTCGATGGTACTGGTACAAGTGTGAAGTTGTTTAACGTTATTTTAAGAACCATTCAAAATGGTAAAATCCAATTTTATTTTATCATCGCTTTGGTTGTATTAGTGTCATATTTTTATTCATTAGGTTTAAATAAGTTTTAAATATATTAAGGAGCTAAGAAGTGCATCGTTTACTAGATTTTATTTTATGGGCCCCTCTTGTTGGTGTGTTGGCTATTTTACTGATACCTTCAGCAAAGAAGGAAATGATTAGATGGACATCTCTACTTGTTACTGCGGTAACATTTGGTTTAACCATTCTTTTATATTTAAAATTCGACAATACTTTAACTGGAATGCAAAATGCTTTTACTGTTAAAGTTCCTTGGATTAGCCAATTTAATATTTTTTATAGCCTAGGCGTTGATGGCATCTCGTTGCCAATGGTTATGCTAACCGGCTTACTATTTTTCTTGTGTGTTCTGAGTTCATGGACAGTAGAAAAAAGTGTTAAAGCTTACTTTGCGCTTTTCTTGATGCTAGAGTGCTCTGTTTTCGGTGTCTTTTTATCTCTAGACTTTTTTCTTTTCTATGTATTTTGGGAAGTAATGTTAATTCCTATGTTTTTTCTCATCGGTATTTGGGGCGGAGAAAATAGAGAATACGCAGCAATCAAATTCTTTTTATATACTTTTGCTGGTTCTGTTTTAATGCTGGTTGGAATGATTGCTCTTTATTTTGTGTCAGGTCAAGGTGTAGATAGCTTTAACATTTTAGCACTACAAGGCGGGCACTTTACTGATTTAACACTTAATGTATTTGGTACAACCTTCTCTTTTGCAAAATTTTTCTTCATTATGCTTTTTATTGGTTTTGCAATTAAGGTTCCAGTTTTTCCATTCCATACATGGTTACCACATGCTCACGTACAAGCACCTACTGCAATTTCTGTTATTCTGGCTGGTGTTTTATTGAAAATGGGTACTTATGGCTTTCTAAGGATTGCTTTCCCTATTTTTCCTGGTGCATCTGTATATTTTAAAGAAGCTATTGCATGGTTAGGTCTAATCAATATTATTTATGGTGCATTATGTGCTATGGCGCAGACTGACGTTAAAAAGCTTATTGCTTATTCCTCTGTTTCGCACATGGGATTCGTCATGGTTGGTTTAGCTGCGATGACGATACAGGGAACTAATGGTGCGGTTCTTCAAATGTTTAACCACGGTTGTTCGACTGCAATGATGTTCCTTATGATTGGAGTTTTATACGAAAGAAGTCATCACAGATGGATTGTTAGACCAGATGGTACAAAAGGATTTGGCGGTCTTTATACTCAGCTTCCTAAGTTTTCTATTGTATTCATTATAGCAATGTTTGCTTCAATGGGTCTTCCTGGATTGTCTGGCTTTATTTCTGAGGCTCTAATCTTCTTAGGTATTTATCAAGAGTTTACGACTATTACAGTTTTAGCGGTTATCGGTCTTTTGATTGGTGCTGCCTATTTACTATGGATGTTTAAGAGAATGTTTTTCGGTGAAGTTATTGATTCCGTTAAAGATTACGAAGATATGAATTCTAGAGAAATCATGTACATGATACCTCTTTGTGTCGCTGTTATTGTGTTTGGTATCTACCCCTCACCTGTTTTAAATATAATGAAGGCTTCAGTTGGGTCTTTAGTCTCTCTAATGGCAAAATTTCATTAAGAGCATTATACTAGTTAAGGAAAATTAAGATGGATTTAGGATTAAATTATTTAGCTTCTGTTTCGCATTACGTGCCGGAAATTGTAGCCTTGGTAACGATGATTGGAGTTGTTTTTCTTGAAGCTACCTATGATGGAATTGAGAAACGAACGATGATGTTTAGCTTCGCCTATTTAGGGTTATTTGCCTCGTTAGCTTCACTTTCTTTAAATCTATCTTCTGAGCCTACTGCTATTTTCTTTAATGCTGCTGTTATTGATCCATTCAGCACGATGATGAAAATTATTATGGTGTTTGGTACAATTGGGTCTATTTACATGAGTCAAAATTCAAGGGATATATATGCAGACTTTAGGTCTGAGTTTGTTCTCTTATCCATTGGAGTTTTAATCGGTGGGATGATTTTAGCCTCCGCTAATAATATGCTTTCACTTTATATCGGTGTAGAGACACTCTCAATTCTGAGTTATGTAATGGCAAGCTTGAAAAGAAATGATGAGCTCAGCAGCGAAGCTGGTTTAAAGTACTCACTCTATGGTGGTCTTAGTGCTGGTTTAATGCTTTTTGGAATGAGTCACATTTATGGTGTACTTAGCACGATACAGTTTTCTGAGGTAAGTGTTGCTCTAAAAGGCTTATCTAGTTCTCAATATGGTATTTTAGTTCCTAGCTTTCTATTATTTTTTGTTGGGCTTGGATATAAAATTGCGAGTGTTCCATTTCATATGTGGTCACCTGATGTTTACGAAGGGTCTCCCCTACCAGTTACAACATTTTTCTCAATTGTTCCAAAAGTTGCTGGTATTGCAGCTATCATAAGAGTTTCTCATGTATTCTTTGGACAAGAAGGTATCTTGCAATACAGTTGGGTTGCTCTTTTGTTAGTAATTTCTGTTTTAACGATGACGGTTGGAAATGTTGCAGCCATTGGGCAACAATCGGTTAAGAGGATGCTTGCCTACTCTAGTATTTCCCATGCCGGTTTTATGTTAATGGGCGCTTTGTTAATTAACCAAGATGGCGCCTCTTCAGTTGCATTTTATGCAATTGTATACTTGTTCATGACACTTGTTTCTTTTTATGTTGTTGGATATGTCGCGGATTATTTTGGCAATGATGATTTTGAAAGATTTAACGGATTAATACACAATCACCCACTCGCTGCGATTATTTTATCAACTGCTATGCTAAGTTTAGCTGGTGTACCTCCCCTTGGAGGTTTCGTCTCAAAGTTTAATTTACTCTCTGCAGTTGTTAAAGAAGGTCATTATACCCTTGCTATTATTGCTGGTCTTAATTCGGTAGTAAGTCTTTTTTATTACATGAAGATTGTTCGTTACATGATCCTTAATAAACCAGAGTCTGAGGAAAAAATTTCTGGGTTTACAAAAGTTAATATGACCGTAGTGGGTCTAGTTGCTGCTCCAATAATTATCATTGGCCTTTTTTGGAATAATATTCATCAGATTGCGTCTGAAGCAACTTTGTTCATTCAATAAGATAATTGTTAAATTTCATTGAAATGTTAAAATAAGTGCAGTTTTAAAAAATTGCACTTATTTATGAAATATAAAATTAAAATTGATTCAAATCTTATTCTAGGTCCTTACGAGAAACATAAAATTTCAGAACTCATAAGTGAAGGTAAAATAAATTCCTCATGCCTTATTCAAGAATTTCCTATAGGTGAGTGGGAGGTAATTAATTTTGATGAATTCATTGGATCCCATGAGTCTAAAACTGATTCCGCCAGTATTCTAAGACCAGATGTTGATCAAAATACTCCAAGGCCTAGTATTGAGAATGATGAAAACTTCAAAGAGTTTTCATTTGATAAAAAAGACATAAAGTTTTCAGTCTCTGGAAATAAAAACAAAGAAGAGAGTAGTGACCAACCTAATACTAAATCAGAGGGTAGTGCAGATAAAATAATTTCTTCAGAAGAGACAACAAATAATGATGCGACTAGTGAAAATCTTGATCAAACTATTGTCTTAAAAACCAAGCAATATAAAAACTTTGATAAAACAAAAGTGTTGTCTTCTGATGAAATAAAAATGGAAATGGAAGTAGGGGATGATGAGTTATTAAATGAAGTTGATAACGAAGAAAATAGTGATGAGCCTATTGATCAAGTCACTCCTGAGGATAAAACGATTGTTTTCTCTAAGGATAATATAGATTTACAAAATGCTTTAGTCGAAGCACGTGAAACCTCTGATGAAATAGCTGAAACAATTGAAAAGGAAGAAAAGGTTGAGGATGACACCTTTCCAAAGGATAGTAATCCAGAAGATTCTATTAATGACCCTAATAATGTTTCTGATAATACTAACGACCTAGAAAATGCTAAAAGAAAACGAATAGTTATTTTTGCTGCAATTGGGGTCATTTTATATTTCTTTCTTAATGGGGAAGAAAAAAAAACAGATGGCCTTTTAAAACCACAATACCTTGAAATTAGTTTTCCTGTGCCAGATGAAGTTGCAGATGATCAAAAGTCTCAGGAGTTCTTTCGAAAAGGTAAAATCGCATTTAATAACTTCAGAAAGTCTTATGACTACCAAAATCTAAAAATTGGAATTTCGAGTTTTCATCAATCTATTCAAAAAGTATTCAGACACTCGAGGAAAATAAAGATTGATGGTGTTGAGAAACAAGTTACTGAAATTAACAATTCAATTGAATATTTGATTCTTCTTAATTCTTTTGCGCTAGAGTATGTAGAGAATGGCACATATTCTGGTGAAACATTTCATCGTCTAGTTTCTCTAGTAGAGCAAAAAAAGTATACAAACGTACTAATTGCAGAGGGATTAGCTCGTTATTATTTGTTTTATGATAAGTTGAATGCGGCAAAGGGTACTATAGAGAATTATTTACGTATCTCCAAAAAGCCTTCAGTTGAATTGTTCTCCTTGTATTTAGACATCTTGGTTCGGTTGGGTGATTTTGTTAAAGCCGACGAATTAATTAAAAAATTAATACCTGTTAAAAATCTTCCTGCTCAAGGTTTTTATGCCATGTCAAAGTTTTATGAATTTAATGAGCAGCCGGACAAAGTTTTTGAAATTCTTCAACGGGGGATAAAGCTTCATCCAACAAATAATACGCTTTTGCTAGCAGCAATTGATTTTCTTCTTAAATCTCGACGAATAGATGAAGTAGAGATATTGCTAAAGAAAGTGAAACTTCTAAAAGCGAATCACTCTAAAATACTAATATCTAGATATTATGAAAGTCTTGGATTGTACTATGCTGCAAAAGAAAACTTTAATAAGGCAATTTCTAGTTTTCGATATGCCTTAAAAATTCATAAAAATCACAGACTTCAAAATAAACTCTCGGCTCTAGAGGTAGGTGGTACAGATATTGTTGAAAATTTAATTCTTAGTAGTAAATCACAGATATTAATCAAGCAGGCAAAAGATTTTATAAAAGTTGGTAATTTAGATCAGGCGCTTAGGTTGGCGGTTGAAGCGAGTGATTTATCTGATAATGATATAACTTCTAAAGTATTTCTTTCTCGGGTTCAGTTAAGGAAAGGATTGTTTAATTCAGCGATATCGATGCTAAATAAATATGCAAAAGTGAACAATGGTAACCTCGAACTGGAGGCGGCATTGGTAAGAGCTTATATAGATAGTTTCAAAACGGATGAGGCATTTAAGCGATTACGTGTTTTATCAAATACTGAATTTGGTGGAAGTAGTGAATATAACTACCTCTTGGGCCTTCTTTATCAAAAAGAAGGCGATTTTTACAAAGCGAGTAAATCGTTTGAAGTTAGTGTTCAAATTAATCCATTGGATGATCATATTTTTATGAAATTAGGAGAGATTTACCTCAAAGCTAGAAGATATCAATATGCAAAGGATCGACTTAATAAAGCGATTCAATTAAATCCAAATAATCCTGGTTATTATGCGTTGTATGCCCAGGTGTTATATGAATTGAATGGCCCAGAAATGGCTATTGGGTATCTAAGGGATCAATTAAATAATTTTCCTAAATCTTCGGTCTTATTTTCAAAAATTGCACAGTTTTATTATAACAGTGGGCTGCAAAAAGATTACCAAAGATATAAGTCAATCTTGCTTGAAAGTGCTGATTTTGAACCAAGCTTTTATGAATTTTTGATTAAAGAGGCTAGAAGAGAGGGTGATACACAAAAAATTATTGAATATTCTAAAAGGTATCTAGAGTTCGATGGGAGTAATCTTGAGATTATGTTTAATCTTGGAAAACATTATTTAAGTGTTAATGATGGTAAAAAAGCAGAAAAAATATTTTTAGAATTAAAGGATAAATTAACTACTTATCCTTTGATTAATTATTATTTAGCTAAGGTTTACATTGAACTTAATGACTTTGATAAAGCCAAAGAGTTTGGTGAATTAGAAAAAACACTGAACCCTAATAAAAGTAATGGTGATGCAGTATTAGGTTTAATTTATAAAATTCAAGAGGAATTTCCAAAGGCTATTAAACATTATGAAAAAGCGATATCTTTAAATTCAAAAGATGCGGAAGCCTTGCTAGATTTAGGTTGGATACGATCGAAACAATTGGAATTTTCACGTGCAAAGGACCTAGTCACTACAGCACAAGCAGTAGATCCTGAGAACCCCAGAGTTTATAAAGAGCTTGGTTTTATCTATAAAGGACTAGGCCAAAGCGCTCTTGCCATTCAGTATTTTGAGACATATTTAAAGATGAACGCTCTTGGTAAAGACAAGAGTATTATTGAGTCAGAGATTAATAAACTAAAATTTTAGTTCAAGTTTTTAGAGGTTTTTATGCATAGTGCAAACGATGTTGTTGATAAATTTGATTACTACCAAGCTAATTTAAAGAAGCGTGGTTATGATATTAATGAATTAGACAAGGTTCTAGAGCTTAACAAGCAAAGAAAACAATTAACAACAGAAGTAGAAGGCATAAGAGCTGAAGTTAAGGCTGCGTCAAAAGAAATTGGAGTGCTAAAGAAAGCAGGTAATGATGCTTCTAGTAAAATGGAAGAAGTAGGTCATTTAAAGTCTCAAATTGACGTAAAAAATAATTTACTCGACGAAGTTCAAAGAAGTTTGAATGATATTCTCGCTTGTATTCCAAATATTATTGATGATGAGGTTCCACAGGGAAAGAGCGACGAAGATAATCTTGAAGTTAGATCTTGGGGTGTGAAAAAAGACTTTTCTTTTAAGCCTCTTGAGCACTGGGATCTAGGTGAGCGCTTAGGTATGTTAGATTTTGAAAGTGGAGCTAAGCTTACTGGTGCAAGGTTTGTGGTTTATCGTAAGCAGTTAG
>Ga0181565_10002632_pt1 | contig 13792 bp, 11 predicted proteins | sample 101ome_16_FD_129661 | JGI IMG/M metagenome (GOLD analysis project Ga0181565, IMG submission 129661) | Coastal salt marsh microbial communities from the Groves Creek Marsh, Skidaway Island, Georgia - 101401AT metaG (megahit assembly) | ecosystem: Environmental > Aquatic > Marine > Intertidal... | reverse complement strand
ATCTCGTCAAAGTTGGCGGCCGGGATAACGATATGGCCCATGCCCTGATTGCCTGTTACGAATCCCGACACGCCTACCGGAGAGTTAAAAACCGAGAAATCGGAAATGCGTCCCCAGTACGCCCCGTGCTGTAGTCCAGAGGGGTCTGTGAAGCAGATCAGACTTTGCACTCTTCTCGTCGCACAGAGTGAATCAGAGCCCCATTCCCATTGTGTCCCTGAGGCGGTCAGTTGATCGCAGAGCGCGCCCAGAGCAGATTCAGACACGACCTCCCAGCCACATAGAGACAGTCGATCATCGTCGGCGGGTTCGATGAATAGGCGGAACGGTTGTTCGTCCATTTTCAGATACAGTGCGCCTGCACCGGCATCCATTTGCTCGCTGACATCCTGAAGTCCCAGTACCTGTGTTGCGAAATGGTGCCACTGTGTCGTGTTCTGACTCGATACGCCCACATAGCCCAAGCTGTTGATGGTCATGACCTATTCCTTTTTGGTTTTATACGCCCTGATTCAGAGCATCTCTCTTAACTCGGTTTTCATCACTTTGCCCGCGGCATTGAGTGGAAGTGATTCCACCCACCGTATGACGCGCGGCACTTTATAGTTCGCCATCTCAAGGCGGCACCAATCCAGCAATGCGCTGTCGTTCGGCACGCAGTTATCGGAAGCGACGAGAAAAGCTGCTCCAACTTCCCCCAGCCTTTCATCCATTATCCCTACCACAGCCGCCTGGCTGATACCGGGAAAATCCAGTAGCTGTTGCTCGATCTCGGCGGGGTAGCAGTTGAATCCCCCCGAGATGAACATGTCCTTCAATCTGTCGGTGATAGACAGATTGCCCCGTTCGTCGATTGCGCCTACATCCCCGGTGTGCAACCAGCCGTCCTGATCAATCACCTCTCTGGTGGCTTGGTCTTGGTCAAGATAGCCCTGCATCACGTTGAAGCCACGAATGACAATCTCGCCAATCTCGCCGGCGGGCAGAAACGCGCCTTTGGAATCCATGATCCCGACCTCGACACCCGGAACAGCCCTCCCAGAGGTGGTGGCAATGGTCTCAGCACTGTCTCCCTGTCTGCACATGGTCGCGAGGCCACAGCTCTCGGATAACCCATAGGCGGTAATCACTGTCTCGATACCTAGCGTTTGCCACATGGATTCGATCAGTTGTGTGGGAATCACCGAAGCACCCGTCGTCACTTTGGTCAGGGAGCGAATGTCCTCCATCTTCAGACCGCGGTGATTGATCAAAGAGTGGAACAGCGTGGGTGGGCCGGGCATGCAGGTAATTTGCCGCTCAGCTATGGTTTTGATCACCTCCTGCGTGTCGAAGACCGCCACCGGATGGGCTTCTGCGCCGACCAGTAAACAGGCCAGCCAGCCGGCTTTGTAACCAAAGCTGTGAAAGAAGGGGTTGATGATCAGATATCGGTCGGATGCGTTCAGGCCAAGTATGTCGGCGAATGCAGAAAATGCCTGAAGATTTTGGGCGTGTTGGGTAATAACCCCTTTCGGGATGCCAGTTGTGCCCGAGGTGAACAAAATGTCTGATACGGACTCGCCGGTGACTCTGGCTCTTGCCGATTCCAGTTTTTGCGCAACAGTGCCTGTTGGATTGGACAGTGCGGTCTGCCCGGCTTGCAGTAATCCCTGCCAGTCTGTCCGCTCCGTTCCGTCAATCGTCACGATAGCGTTGAGATCTCCACAATCTTCATTCTCTAGCAACGCTGGATAGTGGGTGCCCAAAAAATCACTGACGGTGATGACCATGCGCGCGCCACTCAGCCTGATGACCTGCGCCGCCTCTCGGCCCCGATAGCGCGTGTTAAGCGTGACGACAGTTCCGCCGATGTACTGTACTGCTAGCGCGCTGACCACCCACTCCCATCGGTTGGGCGCCCAGATGGCCACCCGGTCTCCCGGCGAGACGTCACGCTCAATCAGTCCCGCAGCAAACGCTCTGACGTTCGCCAACGTCTTGGAGAAGGAGAGCGTCGCATGCGCTTCAACGAGGAAGGGCTTGTCTTGCCAGGTAGTGGCAGCCTTCTCGATCAGCTCAGCGGTATGCAAGGCGGCCACACTCATAATCAGGCGGTTGGGTCCAGCGGTTGTGTGGTAGCCAAGTTAAGCAAGGTGGCTGCCGCTGTCATAGTCTCTATGGGGGATGCTCACTCGAGACCCGACTTTGATACTGCTTGCCTTGGATTTCCCGAGGGACAAGCCCCATGGACAAGCTGGCCAGCGCTGAGCAGGCGCTGTCTGTTATTGAGAGCGGCATGACGGTTGGAATCGGTGGCTGGGGGCCTCGCCGAAAACCGATGTCGCTGATCCGTGGCCTGCTTCGCAGCGATGTGACTGACCTCACACTCGTGGCTTACGGGGGGGCTGATGTCGGTTTGCTGTGCGCAGCCGGCAAGGTAAAGCGTGTCATTTTCGCTTTCGTGTCTCTGGACTTTATGCCTCTGGAGCCGGCTTTTCGTCAGGCTCGAGAGTCGGGGTCGATTGATGTGACTGAACTAGATGAGGGCATGTTGCTGCTGGGCCTTCGCGCGGCGGCTTGGGGGTTGCCCTTCATTCCTACGTCGGTGGGCTTGGGTACCGACGTGATCCGCAACGCGCCAGCGATCAAAGTGATTGAAAGCCCTTACGACGACAAAGAGTGGGTGGCTATGCCTGCGCTCCCGCTCGACGTAGCGCTGGTTCACGCAACTCGGGCGGATGACTCCGGTGTTTGCGAGATTTCCAGTCCCGACCATTACATGGACGACTGGTTTGTGCGCGCGGCCAATCACAGTATCGTCTCCGTCGACGAGATCGTGGATAAGCGATATTTCGCTAACTCCGAAGTCGCCCGCAGGGTCTATTGGGAGCGCAACTGCACGCAGGCGGTTGTGCACCAGCCCGGCGGTGCCCACCCAACGTCCAGTGACCCCCTGTATGGCTTTGATGTGCGGCATTTCAAGCATTATGGCGAGCTGATTGCGGAGGGAGGCTACGCGAGTTGGGCGGAAAGGTATCTCGGCTTGAATGAGTCCTCGTATCAGGACGCAGTGGGTGGTCTGGAGGCGATTCAGTCTCTGGCGCTACCCGTCTACTGAAGGTTGCTTATGGGATTCACGCTAGCAGAGTTAATGGTGAGTGCCGCAAGCCGCGTTTTTGATAACGACGGTGAGGTACTGGCGACCGGGATCGGCCTGTTGCCGAGGCTAGCTGCCAGCGTGGCGATGCGCACCAGCAATCCCGATCTGATGATGACAGATAGTCAATCTTTCATGTTATCCAGCCCGAACCCGGTCAGCGGAATGAAAAATCATGCGCAACAGGCAAACGAGAATTGGATGGGGTTTGCGCGCATTTTCGACAATGTCTGGAGTGGGAAGCGTCACGCCTTGGTCGGGCCAAGCCAAATAGATCGTTACGGACAGACGAATATCTCGGCGCTCGGAGGCACTTACGCGGCACCGAAGGTGCAACTTCTGGGGGTGAGGGGTTTCCCCGGAAATTCTATTCGCCACGCCAATTCTTTCTTCGTCCCGAAGCACTCCAAACGAGTATTTGTGGAGGGGGAGTGTGACGTGGTGTGCTCCATCGGCTACAACCCGAGTCGGCTGCCCAAGGGGTATGAGATGGGTGATGTTGATATCAGACAGATCATCACAGATCTCTGTGTGATGGATTTTACGGGGCCTGATTTTCAGATAAGCATTCGGTCTCTGCATCCCGGGGTGACAATCGAAGAGGTGCGAGATAACACCGGATTCGAGTTGGCCGTTGCCGACAACCTGTCAGTTACCAAGGCGCCTACTCCGGAACAGTTGGTGATCATGGCAGAACTGGATCCAGAGAATTTGCGGGCGCGGCAAATTAAGGACAACCCCCCGGGTGTGCGCGTGACGCAGGATGAGGACGCATAGCAAGTAGCACCTCCTGAGGAAGGTGAAGAAAGCATAGCGGGACTGAAAAACGGGCCCGGGGCCCAGCCTCCGGAGGAACGTGAAAAGGAGTGGCGGTCGTGACGAAAAAACAGATCGAGGAAGAGGCGGACATTGTTCTTTATGACGTGCGAGACGGCATTGCATGGATCACCATGAATCGTCCGGAGTACCACAATGCGCAAAACGGACGCATGACCTATCTGCTTGATGGCGCCTTCCAGCGCGCGGTAGCCGACGACGAGGTCAAAGTCATTGTTCTGGCCGGCGAAGGGAAGCATTTTTCCGCGGGCCATGACATCGGTACGCCTGGCAGAGATGTTCATCTCAGTCAGGATCGCGTCACCATGTGGTACGACCATGCGAATAAAGAAGGTGGTGAATTTCTTTATGTGCGTGAGGCTGAGGCCTATCTGGGAATGTGTCGTCGCTGGCGTGATATCCCCAAGCCGACTATCGCAGCCGTGCAGGGAGCTTGCATCGCGGGTGGTCTGATGCTGGCCTGGGTTTGCGATTTGATTGTCGCGACCGACGACGCTTACTTTTCGGATCCCGTGGTGCGGATGGGCATACCGGGTGTTGAATATTTTGCGCACCCTTATGAATTGAACCCGCGAATCGCCAAAGAATTTCTGTTTACTGGCAACAAAATGGGAGCGGAGCGGGCCTACCAAATGGGTATGGTGAATCAGATCAGTACGCGAGAGAGCTTGACCGCCGATGTTGAGGCTTTGGCGACAAAGATTGCGGCCATGCCCCGGCTTGGATTGGCGCTGACCAAGCAGGCGATCAATAACGTGGAGGATCTGCAGGGTAAACGCTCGGCGATGGAGGCAGCATTTGCGTGGCACCACTTCACTCATGTTCATAACGACCTGACTACCGGCAATAAGCTCGGTGGCATGGACGCCAAATCCATGGCCAAAGCCAACAAGGAGCAGAGCTGATAAATGGATCTGCGCTATACGCCCGAGCAGGAATTATTTCGGACTGAGGTGCGTGATTGGCTCGCTGCTCATGTGCCCGCCCAGCCGCTGCAATCCTTTGACACAGAGGCAGGGTTCGCGGCTCATCGCGAGTGGGAGAGAACCCTATCGGTAGGTAACTGGGGAATGGTGACCTGGCCCGAGATTTATGGCGGGAGGGGCTGCGATTTGATCCAGTGGCTTATTTTTGAAGAGGAGTATTACCGAGCCGGTGCGCCCGCCCGAGTGAATCAAAACGGGATATTTTTGTTGGGCCCGACGCTGATGGAATATGGCTCGGCGGAGCAGAAAGCGCGGTTCCTTCCAGCGATGGCCTCCGGACAAGAAATATGGGCGCAGGGCTGGTCCGAGCCTAATGCGGGATCCGATATGGCGGCGATTCGTTGTCAGGCCCTGCGCGAGGGAGACGAGTACGTCATTAATGGACAAAAGATCTGGTCCACGCGAGCGGTCTATGCCGACTGGGTATTCGGCTTGTTTCGCACGGATCCCAAGTCTGAACGCCACCATGGCTTGTCCAAGATCTTGGTTCCTCTCGATACGGAGGGGGTTACCGTGCGACCTATCAGGCAACTCAATGGCTTGCCGGGGTTTGCCGAAATCTTTTTCGACGACGTGCGTGTGCCCGCCTTCAACCTATTGGGTGAGGAGGGGGCTGGCTGGCAGATTGCGATGGCTACTGCAGGCTTTGAGCGCGGACTCATGCTGCGAAGCCCGGCGCGATTTCAGCAAGCGAGTCGTAGGTTGGTGGATCTCTATCGGCGAAGCGGTGAAGACTGCCTCGATCCGTCCGTTGAGGAAGACGTGGTGCGTTGCTATATGGACGCAGAAGCCTATGCGCTGTCCACCTATCAGACCGCGTCCCGGCTGGTGAAAGGGGGAAGCATCGGCCCCGAGGCAAGCTGTAACAAAATATTTTGGTCTGAACTGGATCTTCGAATACATGACACCGCGTTGCGTATTCTCGGACCGCGTGCAGAGCTACAACCCAATTCCGCCGCGTTGTTTGACGAGCTAGGAAACTGGCTTGACGGGTTCCTCTTCGCGCAGTCCGGGCCGATCTATGCCGGTACCAACGAGATCCAGCGCAACATTATCGCCGAGCGCGTGCTTGGCATGCCGCGACGTTAGCCAAAGGTGGGAAAGTAGATGGATTTCACCTTCAGTGCCGAACAGCTAGAGTTCCGCGACGCTTTGAACGCTTTGCTGGAAAGTGAAGTGACGGGTGAGCGAATCCGTGCACGCTGGGAGAGTGGGACGGGCAGGGACGAGCGTTTGGACGCTCAGTTGCTGGACATGGGCGTATACAGCTTGATGTTCCCCGAGAGTCTCGGAGGTCTCGGGTTGGGCATGATTGATTGTGTTCTGCTTGCAGAAAATTGCGGGCGCGCGGCGCTACCTGAGCCGGTGGTGGACACGATGATGATCGCTTCACCCCTGCTGGTGGATGTATTGAACAGAGGCCTGGGCAACGGTTCCGTTCAGTCGATTATCGACGGTCTCATGTCTGGCGAAACTCGCGTCGCTGTCGCTCACCCGATCAATCCGCATCTTAATTTTGCTGCAGAGGCTGATTGGATCCTGGCCGGTTCGGGTGACGGGCTGTACCTGCTACCAGAGGAGGCGGTGCACTTCGCCGCGTTAAACAGCGTCGATCCCAGTCGCCGGCTGGCTGAAATTCGATTCGAGGCTTCGCCCCATTATCGCCTTGCGGAGGGTGAGGTTGGTGCTGCCCTGCTTCGCGCAACCTTAAATCGTGGCGGATTGGCGAATGCAGCGCAGCTGTTGGGCCTCAGCGAAAAATTGATTCAGCAGAGCGTCCAATATTCTGCAGACCGCTTACAGTTTGGGCGTCCGATTGGCGCCAATCAGGCGGTGAAGCATCTGCTCGCAGACGTGGTGGTGCAGTTGGAATATGCCAGGCCCGTTGTCGCCCGCGCCGCCTATACGGTGGGTGTGTCACCCGAGCGAGCCGACTTCGCCGTATCCCACGCCAAGTTGGCAGCGACCCGCGTGGCGACACTTGCTGCGCGACAGGCGATTCAGGTACATGGCGCTATGGGCTACACGTGGGAGTGCGATGTGCAGATCGCTGCAAAGCGCGTCTGGGCTTTAATCAATGAATGGGGCGAGGAAGGGTTTCACAAAAACCGTATTCATGAGTGGCTACTTCAACCTAACGCGCTGATCGGACCGGAGTATACCTTTGGTCGTCGTTCTGTTATGCCATCCAGCTGCGAACGCGCTTTGAGTTGAGCTTGGCGACCCGCTACGCCGACGTAGGAGATTACTGTGAAACAACGTGCAGAAGCATACATCGTAGACGCGCTGAGGACGCCAACCGGGAAGCGAAGAGGGGGCCTGGCGCAGGTGCATGGCGCGGACCTGGGCGCTACAGTCTTGCAGGCGCTGGTGGCACGCCACGACATTCCCGACGAGGATTATGATGATGTCATCTTTGGCTGCGTTGATACCGTCGGCCCGCTGGCAGGAGATATCGCTCGAACCTGTTGGCTGGCGGCGGGTCTCTCGGATGCGGTACCCGGGACCACCATTGACCGACAGTGTGGCTCCTCGCAGCAGTCGGTGCACTTTGCCGCGCAGGCCATCATGTCCGGGACGATGGATGTGGTAGTCGCGGGGGGTGTGCAAACCATGAGCGCTATTCCGATCTCATCCGCGATGCTGGCTGGTCAGCCACTTGGTTTCGGTGATCCATTCACGGGCAGTCAGGGGTGGGTGGCCCGCTATGGGGATGGATTAGTCACGCAGTTCCGGTCAGCCCAGATGATCGCAGATAAATGGAATCTCAGTCGGGATGCGATGGAGGCTTTCGCGCTGGAGTCGCACCGCCGTGCGCGAGACGCAACTGATGGTGGCCTGTTTCGAAACGAGATTATTCCGGTGAACGGCTTGTCGGTCGATGAGACGATTCGCGACACCACCTTGGAGGCGATGGCGGAGCTGGAGCCATTAGCTCCCGGCGGCTCCATTACTGCTGCAGTATCGAGTCAGACCGGCGACGGGGCCTCGGCCGTTTTGGTGGTTTCAGAGGAAGCGTTGCGCCGCTACAACTTGACGCCCCGCGCTCGTATTGCGCACATGGAAGTGAGAGGAGCCGATCCGATATGGATGCTGACTGCGCCGATTCCCGCGACGGCGAGAGCGATGAAACGTGCTGGAATGAACCTGCAGGACATTGAACTGGTAGAGATCAACGAAGCCTTTGCGCCTGTGCCCATGGCCTGGCTCATCGAAACGGGCTATCCCCATGACCGAATCAATGTGAACGGCGGTGCGATTGCGTTGGGCCATCCTCTCGGTGCGACGGGCACGAAGCTCATGACGACCTTGCTACATGAGATGGAGCGTCGCGGGGCGCGCTATGGCTTACAGACCATGTGTGAGGGCGGTGGACAGGCAAATGTCACGATCCTCGAGCGACTTTGAGGGTAGGGCTATGACAGGTATCTGTGCGGGTCGAGTGGCCATTGTGACCGGGGCGGGCGGTGGGCTCGGTGCGGCCCACGCGCGCGCTCTGGCGGCTGCCGGGGCAAAGGTGATCGTGAATGATATTGACATCGAGGCTGCGGCCAAGGTGGTTGAAGATATTGTCGATCAGGGTGGCGCTGCGGAAATCAACCGGTCAGATATTACCGACTACGAGAGTGCCGAGGAGGCCGTTCGCCAGGCACTAGACAGCTTCGGCGATTTACATTGCGTCGTGAATAACGCCGGTAACAATCGAGATCGGATGTTCGCGTCTTTGAGTGAGGCTGACTGGGACGCGGTGATAGCTGTGCACCTGAAGGGACATTTTTGCATCACCTCGCACGCTGTCCAATACTGGCGCCATCAGGTGAAGTCGGGCCAGAAAGTCAGTGGCCGTATTGTCAATACAACGTCGGGAGCCGGGCTTCAGGGATCGATCGGACAGTCAAATTATGCGGCTGCCAAGGCCGGTATTGCCGCGCTCACAATTAATCAGGGCGCGGAGCTGGCGCGTTACGGGGTCACCGCGAACGCGATATGTCCGGTAGCGCGAACCGGGATGACAACAGCGGTACCCGAGATGGCCGCCAGAATGGCCGCGCCTGAGGACGGCAGTTTTGATCATTTTGCACCGGAAAATGTGTCTGCTGTGGTGGTCTGGTTGTGCTCCGAAGACAGCGCTGGGGTCACCGGCAAAATCATCGAAGCCGAGGGTGGGCGTATCGCTTTGGCTGACGGATGGCGCAGTACCGAAGGTGTTAGTCAGAACGCACGTTGGGAGCCCAGCCAGCTCGGCTCCGTCATGGCCCGACTTCTAGAGCAGGAGACGCCACCGCAGAAGGTGTGGGGTTCGTGAAGTCGATCATTCAATACTGGCGCTTCGCGTGAACTTCCGATTCACACAGGAACAGCGGATGCTCAGGGAGAGCGCCATGCGCTTTCTTTCCGCCCATTCGCCGACTGTCGTGGCACGCAACGCCATGACGCTGCCCGGCAACGTCGATCTCGCGCTGTGGGGCCGTATGACGCAAGAACTCGGTTGGCAGGCAATCCCGGTACCGGAGTCTTCTGAGGGTCTCGGCCTTGGACTGGTCGAGTTGACGCTGCTGCTGGAGGAAACCGGGGCGTGTTTGTCCCCGATACCGCTCATGAGCAGTGCACTGTCTGCGCTTGCGCTGCGGATGGTTCCTGATTCAGAGACGCAGCGATCGATATTGCGAGCGATCGCGGGTGGAGCGGTTGTGACCCTCGCGCACACTGCTGCGCGACCCGACTGGGGCGCTCCGGGCATCGCCGTTTCCGCCACGAAGCGCGGTGAGGGATGGCGCCTCCACGGCGAGGCCAGGTTTGTCAGTTGTGGCGCGGTTGCCGAGTGGTTGTTGGTGGCTGCGGTATCGGAAGACCAGCGGAGCGTAATGCTCTTTGGTTTGCCTTCCGACCTGGCCGGGATCGAAATAAACCATAGAGTGACGCTGGACCAGACGCGGTCAATGGCAGACGTAAAGCTGGAGAATGTGGTGGTCGAGGGATCTGCATTGCTGGCAGATAATTGTTTGTCGGCGCTCGAGACCACGCTAGATATGGGCAGAGTACTGGTGGCGGCGGAGCAAGTCGGCTGCGCCCAGCGTGCGCTCGATATAACGGTGGATTACGTGGGCGAGCGTGTCCAGTTTGGGCGCACCATTGCGTCGTTTCAGGCCGTCAAGCACAAAGCAGCCGATATGATGCTCAAAGTCGAATCGGCCCGCTCCCTGCTCTACTATGCCGCCTGCACGGCGGACGCCTGGTTACGGGGCAACGCGCGCGCCGAGGCGGTTCGCGAGGCGGCAGCCATGGTTGCCTCCGCAGCCGGCGACGCTGCGTTTTTTGTTGCCGGTACGGGGATCCAGCTCCACGGCGGTGTGGGAATCACAGAGGAGTACGATATTCAGCTGTACTTCAAGCGAGCGCGGGCACTGGAATCCTACTTGGGAAGGCCTGATGAATCCCGCGAAGTGATTGCTGCCGCGTTACTTGATGTTGACCCACCGGGAGCGGATAGCCATGCGGCTTGAGTTCAGCGAGGAAGACGAATGCTTCCGTGAAGAGGTTGCCACCTGGCTGGCCCAGCATCTTGTTGGCCAATTTCAAGTCATTCGCGGACGTGGCGGCCCTGGAGACGAACATCGATTTGTGCCCGAGCGGAAAGAGTGGGAACGATGTCTTGCCGAAGGGGGTTGGACCTGTCTCGGTTGGCCGGAGCAGTGGGGTGGCCGCGGCGCAAGTATTGAGCAACAGGTTATTTTCAATGAGGAATATGCGCGCGCCGGCGGTCCTGGCCGGATGGGGCACATCGGTGAAACCCTCACTGGCCCGACCTTGCTCGCTTATGGTTCCGAGGATCAAAAGCAGCGGTTCTTGCCTGGCATTCGGAAAGGGGAGGCGTTTTGGTGTCAGGGGTACTCGGAGCCCGCAGCGGGATCTGATCTCTCCAATATTAAGACCCGGGCCGAATGGGATGCCGAGGCAGCCTGCTGGCGTCTCTATGGCCAAAAGGTGTGGACATCTCTTGCACACGAATCTGACTTTATCTTCGTGCTGGCGCGCACCGATCCCGAGCAACAAGGTCATAAAGGACTGAGCTTCTTTTTATTGCCGCTGGCCCAGAAGGGCATCGATATCCGTCCGATCAAGCAGTTGACAGGGACCGCTGAGTTCAACGAAGTATTTTTTGACGGTGCCGCCTGTGCTGCGGAAGATTTGGTGGGGGAAGCGGGTGATGGTTGGCGCGTTGCGATGGGTTTGCTTGGCTTTGAGAGAGGTGTGTCCACACTGGGACAGCAAATGCTGTTTCAGGTGGAGCTGGACGAGGTGATTCGCATAGCGAGGGCCAATGGCTCAGCACAGCAGCCGGCATTGCGTCAGCGTATTGCCGAGGCACACATAGGGCTTCGCACCCTGCGCTACAACAGTTTGAGAATGCTCTCTGGCGATGATGACGGATCGCTCTCAAGAGAGGCCATGATTTACAAGCTGGCGTGGTCCAACTGGCACCGCAATTTGGGCAAGCTGGCGGTGGATGTGCTTGGCCCGGAGGCTGAACTGGTAGAGGCGGCCCCTTACGAATTGAATCGGCTGCAGTCCTTATTTCTTTTTACCCGAGCCGATACCATATATGGCGGCACCAACCAGATTCAACGCAACCTGATCGCCGAGCGTGCCTTGGGTATGCCCCGTGAGCCGAGAGGAGATGCTTGAAGGAATGAGTATCGAGACCGACAGTAAATCGCTGCCTGCGTACGTACCGGGTCATCAGCTATTGGCCGGACGGTCCGTCCTGATTACGGCGGCGGCGGGCGCCGGAATCGGTTTTGCAGCCGCTAAAAAGTCGATCGAAGAGGGTGCGGCTTGCGTGGTGATCAGTGACATCCACGAAGCGCGTCTGGCGCAGGCGGTGGAGACGCTCACCGACATTGCCGAGACGTCAGTTTCTGTTGTGGGCGTGGTTGCCAATGTGACCGATGAATCGGCGGTGCAAAGGCTGGTAGACGAAGCCGAGCAGGTGTCTGGTGGCATAGACGTACTGATCAATAACGCCGGGTTGGGCGGGACCTGCTCTTTACTCGACATGACGGATGATGCCTGGAGCCAGGTGATCGATGTGACGCTCACCGGCACCATGCGGATGACCCGGGCTATGCTTGGGCGCATGACCAAACGGGAGCGTGGGGTTATCGTTAATAACGCCTCAGTGCTGGGATGGCGGGCGCAAAAAGAGCAGAGCCACTACGCAGCGGCTAAAGCCGGTGTTATGGCACTGACCCGCTGTGCCGCCCTGGAAGCGGCTGATTTTGGCGTCAGGATTAATGCGGTGGCACCGAGCATCGCGCTACATGATTTTCTGCGCAAAACGACACCGGAAAGCTTGCTCACTGAGCTAGCGTCCCGGGAAGCGTTTGGTCGGGGGGCCGAAGTGTGGGAAGTGGCGAATGTCATGATGTTTTTGGCGTCGGACTACTCCAGCTACATGACCGGCGAGGTGATCTCGGTGTCGAGTCAACATCCGTGACAATGCGCGGCACGCTCGCCATGGGAATCACTGCATGAATATTACGAATGAACAGTGGGATCGCGAGGTCGATGTCTTGGTCGTCGGGACAGGCAATGGTGGTTTGACTGCCGCGCTGTGTAACTGGGAGATGGGCACGCGGGATGTACTCCTTATCGAAAAGGGACCCAAGATCGGCGGAACCAGTGCCACGTCGGGCGGTGGTATCTGGGTGCCAAACAGCCACTATGCTCAGGAGGCCGGCGCGCAGGATTCCCGGGAAGCTGCCAAGGCTTATCTCACTCACACCCTGTTCGGAGAGGACGTTCCGGAGACCCTGATCGACGCCTATTTGGATAATGGTCCAAAAATGCTTCGGTTTCTCCACGATCGCACCGATGTGCGCTACGAGTCACTCGAGCATTATCCAGACTATTACACCAATATGGAGGGTGCTCGCGAAGGCCACCGCTCCTTGGAACCCAGTCCGGTAATGGCTTCTGAACTGGGCACTAACTGGCGCAACATGACCTGGACGCATCACATGATGCGCATGTTCAATCGAATCCACTTTACGCAGGTGGAGGCCCATACACTGATGGTGCAACTCCCCGGATGGAAACGCTTACTCGCAGGAATGATATGGGATTATGTCCGCGATCTACCCTGGCGAATGCGGACACCCATCTCCAGGCGATTGTGCTGCGGATCCGCGGGTGTCGCGAGGTTGTATCTCTCTATTTTGAAACGTGAAATCCCTATTGAATTGAATACTCGGTTGACGCGGCTGATTGGCGACGGCGCGGCGGTTCTGGGTGTGGAAGTGCTACGCCAAGGAAAGACGGAGCGTATTCGGGCCCGAAAGGGCGTAGTGCTAGCCTCGGGCGGTTTTGAGAAAAACCAGTTGCTTCGCGAGCAATATTTGCCTGCTCCAACCAACACCGAATGGAGTGCAGGTAACCCGCTCAACGAAGGAGATGCGCTGGAGTGCGGGCTCGCGCTCGGCGCCCGGACCCGCCTCATGAACGATGCGTGGTGGACGACAACTTTAGTTGTTCCCGACGAGCCCACCCCCAGATTAGCCATTATGGAGAAGTCGTTCCCGGGGTCCTGTGTGGTCAATCGAGATGGCAAGCGATTTGCCAATGAATCCCAAAATTACATGGCGTTTCAGAAGGCGCTTTTCAGTACCCATTCGGATGCGCATCCGAATGCACCCGCTTGGCATATTTTCGATTCGCGCTTTCGCAAAAACTACATGGTCGGTCCCATGATGACAGAGGCGATGAAGCCAGATTGGCAGTTACCTAAAAAGTGGTTCGAGAGCGGCTTCGTCGCCAAGGCAAATACCGT
>Ga0181565_10002621_pt1 | contig 13821 bp, 15 predicted proteins | sample 101ome_16_FD_129661 | JGI IMG/M metagenome (GOLD analysis project Ga0181565, IMG submission 129661) | Coastal salt marsh microbial communities from the Groves Creek Marsh, Skidaway Island, Georgia - 101401AT metaG (megahit assembly) | ecosystem: Environmental > Aquatic > Marine > Intertidal... | reverse complement strand
TTTTCCAAATTTATAAATACCTAGAGTAAAATTTCTTGGTGGTGGCACCAAACCTTTTGATGAAACACCCTTACCTTTACCGTCAACACCGTGGCAAGCCATACAGTATTCCGTGTAAACACTTTTTCCAATATTCAACTGTTCAGCTGAAGCGTATACACCCCCAGCATAGTACTTACCTGTCTTAAAATGATTATCACGGCAGCCAACTGCTGACATTACTAAAATCAAGATAGGAAAAACCTTAAACATAATTACCTCAATTATTTAAAATACAAACAAACCTAAAAACATTATCAACCAAACTAAACCAAGAAAATGCCAAAACATTCCAACATTTTTAACTCTTAACATATCTCTATATTCAACTTGGACTAAACCTCTTACTTTATGGGCCATCCAAAAAAGTAATAATATTCCCACCGCCACATGCGCAATGTGGATCCAAGTGAAGCCATACAACATTGAACCAAAAACACCAGAGCTTTGAGTAATCCCTCTGATCGCAAGATCTCTCCAGACTAAAAACTGGGAAGCACAAAACCCTAGCCCAAGAGCGAGAGAAGTAAACAAGTAACTTTTTGCATCATTTATTTTTTGAGAGTTAACCTTGTTCTCAAATAAATAATAAGCAGCACTACTTAAGAAGATTATCACTGTGCTAACTAAGGGGTAAACCAAACCAAGATCATTCATGCCCATTGGCGGCCAAACTGTCGCGCGCACACGATAAACCATATAGCCTAAAAACAAGGTAGCAAAAAGCATTGAAAAAGAAACTAAAAGTACAATCATCGTTATGGATGACTGTACTTTTTCAATGTTTTGAACCTTATTACTTTGCATTATTAAGCCTTAACCAACTCTTCTGTTTGATATTGAAAATCTTTTCCTTCAGAAAGAAGAGGGTTTCCTAATTCATGAGGTCCGCATTTAACGACAGGAATCTCTTTAAAGTTATAATGCGGAGCTGGTGATGGAATAGTCCATTCTAGCGTTCCAACATTCCATGGGTTATCTTCAGCCTTCTTGCCTTTAATTAATGCATGTATAAAATTATACAAGAAGAAGAATTGAGCAAAACCCATTAGGATTGCTGACCATGTGATAAATGTATTAATTGGAATTAATTTTTGCAAAAACTCATACCAGAATGGGTTATATAGCCTTCTATGCATCCCACCATATCCAACAAGAAGCATTCCCATAAATACACCATTTAGACCAAGCATCGTTATCCAAAAATGGATTTTTGCGAGGCATTCATTCATCATAACACCAAACATTTTTGGCATCCAAAAATAGATCCCTGCAAATCCACCAAGCAGAACCGAGGCTGCCATTGTATAGTGGAAGTGACCAACAACAAAATATGTGTCATGCAGATAAATATCAGTGGTTACTGTACCAAGATAAAGACCTGTAAGGCCTCCAAGCCCAAAAACAAATAATACTCCAAGAGAAAAGAGCATTGGAGAATCAAAGCGAATTGAACCTCTCCAAATAGTTCCCAACCAGTTAAAAAAGAAAACAGTAGAGGGGATTGAGATTGTCATCGTCAAAGTCATAAATGATTGAGTTAATAGTGGACTCATTGATGTCGTAAACATGTGATGCCCGTAAACTAATGTCGACAGGATTGTAATTGAAGTCATTGAAAGAGCTGTCGCTTTTGCACCGAAAGCTGGCTTCCTAGAAAAGAAGGAAAGTAAATCAGAAACAATTCCCCAAGCAGGAAGAATTAAAATGTAAACTTCAGGGTGACCAAAAATCCAAAATACGTGTTGGAATAAAATAGGATCACCATTTCCAGAAGTAGCCGCAGCACCCGCCAAGAAAAAATGCGTCCCAAAAACTCTGTCAAAAATCAGTAGCAAGCAACCTGCGCCCAACACTGGAAGGAAAATCGCATTAAGAATTGCAGTTAACCAAAGTCCCCAAACAGTAAGAGGCATATCGAAGTATCCCATTCCAGGAGCACGCAATGTGATTACCGTAGTAATATAGTTGATTGCTCCCATCGTTGAGGAAACACCTAAGATAAAAATTGCAAGCGTCCATAAGGTCTGCCCAACGCCAGGGCTACCAATTAATGTTGACAGTGTTGGATAACTTGTCCAGCCTCCAGCAGCTCCACCTAAAGGGGTAAATAGAGAAGCCAACAACACAACCCCCGACGCTACAGCTACCCAAAAACTGAGCATATTTGCTGATGGAAATGCCATATCTCTTGCACCAATCATTAATGGAATACAAAAATTTCCAAAACAACCAATCAAGATTGGAGTAATGGCGTAAAAAATCATGATTGTTCCATGAAGAGTAAAAAGCATTGAATATGTATCTGGCGGAATAACACCACCAGTTTCAGGAAATAAAAACTGTCCAAAAAGTGGAAAAGCAACCCCAGGAAAAGCTAAAGCCCAGCGAATCATAAGTGCCATAATTCCACCGACACCAAGAAAGAAAATTCCGTACCATAAAAATTGCTTACCAATAACTTTATGGTCAAAAGAAAAAATATATTTTTTCAGAAACGTTTTTGGTGCTTCGTGAATATGTTGTTCGTAAAATGCCATTTTTTATTTCTCCAATTTAAATCAGATATTTATTTATTCTTGCCACTTCCAGCCCCAATAAAGATCAGGATCTTCTGTGTCGTTTTCACTTTTCACTACTTTATTTGCTTGCTCAATCCAAGAGTTATAATCTTCCTGTGAGTAAACAGTTAGCTTGCCTTTCATAATATAGTGATGAGTTCCACACATTTCTGCACATGCAATATCGAACTCACCAGTCTTTTTTAACTCAAACCACATTCGAGACAACCTCCCAGGCATTGCATCTCTTTTCTGACGAACATTTGGTAAGTAAAAAGAGTGAATGACGTCTTTTGCGGTCATTTGAACAACTACTTTTTTATCAATTGGAAGTCTTAGATCATTGATCGTAACGATGTCATCATCTGTATTAAAGACGTTGTCCGCACCAGGGTACCTGAATTTCCAAAGCCATTGTTGAGCCATTATTTCAACACGGACGACATCATCGCCTTTTGGAAATTTAAAGAAAGTGTTAACTAGGTCATTATTTGATTGTATCGTAATAGCGCAGTCAATTAAAATAAAGACCGCCATCCCAAAGGCTAACCCAACATTTTTATGAGATTTTTTATTACCATAGGTGTAATAAGGTTTTTTATTTCTTTTGTGTGAGTAAAAATAAGCAAATCCGAACAGTCCGATACAAACTAAGATAAAAAAGAAAATTACCATGAATGTCGTGTAATTAAATAAATCCATTATCTTATGACCGTTTGCAGAAATATCCACAGGAGGTTGGATTCTATCCCATAAACTCATTTGTTGAACTGGATTTAGGTCGGTTGTCGCAGCTTTCGCCGTGTCAAAAAATAACATAATCGTTCCCTATTTTAATATGCACCGTGCAAAAAACGGCCAATCTTACCCCAAAAATTACGATTGTTTAAGTCAAAAAATATCAAAAAATAATCATAAACGCGAAAAGTAAAGGTAGATATATGATTGACGCAAAAAAGCATTTCTTTGCCCACTTATTAATCTCACCTGAGGAATTGATAATCCCTTTTATACTTTTAGAGTTGATATATAAAAAGCCTACTCCCAAAACCAGACCAATAACCAGGAAATAGAGGTTTGAATAGCCAATTAAATACGGGACAACACCTGACAAACATGTCAGAGCAGCAAAAATAATCATCACTAATCTCGTGTGATTTATTCCTTTAATATTAGGATATACAAGGATTTTTCCTTTTTCGTAATCCTTTGACTGATAAATTGAGATAGCCAAAAAATGTGAAATTTGCCAACAGAAAAGGATAAAAAAGAGAGTTATGGCCATTAAGTCCAGCTTATTAACAACAGATGTATAGCCAAGTACAGGGGGTAGTGCTCCGGGAATTGCTCCAACGTAAACTGCCAAATGAGATTTTCTCTTTAGTGGTGTGTACCAAAAAACATAGGACACAACCGATAATACACCTAGCCAAAAAGTAAGGGTATTCACATTGATATAAAGACCTACCAAGCCAAAGATTACAAGTACCCCCCCAAATAGACTTGCTCCAAAAATAGATACTCTACCAGAAGGTACTGGACGACCTTTTGTTCTCTCCATCCACTTGTCTCCCTCCGCCTCCATTGCGCAGTTTAGTGCACCAGCCCCTGCTATCAGGAGAGAAATAAAGAAAATCGAAGATATGCAGTATGAAATATCAATTGTTTCACGACTCATTAGGAACCCTGAAGCTGCTGCAACGATATTAAGTAGCGCAAGCCTCGGCTTAGTCATGGAAAAGTAATCTGAAATTGTCGTTTTCAAATTCAAAAATGATCCTAGGATATATATGTTTTACGCATCCCTACCACCTCCATGGCGAATTGCCTAATTAAAGATCCAGAGATTTGTTGAAAACTGATAGGATTTTAATTCGACAAGTAATTAATTTTGATTATCCTTGAAAAAAATACAAGGATGAGCGCTATATGAAAAAAAACCAAACACAGACATACTACGGTTCCTATTTACAACTAGACAAATTGCTAGGTGCTCAAAGCCCAAAAAGTCTAGAGTTCGGAAATGAAGCTCACGAAGAAATGCTTTTTATTATTGTTCATCAAGCATATGAGCTCTGGTTTAAGCAAATCCTTCATGATCTAAAATTTATAAAAAATATTTTTACGAAAAATCAGATTCTAGATGAAGAACTGTCTGAATGCACACTTAAGCTTGAAAGAATTCATAAAATACAAGGACTTTTATTAGCTCAAATTGATGTTTTAGAAACTATGACACCGATGGATTTTCTTGAATTTAGAGATTTATTAATTCCGGCTAGTGGATTTCAAAGTGTTCAATTCAGAGAAATTGAGATTGGATTAGGGCTAAACGAAAACCAGCGTCCAGACCTTAAGCAATACAACTTCATGGGCAGGCTCAATAAAGAAGATCAAAGCAACCTTAAAAATCTAATGGAAGAAAAATCACTTTTCTCTCTAATCGAAAAATGGCTTGAACGAACGCCTTTTCTTAAAGATCAAAAATTTGATTTTTGGAGTGAATACAAAGCGGCTGTCACAAAAATGCTTGAAAATGATAAGGCAATCATTGAATCAAATGATACTCTGGAAGAAGAACAAAAGGTATCCCAATTAAAAAACCTTGAAATAACAGAAAAAACTTTTGAAGCCCTTCTTGATGAGTCAATTCATCAACAGTTTGTCACCGATGGAAAAAAGAAGCTCTCTCATACAGCAACGCAGGCAGCCCTTTTTATTTTATTATACAGACATGAGCCAATTCTCTCTCAGCCATTTAGATTATTAAATGGCTTAATGACATTAGATTCAAACTTTACGACATGGCGCTATCGTCACGCTCAATTGGCTAAAAGAATGCTGGGGACAAAAATTGGAACAGGTGGGTCTTCAGGACACAAATATCTTCGAGCTACTGCTGACAGAAACAAAATATTTGAAGATTTGAATGATCTTTCAACTTTTTTAATTCCAAAGTCTGCCCTACCCGGACTACCGCAGGAGTTAAAAAAGAAATTGAATTTTTTTTTCTCAGGAAACTAGTTTATTTCTGAAGCTTTTCCACAATTTCAGTATCGAGAAAATTCTCAACCAGACTCAAATCAACTTCTGAGAAGTCTTCACAAGTTATGTTGAGAACATCTAAGAATTCTTTTTGCAGTCTTCCGACTTCATAAACTGTTGTATACGGGATATTTGAGTAAGTTACCATCATATAGCGATTTAAAAATTTAGTTGGAAATTTTTGATGAAGATAAGACTCTAATTTTTTTCGAAGAAGAAATTTTTCATCCCCAACCTTTTCACTCATCTCTACATAGTTCTCTTCAGCCATTAAAGCGATGGCATCTGCATTGGGTTTATATTTCTTAAAAAAGCCTTGAAAAAGCTCCTCCCAAGTATGGTATTGCTCAAAGATTTCATCAAATACGACACAACCTTCTAGACCTGAATTTGTTCCCTGGCCAAAAAATGGAACAATTGCGTGAGCAGCATCTCCAATGACCCCAAGCTTTCCTTCGTAATGCCAAGAAGAGCACCTGACAGTTCCAAGCTTTGACGTTTTATTTTGAGAAAAGTCCTCCAAGTAATTTGGCATTAAAGGGATCGAGTCAGGGTGAAATGTTTTAAAATAATTTTCTACATCCTGAGGAGTATTTAATTTATCAAAATTAATTTCAGACTCACTTTCTGGAAGATATAAAGTCATCGTAAAAGAGCTATCTAAATTCGGAAGTGCCATTAACATGTGACTTCCACGAGGCCAGATATGAAGAGATCTTGTATCGATTTGCTCAGACCCATCACTGTTTGTAGGCATAAAAAGCTCTTTATAAGAAACACCCAGCCAATCAACCTTGTCTTCAAGGTTTTGCAAAGCCAGGATCTTTTTTCTAACAACCGAACCTGCTCCATCTGCACCAATAAGAACTTCAAAATCATGCATACTCTCACCTGCATCACTTTTTAAAGTAAGCTGATTTTTCTCTTCATTAATATCCATCACGCTTGTTGAGAATAAGAAAGTCACTCCTAGATTTTCGGCTTCATCAATTAAAAAACGATTAAGCTCAGTTCTACTAATAGAGTAATTAACGTCACCCTCACCACCATACGGTTGATAAGTTAACTCTCCAGAAACTGAATGCATCATGCGTCCGCTAACAGGCATGGTGATTTTTTTAGCTTCTTCCCAGCGATTAATTTTTTTTAATGCATTAATTCCACGACTTGTAAGAACGAGATTAATGGACCTACCAGACTCTGCGGTATTTTTTCGAATATCGGACCTTTTTTCAATAATCTCAACCTCAAAACCTCTTTTACGTAGAAGAATTCCGAGATAAGGCCCAATTAGACCAGCACCATTAATTGTAATTTTCTTTGTGTTCTTAATCATCTGAGTTTCCGATTATTAATGTTTTTCCATTATTTCAACGAAGCGATAAACATCTTCATAAGAGTTATACATGGGAACCGGTGCAGCTCTTAAAATATTTGGCTCTCTAAAATCAGCGATCACACCTTTATTCATAAAGTCATCGACAAGTTGTTTTCCATGATCACCTGTATTGACACAAATCATCGAGCCACAGTCTTCTGGAGTCATTATCTGAAATCGGCCATTACATTTTTCATTGATCAAGAATTTAAAGTAACTTGTTAAATGACGACTCTTTTTTTGAAGGTTGGAAATTCCGGCTTCGGCAAATAAGTCGAGACTAGATCTCAAGCTTGCGAGTTGAAAAATAGGAGGGTTACTGAGTTGCCATGTTTCAGCTCCACCAATTGGCTCAAAAGTAGGAGGCATTTTGAATCTGGATTCTTTTTTATGTCCCCACCAACCTTCAAAACGTGGAATATTAGCGTCATATCCGTGACTTTCATGAACAAAACAACCTGCAATTCCTCCAGGGCCAGAGTTTAAATATTTATAAGAACACCAAACAGCAAAATCAACATTCCAATCATGAAGTTTAAGTTCGATATTTCCTGCTCCGTGAGCGAGGTTAAAGCCAACCATAATTCCGTTATCATGAGCGAGCTTGACAATTTTTTCAAAGTTAAATCGCTGGCCAGAAAGATAATTCACGTTCCCAAGCATAATAAGAGCGAGACTATCTTTATTTTCTAAAATTGTTTTTTCAATCTCTTCATCACTTACAACCATGTCATGAGATTTTGGATCAAACTGAATGATCGCTTTATTTGGATCATGTCCATGAAAACGCGCTTGGGAATCAACCGCATACTTATCACTTGGAAAGGTGTTGTTTTCAATTAATATTTTAAAGCGCTCTTTTGTTGGCCGATAAAAAGAAGTTAGCATTAAATGAAGGTTCACAGTAAGAGAATTCATCACAACTACTTCACTTGGTTTTCCACCAACAATTGTCGCCATTTTTTCAGTTAAAAACTCGTGATAAGGCATCCATGGAAACTTTCCTTTGAAATGCCCCTCAACTCCCAAATTCGCCCAAGCGTTTAATTCATGGTCAAGGTAATCTTTGGTTTGTTTTGGCATGAGTCCAAGACTGTGACCAGTAAAGTAAAGTAACTCTTTCCCCTCTTCATCCTTTGGAAAATTAAATTTTTCTCTAAAGCTATTTAGCTTATCCTCACTATCAAATTTTTTTGCTGCCTCGAGTGTTAGATCATTACTTGTAAACATATTACGCCTCTACCTTAAATTCGACTTTTTTCATTCCTTCAACTTCCAAACTAATGCTCATTCCAGGCTCTAATGCAACAGCAGCTGTAGCAGCTCCAGCTAAAATAACTGTGTTCGCTGGAACTTTCTTTCCACGAGCATCCATTAATCTTGCTAACTCCAAAATTGAATTTAGAGGGTCATCACTAATTGCGTTGCTGTTTCCCTCAAAAGCAACCTCTCCATTCACAAAGAACTTCAATTTTTTATCAAAATAATCTTCTTTTGATTTCACTGAAAAAGACTCTCCGACAATAAAATACGAAGAGGATGAATTATCAGAAATCACATCTTCCATACTAAAATATTTAAATTGCTTATAGCGTGAATCTAAAATTTCAATAGCTGGTGCGACCCATTTAATAGCAGAAAAAACTTCGTCATAACTCATTGATGCATCAAGCTCTTTTGTGAACATAAAAGCAACTTCAGGCTCTGCCTTTGGGTGAATTTTTCCTTCAAGCGAATAAGATCCATTATTTTGAATCTCCATTTTATCTGTCAGCACACCGTAAAGGGGAGCATCTAAATTCATTTGCTTTCTTTTTGCTTCAGAAGTTAGTCCCATCTTGAGACCGATAACCTTTTCACCATCCGACTCTCTCATCGCAATACCAGCTTCTTGAATTTCATAAGCGTTCATTCTAGATAATTCAGCTCCAGAAGCAGTGAGTTGTTCAATTGGTTCGGCGTTAAGACGTGCCGCATGTAACATTTGTGCGTAATCACTCATAAAAAGGTCCCCAAGGTTAACAATAATATTTGGTCTATCATTCGTTATTTGATAATTTTTTTTAATAAAACATTCTAACCAAGATTAGTCATGAGTAATCTAAAAATTTTTGATATTTCCCCAGAAATTTCCCCTAGCATCGCTGTTTTTCCAGGTGACACCGAGTTTAGTCGCTCAGAGCTTATGAGTACTAAAAAAGGGGAGCATTTGACTCTGAGCTCCATTAACACCACTGTCCATCTTGGTGCTCACACCGATGCTCCAAACCATTACCATAAAGATGGAGCAGACATAGCCTCAAGGGACTTGAGCTTATACATTGGAGACTGCCAGGTAATTGAAGTAAATCTGGAAAAAAATACGAGAATTACTCCAAGTGATTTCAAGACTGAAATCACTTCACCACGAGTTTTATTTAAAACAAATTCTTTTCCTGATCCTAACAAATGGAATAGCGAATTTAATGCACTTTCAAGTGAACTCGTTACCTTTTTGGCCGAAAAAAAGGTGAGACTTATTGGAATTGATACTCCATCTGTTGACCTCGCAGACGATAAAGAGCTTGAGAGTCATCTTGCAATTTATAAAAATGATATGGCAATTTTAGAAGGTATTGTCTTAACAGATATAGAACCAGGTAATTATAGACTTATCGCTCCACCATTAAAGATCAAAGAAGCAGATGCTTCTCCGGTGCGTGCCGTTCTTATTCAAGGGAATTTATAAATGGAAATTCTAAATTATATAGATGGCAATTTACTCCCATCAAAAAATAATGAGTGGATTGATAATTACAATCCAGCAACAAATCAAATAATTGGAAGAGTATCACAATCAAAAATTGAAGATGTCGAGTTGGCCGTAAATGCTGCAAAAAAAGCACTGCCTTCCTGGCGAGCTCTATCTATTAAAGAGCGTGCCGAATATTTATTAAAGTTATCCACAAAAATTGAAGAAAACCTAGAAGAACTTGCACTTTTAGAGACAAGAGATACGGGAAAACCGATTCATACAAGTAAAAATATCGATATACCCCGAAGCGCAAAAAACCTTCGTTTTTTTGCAGAGTTTGCAATCAATCAAAAAGAAGAAGAATTTCACGGAGAAGGACTCGCCAATTTCGTTAAACGCTCACCTATTGGAGTTGTTGGCTGTATATCCCCATGGAACCTTCCACTATATCTATTCACCTGGAAAATTGCCCCTGCATTAATTGCTGGAAATACAGTTATTGCGAAACCGTCTGAGTTCACGCCAACTACTGCTTTCATGCTCTCTAAATACTGCAAAGAAATTGGACTTCCTGCAGGAGTTTTAAATATTCTTCATGGGTTGGGCCCTGAAGTTGGCTCCGCAATAGTTAATCACAGAGAGATAAAGGCGATCAGTTTTACGGGCAGCTCAAGAGTTGGACGAATTATCGCAGATAGTTGTGGAAAGCAGATGAAGAAGTTCTCCCTTGAACTAGGTGGCAAAAATCCATTTATCATCACTGAAAATGCAGATATTGATAAAGCGGTATCCACAGCTATGAGGGCTGCATTTACAAATCAAGGGCAAGTTTGTTTGTGTGGCTCAAGGATATATATTCATCAAAATATTTATGAAGTTGTAAAAAATAAAATGCTAGAAAAATTAAAAGCATTACAACCTGGAAATCCGGAAGACTCTCTAACTCGATTTGGCTCCCTGACAAGTATTGAGCATTTTAACAAAGTAAAACATTACGAAACTCTTGCGAAAGAGGATCAAGCGATTACTGTTCATCAAGAAAATTTAAAAATGACAGAAGGAAACTTCATCGCACCAATGCTACTTGAAAATGTCGACGCAAATCACCCCATAAACCAAGACGAAATCTTTGGCCCGATTGCGACTCTTCAACCTTATAAAAGTGAAGAAGAACTTGTAACTCTTGCAAACAGTACCCAATATGGTCTTTGTGCAAGTATTTTTACTAATGATAGAGATCAAGCAAATAGACTTGCTTTAAAAATTGATACCGGTATCGTTTGGATTAATAGCTGGCTAGCAAGGGATTTAAGGACTCCTTTTGGAGGAGTCAAAGCATCAGGTTTTGGCCGAGAGGGCGGACACTATGCACTTAACTTTTTTACTGAGCCTAAAAATATTTGTTTCCCGGAGGAATTATAATGAGTGAAGAATTTAATTCAGATCAAGCGCCTGAACCAGTTGGACATTACCCCCACGCTAGACGTGTTGGAAATTTATTATTCCTCTCAGGCGTTGGCCCAAGAAAAAAAGGTAGCAAAGACATTCCAGGTGTTACCTTAGATAGTAACGGAAAAATAACTGAATACGATATTGAAGAGCAATGTCGCTCAGTTTTTAATAATGTGCGCGCCGTTCTTGAATCATCGGGTTCATCTTGGGAGAATCTCGTTGATGTGACTGTTTTTTTAACCAATATGAAAGATGACTTTAAAAAATATAATGAAATTTACAAAAAATACTTTCAAGACAATCGTCCCTGCAGAACAACTGTTGAGATAAATTGTCTACCAACACCAATTGCGATTGAATTAAAATGTATTGCAACAATAGATAATTAGGAAAAAATCATGAGTAGCCTAAAACCGATAAATTTTATGAAGTGGATTAATGATCATCGAGATCTTCTAAAGCCTCCAGTCGGAAACAAAATGGTTTGGAAAGACCGCGAGTTCATCGTCATGGTCGTTGGGGGCCCAAATGGAAGAACTGATTACCATATAAATGAAGGTGAAGAATTTTTCTATCAAATTGAAGGAAATATAACTCTAAGAACTTTTAATCAAGATGGAAAAAGAGAGGATATAAAAATTAACGAAGGTGAGATATTTCTTCTACCACCTAATGTTCCTCATTCACCACAAAGACCAGCGGGAACGGTTGGTTTAGTTATCGAGCGCAAAAGAAATGAAGGTGAAAATGATGGACTTCGTTGGTATTGTAACTCATGTGATACACCCGTATATGAAGAATATTTTCATTTAACAAATATTGAAACCAATTTCGGTGCTGTATTTGAGCGCTTTTATGGTGATGAAAAAAATTATACATGTAAAAATTGTGGCATGATCAATAATCAAAAAACTTTTTCAGAGTTGGATTAAAGGAAATAGTATGGATCTCGGACTAAAAAATAAAAAAGCACTAGTATGGGGCGCCTCTCAAGGAATTGGATACGCAATTGCAGAAAGCCTGATAAAAGAAGGAGCAATTGTAACTGTAGCCTCGCGAAGTGAGGACAAGATCAACTCTGCAAAAGAGAAATTGGGTGCAGGCCATGCGATTACCGTTGATTTAACAAAACCAGGAGAGGCTAAAAACTCCGTCAAAAAAGCAACTGAACTAATGAACGGTGTTGATATTTTAATTATAAACACTGGAGGCCCGGCCAAAAATAGTTTTGAAAATGTAACAACAGAGCAATGGCAAACCGACTTTCAAAACCTCTGGCTTAGCACCACTGATGGAATAAATGAAGTAGTTCCATCAATGAAAAAAAATAATTTTGGACGCATCATTTTAGTTAGCTCTATTGCAGCAAGAGAGCCACTTTCAGGACTTACAACATCAAATGGATTTAGAGCAGGACTTGCAGGACTTTTTAAATCAATCAGCTCTGAAGTTGCAGCTAATGGAATCACATTAAACATTGCCTGTCCCGGTTATACGAATACGGAGAGAATCCAAGCCTTAAATCTAAATGAGGAAACAATTAAACAACTGGTTCCAGCAGGAAGACTAGGTGAGCCAAATGAGCTTGCTGATCTAGTATGTTTTTTATCTTCTGAAAAAGCAGCTTACATCACAGGTCAGCAAATTGCCATTGATGGTGGTAGTAACAAGGGAATTTACTAATTAATCGAAGCCGTGACTTCGACTGTTGGGTCATAATTAAAAAATTTCAGCATCAAGAAGATCAATACACCTGTAATAGAAACATAAAGCCAGATTGGTAAAGTGATCCTTGCAACTTTTGGATGTTTATTAAATTTCTTTGTTGCCGCAAAGTAAATAGTCGTAAAAATTAAAGGGACAACACTGATACTAGCTGTAATGTGAGTTATTAAAATAAAAAAGTAGATATATTTTATGTTAGTAGGGTTAATAAATTTTGTATCACCTTGATAGTGGTGATAGGTAACGTAGCTAATCAGAAATAATGCAGATAGAGATAGCGCCGTTAGCATCATATTTCGATGCTCTCTTTTTCTGCCCTTTTTGATTAATAAAAATCCCTTGATTAAACAGACTGCACACAATCCATTCAAGATTGCATTTACTGCAGGTAGATATGAGACCCACATAAGTGTTCCCCGATCTGCAGCACCTTTGAAATAAATCAACCAAGCAAGAAAAGTAACAACGACGATACTAAGAAGAAAAATAGCAACAAGGGCGTTTTTATCAGCATGATCATTCTTTCTTATTAGAGCTCCCATTTCAGTGGTCCTTATTTATATGACGGTACTTATAGACAGTTTTAAATAAGAGATAAAATGGCACATATATAGCGAGAATAAAACCAATCAAGACATAGACAGTGTAATTATCTGCTGCATTATTACTAGATCCAGCACACCCAGGACAAGCTAAAACGAATTCAAAATAGCTAGTAGTTATTAAGGCTATTATATATTTTAAATTCATTTCGCTCCTATATCTTAAAGTAAATAGACAAATGTAAAAACAAGTATCCAAACGAGATCAACAAAGTGCCAAAATAGTCCAGCAATTTCAAGTTGATTATAGTTGCCTGTGTCAAATTTACCTTCAAGTGCTTGCTT
>Ga0181565_10002618_pt1 | contig 13827 bp, 9 predicted proteins | sample 101ome_16_FD_129661 | JGI IMG/M metagenome (GOLD analysis project Ga0181565, IMG submission 129661) | Coastal salt marsh microbial communities from the Groves Creek Marsh, Skidaway Island, Georgia - 101401AT metaG (megahit assembly) | ecosystem: Environmental > Aquatic > Marine > Intertidal zone... | reverse complement strand
GACGTCGGTCTCGTCAGATGGTGCTCCCGAGAGTCGAGAGAGAAACCCTTCTGGGTTATCTAAGTCGTCTTCGGTGGGCAGGTGGTCGGGGTGGCTCCACATGCTGTCTCGGCCTTCCGGCCCGACTGCAGCGGCAATCGACGCCCACAATGCCGATGCTTCGCGAAGACGTCGTGGTCGAAGCTCCAAACCGACGAGAGTCTTGAACGCGTGTTCGGCAGGGCCGCCCGTTGCGCGGCGGCGCCTAATCGCTTCAGCGATTTTGACGGCGTTGGGGAGGCGATGGGCGGTGACCTCGGTGATGTGGTCGACCCAGCCTTCGATCAGGGCAAGCATGGTTTCGAGGCGAATCAATGCCCGTTCCTGTGCTTCTGTGCGCTCAGGAAGAAGTGCTCCGCTCGAGAGCAAATTGGAGATTTCGTCGGGGTTTGACGGGTTGATTGATTCCGCCATGTCCATGATCTTGTCGCCATCAATGTGGATGCCGCGAGCAAAGTCTCCGACGAGGGAAAGCACGTGAGTGCGCAGCCACCGTGCGTGACGGAAGAGGCGCTGGTGAGCAAGTTCTCGAATAGCAAGGTAGTAGTCGACTTCGTCGCGTGGGACACCGAGGCCTTCAGAGAATGCGTTCATGTTTTGGGGGACGAGTCCGGAGCGCACGTCAGAGTCTGATCCGGCGTGCATGAGGGGAATCCCGATGTCCCCGGCGGAAAGGACTTCTTTCGAGAGTCCTCCCACTACTTGGGCGAGTTGGAGTTTAAACAGTCCACTGGTCATCGTGACGAGCACAGATGAATCTCCCAGTAGTCCGCCGATTTCATCGGGAACCTGGTCTTTCATCAGTGACGCGATTGCTTCACCCAGAGCTTTCGCGACGGGTTCAGACATCTCCTGCCATACAGGCAGTGTTGCTCTGGCCCACTCTTGGCGCGTCATCAGCAGGGGACGCCCCTCGGGCTCTGCCATGTCGGTGGATTCGTTTAACCACAGCGCAGCTGTGCCCAGCAATTGAGCTAGCGCCTCGGCTCGGGCGGGGTCGACCGAGACCGCGCCCTGGGCGGCGACGCTCACGGCGTGGTCGCGGGCGGAGGTGTCTGAGTTTTGCATGGCGTGGCCAAGTCCCTGGGCGAAGCTCTCCACCATGGATTGGAGCTGAGCCGGGTCGCCAGAGAAGCCCGCAGCTTTGGCGAGTTCAGCGGGGTCAAAACCCTGGTCGCCTTCAAACATGCGGCGCACGGCGTCTCGAATCCACTCCTCCGGGTTGGGGGTGTTTTCGGGCTCTTCTGGCTCTGCCATGGCACAACGCTACCGGCGTTCCCCCTGAAAACGTTGGTTGTTCGCCAGGGGCTTGCCCATAGTTTGGCTCACTACACTGGGGCGCTATGACCGGGAGGAGGTGGGCGAGATGGTGATGTTTTCGTCGCCGGATCCCACCCGATCCGTGAGATCCGGTTCTAGGAGAGCTGGTTGGGCGCTGTTGCTGGTGACGGTATTCGCAGCGGCAGGGGTCAGTTTGGTGCCCGCCCCATACGTCATCAACCAGCCAGGTCCCACTTACGACACCTTGGGTGAGGTGCAGGTTGACGAACACGACGTGCCGCTGATCACCGTGCATGGCGAGCCAGAGCACCCTGAGTTTGCCGAAATCAGGATGACGACGGTGACCAGATTAGGCAGCCCCGACAACTTGCCGAGCTGGGGTGAGGTGATTGCCGCGTGGCTATCGCCTGAGCGTGCAATCTTGCCGGTGGAACAAGCCTTTCCTCCAGGGATCACCTACGAACAAACCCGCGAAGCTGCTCAGATAGAGATGCAAAATTCGCAGCAAGAAGCCATTGCTGCGGCACTGGGCTATCTCGACATTCCCTACGACAGTTTCCTCGTGGTCGTCCAAGCAATGGAGGGTGGCCCGAGCGAAGGCGTTGTGGAACCAGGTGACATCGTGCTGCGTGCCGCTGGTGAAGCGGTGCGAGACGTCACCAAGTTGCGCGCGCTGATTGCAGAAAGCGGGACGCAGACTCCCTTTGACATCGTCGTCGATCGAGGTGGTGTCGAAGTAGACCTTCAAGTCCTCCCGAAAATGTCTGATGGCCCCGAACCCTTCCCTGCCATCGGAGTGCTGGTGTCTGGCAAGTACAGCTTCCCAGTAGACGTGGAAATCCAACTGAGCAACGTGGGCGGCCCGTCGGCTGGGCTGCCGTTTGCTCTAGGAATTATTGAGCGGATGACCGATGAGCTGATCGCCGATTCCCTCACTATTTCTGCCACGGGCACCATCTCCGCTGATGGGACAGTTGGTGGAGTAGGCGGTGTCCTCCAGAAGGCTTACGGCGCATCAGCTGCGGGATCGGAGTATTTCTTGATACCCCGAAGCAATTGCGACCTCGTCCCGTCAGAAAGTGTGCGAGGAACCAGGATTGTCCCGGTGAGCACCCTTTCTGAGGCGCTTGAGGTACTCGATCTGATTCAGCAGGGAGAGCCGCTGCCGAGTTGTTCAATTCCTCAAGACGCTATGCCCACAGAGGAATCCCAGGGGGTCGGCACCAAGGGTTTGTAGACTGGCGCGGTACTTAGCGGATAGAACGCGGGAGATTACGTGTCACAAACCACTCGTCCAGGTCAGAACCGATCCAGACTGACCTTCGGTATCACCGCAGGTATTCTCGCTGCGATTGTTGCGGCGTTTTTTACCTTCGCATCGCTGTATACAGAGGTGCTGTGGTTTGACCACGCGGGCTACCTCAACGTGTTGCTCACACAATGGTTTGCGACGGCAGCAATGTTTGTCGTCGGGTTCTTGGGCATGGCGTTGCCGGTGGGGATCAGCATTGATCTCGCCTATCGATTCCGCCCGGTCTATGCCCGTCTCTCCAACGAACTTGACCGTTACCGGCAGCTGATTGACCCGCTTCGTCGCCTCGCGATGCTGGCTGTCCCCGCAGTCCTTGGTCTTTTTTCGGGTCTTGCCGCTGCTAATTCGTGGCCGCAGTACCTGTTGTGGCTAAACCGCACCGAGTTTGGTGTGGCTGACCCAGAATTTGGCCAAGACGTCGCCTTCTATGTCTTTGACTTGCCGGTGTTCATGTCGGTTGTGGGCTTTGCCAGTTCCGTCATCATTACCTCTGCAATTGCCGCGGCAGCTACTGGTTTCCTCTATGGAGCTATTTCGGTCGATGGCCGTGAGTTCCGTATCTCTCGTGTGATGCGCATTCACCTCGCCGTGCTCGGTGGGCTCTACTTCCTCACTCAGATGCTCGGTCTGTGGCTTCAGCAATACGACGCACTGGTCACCCCAAGCTCCGGATTCTTGCCCTTTGGTGCAGGGTTCACCGAAGCCAACGCCACTATTCCCTCCCGCGCAATCCTCGCCGGCATTGCCGCACTAGTGGCCATCGCGTTCATTATCACCGCGGTAATTGGCCGCTGGCGCCCCGCAGTGGTGGGAACTGCACTGTTTGTTGTCTCGTCTTTGATCATCGGGCAGGGCTACCCCTGGGTTATCCAGCGGTTCCAGGTCGACCCCAGTGCCAGGACTCTTGAGGCGAGCTTTATCGAACGGAACATTCAAGCTACCCGAGACGCCTACGGCCTCAGCGATGTTGTGGAGATTCCCTACCAGGCAGAAACCGAAGCCTCTGCTGGTGCCCTGCGGGCTGACGCGGTCACTGCGGCCAATATCCGCATCATTGACCCTGCTCTGGTGACTGACGCGTTTAGCCAGTTGGAGCAGTTCCGCCAGTACTACCGCTTCCCGACTTACCTCGATGTCGGGCGCTACGACGTGGATGGCCAGTCCACCGACACCGTTCTGGCTGCTCGTGAGTTGAACCTTGATGGTCTGAACTCACAGACCTGGTACAACAACACCGTTGTCTACACCCACGGTTATGGCCTGGTTGCCGCCTACGGTAACCGTCGTACTGAAGACGGCCAGCCCACCTTCATCGAGTCGGGTATTCCCGTCTCAGAGACGCTCGGTGAGTACGAACCGCGTATCTACTTTGGTGAGAATTCTCCCGAATACTCAATTGTGGGTGGCCCCGAGGGCTCTCCCGCGCTTGAGCTTGACTACCCATCCGGCGGCGAAGGAAGCGACGCAAACGCCACGTACACTTACGCCGGAAATGGTGGCCCATCGCTCGGTTCGCTGTTTAGTCGACTGCTCTATGCGCTGAAGTTCCAGTCCGAGCAGATCATCCTCTCGGATGCGGTGAACACTGAATCTCAGATTCTCTATGACCGTCACCCCGCACTTCGCGTCCAGAAGGTGGCGCCCTATTTGACGCTGGATAACGACCCCTACCCGGCAGTTGTTGATGGCCGAATTGTGTGGATCATCGATGGGTTCACCACCACCGCTGACTACCCCTACTCGACCCCGGTGAACGTCTCAGAAGCCATCGCGGACACCTATCGTCCGGCTCCTGATTTCGCTTTCGACACCATTAACTACGTCCGCAACTCGGTGAAGGCCACTGTTGATGCCTACTCGGGTGAGGTCACTCTCTATGCCTGGGATTCCGAGGATCCTCTGCTTCAGGCGTGGAACGGAGTATTCCCCGCAACGATTAAGAGCCAAGACGAGATGAGCGACGGGTTGCTCAACCACGTCCGTTACCCCTCTGACTTGTTCAAGATTCAGCGAAGTGTGTTGGGTGCGTATCACGTGGGCGACCCGGGTACCTTCTACTCGTCAGAAGACGAGTGGGTCACCCCGAACGACCCCGTGTCGAATCCTGCTGCCCCTCGTTTACAGCCTCCGTATTACTTGACGATGCAGGTGCCAGGATCTGATGAGCCCGCGTTCTCGCTGTATTCAACCTTTATTCCCCGGGCAACCGGTGATGCAACCCGTAACGTGATTTACGGTTACCTGGCGGTAAACGCAGATGCAGGTGATGACTACGGAAAGCTCACCCTGCTTACCCTGCCCAAGCAGACCACAGTGCCAGGACCTGGTCAGGTACAAGCGCAGTTTGACTCTGACGCCGAAGTGGGTCAACAGTTGAACCTTCTGCGTCAGGGCCAAACGGAGGTCATCTCCGGTAACTTGCTCACCCTGCCCGTCGGTGGTGGCTTGCTTTACGTGCAGCCTGTGTATGTGCGCTCAACCGGTGACACCAGCTATCCGCTGCTTCGAAAGATCCTCGTGTCCTTCGGTGACAAGATCGCCTTCGAGGACACCCTCGACGAGGCACTCGATAGCCTCTTCGGCGGAGACTCTGGTGCCCAAGCAGGAGATGGCGTTGGCACTGACACCGCTGTGGTCGCGCCCGAGCCAGAGGCTCCCGCAACGGAAGAGCCAGCTACCCCTGCTGAGCCGGAGGACGCACCAGAGCAGCCAACGGTGATCCAGGAAGGACTCGATCAAGCTCTTCGGGATGCAGCGGCTGCTCTTCGCGACCGTGAAGCGGCTTACCGTGCCAACGACTTGGTCGCTGCCGCAGAAGCTGACCAGCGTCTCACCGAAGCGCTCGACCGGGCGTTGGCTTTTAGCCAGTAGGCCTTCGGTCTTTGGGCTTGAAGCCCCGTGGTAAAGTAGTAGCTACGCCGCGGGGTGGAGCAGTTCGGTAGCTCGCTGGGCTCATAACCCAGAGGTCGTAGGTTCAAATCCTGCCCCCGCAACCACGTGAAGGCGCATCGAGGTCCATTGGGTCTCGATGCGCCTTTAATCTTTCTTCTCTACCCTTGGGGCAGGCAATCCAAAGGCGGAGGTAATGGCGAAATACGTTCTGTCCATTGATCAGGGGACCACAAGCACTCGGGCGATCGTGTTCTACCACGACGGCCAGGTGGTGAGCTCTGGCCAGATGGAACACCGCCAGATATTTCCCCACGCAGGCTGGGTCGAACACGATCCCGCAGAGATCTGGGCAAATACTCGCGAGGTGATTGGTCTTGCCCTATCGCGGGCTGAGCTCACGCGTCACGATATTGCCGGGGTGGGAATTACTAACCAGCGCGAAACAACCATTGTCTGGGAAAAGGACACTGGACGTCCCGTGTATAACGCGATTGTGTGGCAGGACACCAGGACACAAGACATCATCGACGCTGTTGCCGCAGCCCACGGCCCCGACCGTTTTCGTGAGCGCACCGGTCTCCCCCTTGCCACCTATTTCTCTGCGAGCAAGATTGCATGGATCCTCCGCAACGTTGACGGCGCCAGAGAACGCGCAGAGGCCGGCCAGCTGCTGTTTGGGACTGTTGACACCTGGTTGTTGTGGAACCTCACCGGCGGAATTGACGGCGGTGTTCACGCCACCGACGTGACCAATGCCTCGAGGACCCTTCTCGTGGATATTTCGAGTATGACCTGGGACACAGAACTCCTTGACGAGTTCGATATACCCGTGTCTATGCTCCCCGAGATCAGAAGCTCTTCAGAGGTGTACGGAGTGATTTCTGGGTCCAGTTTGTTGAGGGAAGTCCCGGTCGCAGGAATCCTGGGCGACCAACAGGCGGCCACTTTTGGTCAAGCGGCATTCGACGCGGGGGATTCAAAAAACACTTATGGCACCGGCAACTTCCTCATTGTCAATACCGGGACCACGCTGGTCCACTCGACCCACGGCCTATTAACCACGCCGGCCTATCAGCTCGGTGATGGCCCAATTCATTACGCCCTCGAAGGGTCAATTGCGGTGACAGGATCACTCATTCAGTGGCTTCGCGACAATCTAGGGATTATTGAAAGTGCTGCCGACGTTGAGGCCTTGGCGAGCAGTGTCGATGATTGCGGTGGGGCCTATTTTGTCCCCGCCTTTAGTGGATTGTTTGCCCCGCATTGGCGGCCAGACGCGCGCGGAGTGTTGGTGGGCCTCACTCGTTACGTCACGAAGGCGCACATTGCCCGTGCGGCCCTTGAGGCCACGGCCTTTCAGACCCGCGAAGTGGTCGATGCGGCAGCCGAAGATACGGGCACCTCTTTGTCTGAGCTGCGAGTAGATGGCGGAATGACGGCGAACTCTTTATTGATGCAGTTCCAAGCGGACATCACTGGCATCCCCGTGGTGACGCCCAAGGTGGTGGAAACGACGGCACTTGGTGCCGCTTATTCCGCCGGGCTCGCCACGGGAGTCTGGTCTGGCCTCGATGAGCTGAAGTCAAAGTGGCAAGAAGGTAGCCGCTTTGAGCCCTCGATTAGCGAGGCCGAGTGTCGGGAACGAATGCACTGGTGGGCCAAGGCGGTGGCGAAGTCTCTGAACTGGGTCGACTAAACCGACGAGGTGTGTTTTTTCTTCACCGCAGCGGTCCACCCGCGAAGCTCAGCCATGACGTCGGCAAGCTCGTTTTTGGTCTCTTCTGTAACCTGACCGGTGAAGGCAAGGGGTGTTCTGCGCTTGAGCAGGTCTGAGAGTGTCTCCACCCATTCGTGGCGGATGAGCCATTCGATTTCTTGTCGGCTGTAAGTCGGCAAGGATGTGAGGGCGTCGTCTCCGCTTTGGTTGAGCTCATTGAGCACGTCCGCGGCTACTGTTCCGTATCGGCTGAGCAGCTCATCGGCACGCTCGCGAGGGATTGCGCCACGGTGTTGATCAACGAAGTGGCGCCTGGCTGAGTTGGTGCGCGGAAAATCTTTTCCTCCTCCGATTGCCATGTTTTCGGTGGAAGGACCGGCGGCCACGCCCAAGACTTCGCAGGCAGTTGCAGCGAGGTGTTCGCCGAGTGCTCTAAAGGTGGTCCACTTGCCACCGACCAAGCTCAAAATCGGGGTCGTTCCGGCGGTGTCGTTGACAATTCGGTAATCGCGAGACACCACTCCCGGCGTGAGATCGCCCGCGGCAGGGAGTGGCCGCACGCCGGTGTAGCGATACACGATTTGCGAGCGGTCGACGGGAATGCCGGGGAACACGTGGGCGGTGAGCTCAATGAAGTAGTCAATCTCCTCGTCCGTGCATTCAGCTTCATCGGGATGGTGCACGGGAATATCGGTGGTTCCGATGAGGACTCGTCCAAGGATGGGCAGAATGAGGACGATTCGGCCGTCATCGTTTTCGAAAAACACCTCGCGGCCCTTGCACGCATCAAAGAGTTCTTGATTGTCGACCACGATGTGCGAACCTTTATTTCCTCCCATGTAGGAGGTGGCGATGCCAAGTGCGTCGTTGGTGCCATCCACCCATGGGCCAGTGGCGTTAATCACGAGGTCCGCCTGGATGGCAAACTCATTTCCGCTCAGAGTGTCGCGGAGTCGTACGTTTCCGCCGTCCAACCCGATTGCTTCCACGTAGTTGAGCGCCCGGACATGATTGCCTAAGGCCAGGGCATCGCGAAGCACGTCGATAGCGAGACGCTCGGGCTGTTCTACGCAGGCATCTGAATAGTGCGCGGTGTAGGCCACGTCTTTATTCATCTGTGGGTAGTGGCGCAGAGTCTTTCGTCGGCCGTGGAATTGGTGCCGGGGAAGGGTTCCCTTTTTTCGCCCAAAGAGGTCGTAGAGCACAAGGCCGACTTTGATGAGGAGCGCACCTCGTTCCTTCGTGGACGATGAGCGGTGGGTGATTAGTCGAAGCGGCGCAGAAAGCAGGCCAGAAAAGGTCGAGAAGATCGGGATAGTGGTCCCCAGCGGCCTCACATAGTGCGGGGCGTTATCGAGGAGACGATTTCGCTCTTGCAGGCTTTCTTTGACGAGCCGGACTTCGCCGTTTTCGAGGTAGCGGATTCCGCCATGAATCATGTGCGACGAACCAGCAGAGGCTCCAGAGGCAAAATCACCCTTTTCGACAAGGGTGACGTCCACTCCGGCGAGTGCGAGCTCTCTCAGGGTGGAGAGTCCGTTGATGCCACCCCCAATGATGAGCACTCTTGTCGATGGCGTCTGGGCAAGAGATTCAAGCAGCTGAGTGCGAGGGGACGGTGAACGAGTATCCATCGGTTGCCTTGGGAGTAGGGACTAGCTGCATTTTCAGACTAGTCGAGCGGGAGGAGGGCTCCCTGGGCGGTGCCTTCAGAAAACCTTGTGGACAAAACCTGATGGTCCGCCCACACCTTTTTTATTCTGCTGGCGTGAAGAGTTCTTGGTGGACAGTCTGTGTGCTCCTTGTATCAGGGTGTACTTCGGTATCGACTGACGGCCCCGACGTGGTGGACGAGGTCCTACCTGATGCGGCGCCCGTTGCATCACACGAGGACACGTCACTCGACACGGTTGACTGGGGAATTTCGACGGATGATGTCTCGGCACCAGCGCGAGCTGTTGTCTCGTCCTACTTGAGAATTACAGACGAAATCGGTGCGCGTGGCGGACGCGAATCAGAATCGATTGGCGAAGCGGTGACCCCGCTGTGGCTTCCCCGGGAAGTGGAGGGATTTGAGGATTACCTCAACCAATCCATTCGCACCCTGGGCCAGACACGGTTTGACCATTTCGAGGTGCAATCAGCTCGCAAGACTGCCTCGAGTGAGCTTGAGGTGGCTGTCTTCTTGTGCGTTGATTCGAGCAAAGTCCTCGTTATCGGAGCAAATGATGTGGATCCCCCCGAGTCTCTTCGCGCGTGGCTTGACGCACCCGCTGGCGAGGCTGAACCCGATCAGGACACGGTCGATTCGTGGGAGCCATACCTCGAGGAGACAGGGGCGAGGACCGGGTTTCGTGAGCCCATCGTCATCTGGCTCATCGGCGAGAGTCCCAATCATTTATTGGTGGATGGGACAGAAAATTGGCACGGCGCCAACCCTTGTTGACAACCCCCATTCGCACCGGCCTCAGTGGAGTTTTGGTGGTGGCCTCACTGCCTATCGTCGGGGGAGTGGCCCTCGCTGATTGCGCGCACAACGAGCGAATAGGTGGTGAGTGCTCGGCGATTACCACCCAGACGAACGGTCAAGACGTCAGCATTTCCGCTAGCGCGACCACGGGTGGTTCACCGGGGTCAACGTCCTCCTCGGCGACCCAGGGTGGTGCGGGTGGAGGGTATGAGCCTGCCCCCATTCGGCTGGAAGCCGAACTTGGCTCGAGTGAATGTGAAGTGAAAGTTGCGGGATTGTGCAGGGGGAGCGCTCCGGCGAAGCAGGAGGCCACCGAGACAGCAGTTTCGGTTCCCCCAGAAACTCCGACCCATGTCTCGGAGTTGGCGACGTTTCGGCCAGATCAGCCAGGAATTGTGACTGAGCCGGATGGGTGGTCACTTCCTACTTTGGACCTGAATGTCTATTCCACGGCAGCTCGCCACCGAGTATCCGGAGAGCTTCTCGGGTGGCCCGTGGTCGTTCGATTTACTCCTGCACGATTTCGATGGAGCTTCGGCGACGGCCAATCGGCGACCTATTCAGTTTCAGGAAGCTCCAATGCTTCCGCAGGGAGAGATCAATTCGATAAGACCGCGACCTCTCACGCGTATGTCCGCCCGGGCACATACACTGTGCGTCTCGTGGTGGACTACGACGTCGAGTTCAAGTTTGACGGCGGCACCTTCACGGACATTGATGGGCGGGTGTCGAGAGAGGCCTCCTCGAGGACTATCACTGTGTTTCGCGTGGCACCGTTGTTGCTCGGCGAATAGGCTTGAGCTCCTGAGAAATTCCAGTTAATTCCCCGCCTGGCCATAGTTTTCACTAAGGGCACGCCAAGCTTTGCTCGTCACACTAGATGGCGTCGAAAGGACAACCCCAGTGTCAGACGAAACCCCTGCACCCGAATCGCGTTCTTCACGCTCTCCCTACTCAGGCTCTCCGTTCCACCAGAGCCGTTATGAGGGCATTCGGGATGCAATCGCAGAGGAGAAGACCAAGGCCCGAAAGGACAAGTCCAACTTCCGTGTGAACATGTCGCTGATTTTGGTCCTCATGGTGATTACGGGCGCCCTCGGTGGTTTGGGCGGTGCGGTCTGGGCAGTGTGGTCGTTGACCGACGATGGATTGGTGACCTCTGGAGTCACCAGCCCGCAGACCATCACGGTGAATTCACCTGACTCAGCCACCACAGTGTCTGGTGTCGCGGCCGCGGCAATGCCATCAGTTGTCACCATTGATGTGTCGGGCTCAAACACGGGTGGTAGTGGTTCTGGAGTAATCATCTCCGAAGAGGGCTACATCATCACCAACGCGCACGTGGCGACTGTGGGCGGCCAGGAAGCTAATCCATCTCTTCGAGTGTCCACTACCGACGGGCGACTCTGGGCTGCTGAATTGATTGGCACGGACCCAATTTCAGATATTGCTGTCATCAAGATTGATACGGGCGCTCCGCTGACCCCAATTGCAGTGGGAGACTCCACGGCCCTGAATGTCGGCGATGAAACAATCGCCATTGGAGCCCCGCTTGGTCTTGCTAACACCGTCACCAATGGAATTGTTTCTGCACTTAACCGCTCAATCACGGTGGGCTCGTCTGAGACCAACGGCGATGGCCCAGGCCAGTTCGACTTTGATTTGCCCTTTGGTCAGTCAGTGAACACCGCATCGGTGTCATTGCCCGTGATTCAAACTGACGCGTCAATTAACCCGGGTAACTCTGGTGGCGCCCTGCTCAACGCCAAGGGTGAGCTGATCGGCATCAACGTGGCAATTGCATCGAACAATGCCAGCAATGGACTGGCGGGAAGCATCGGCCTCGGGTTTGCGATCCCCTCTGAATATGCCCTTCGCGTCGCGAATGAAATTATCGCGACTGGTCAACCAAGCCATGGTCTCCTCGGGGCAACCGTCACTGATGCGGCCTATAGCCAAGACGCAGTGGTGTCAGGTGCGTTGATTGACTCAGTGAGCCCTGGCGGGGCGGCCGACTTGGCCGGAATGCGCTCTGGCGACATCGTGACCAAATTCAATGGCCTGCCAATCACCAACCAGATTGATCTCACCGCGCAAGTGCGATTCTTGCCCGCTGGTGCCGAGACCACTCTCACTTACGTGCGAGGAGCCCAGAGCTTCACGGTCAAGGTGACACTGGGCGAGCTACCAAACTAAGGCTTGAGCTTTTCGTAGATTTCCTTACAGGTGGGACACACCGGGAACTTTTCGGGGTCGCGACCAGGGGTCCACATTTTGCCGCAGAGCGCCTTCACGGGTTTTCCTGTGACGGCTGATTCGAGGATCTGTTCTTTCTTGACGTAGTGAGAAAACCTCTCGTGGTCACCCTCGTCGAGTTGTTCGTCGTTGAGGAGCTTCTCGAGTTCACGGTCCAAAACATCCACGCCACCTGCGCGGTCATCGTCCAATTCGGCCATGGTGAAAGTGTAGTTCTAGCCCAGATGCGTTGAAATGGCGGGGTCTCCCGCGGTCAAGCTAAATCCGCTCGGGGGAAGCTCAGACATGACGCTCTGGTGGTGGGCGGCAGCCGCTTTGACCTGGTCGGCAGGAGACAGCGTGGATGCCCGGTTTCCGCCGCTGATGATGTCAATGAGAAGTTCGCGGCCGCGGGGTGGAGTGGCGGAGCCATCCACCACAATGTGCTCGGCGACCGCCTTGCCATTGTCGATTTCACGCCAGGCATTTTTCTTACCGCCGGTGTTGTGTTTGCCGGTGCTTGTTTTGTGAACCGACACCATCTGGCCACTGGCATCTTCGCGAGAGACAAGTTTGTAGACCAGTCCGGCAGAAGGTTGACCGGAACCAGACACGACCGCGGTTCCCACCCCATAAGCGTCCACGGGGGTGGACTGGAGAGCGGAAATGGTGAATTCGTCCAACTCGTTGGTCACCACGATGCGAGTGTTCTTCGCGCCCAGTGCATCCAATTGCGCGCGAACCTGGTCGACCACGACGCGCAAGTCACCGGAATCAATGCGTACTGCACCTAAATTCGTCCCGGCCACTTCAATTGCCCTCGTCACACCACGTTCGATGTCGAAGGTGTCAATGAGAAGCGTGGTGTCAGTGCCCAGCGTCGCCAACTGAGATTCAAACGCTTCGCTCTCGCTCTCGTGCAGCAGGGTAAAGGCGTGGGCTGCAGTTCCCAGCGTTGCAAGGCCGAAGCGACGGCCTGCCTCCAAATTACTGGTGTGGCCGAAGCCTGCAATGGCGGCTGCCCGCGCCGACGCCCACGCGGCGTGTTCGCTGGTTCTCCTCGACCCCATCTCAATGAGGGGGCGACCTGCCGCGGCTTGGACCATTCGACTAGCCGCCGTGGCGACGGCGCAGTCGTGATTCATCACACTCAAAATCAGAGTCTCGAGCAGCACTGCTTCTGCGAAGGGAGCTTCGACTTGGAGGATGGGGGAGTGCGGGAAGTACAGCTCGCCTTCTCGATAACCACGGATGGAGCCCGAGAACCGAAAGTCTGCGAGCCAGTCCAATGTCTCTTCGCTGACAATTTTCCGCCCGCGCAGGAACTCAAGCTCAGGCTCACCAAAGCGAAACTCATCGATTTCATCGAGCAAGCGGCCCGTGCCCGCAACTACTCCGTACCGACGGCCACCGGGGAGTCGTCTGGAAAACACTTCGAACACGCTTTTTCGATCAGCGTGGCCACTGTGCCGGGCAGCATCGAGCATTGTCAGCTCGTAGTGGTCGGTCAGAAGTGCGGTGGACATGACTTAAGCCTACAAACGCTCGGGCTCCAGCCAGGTTGCTCACCGCTGGCCCACCTACACTTCAACCATGTCGGACACGGATGTTCCCCGGTTCCTCACCCCTGACCAGCTCGGCCCACACTTTGATGACGGTGGCCCGATCATCGCAGTGGACAATCGAGGAGCCTTCGGGAGGCGTCCGTATCACCGCCAAAAAGCCCACCTCATTCTGAGTGCGCTCTATCACCGCAAGGCTGAGTGGGGTGATCGGGTCGAGTTTCACCAGGCATCGAGCTACCGCGATGTGTTACGTGGCCGCCAGATTGAGGTCATTAATCCGCCATCACGGGGTCTTCGGGCAATGGTGTCGGAGCTT
>Ga0181565_10002617_pt1 | contig 13827 bp, 11 predicted proteins | sample 101ome_16_FD_129661 | JGI IMG/M metagenome (GOLD analysis project Ga0181565, IMG submission 129661) | Coastal salt marsh microbial communities from the Groves Creek Marsh, Skidaway Island, Georgia - 101401AT metaG (megahit assembly) | ecosystem: Environmental > Aquatic > Marine > Intertidal... | reverse complement strand
CGTGTTTTTTCTTGGCTTCATCTTCAGTGATCTCACCATTGTTTACTGCTTTGCGTATTGCTTCGGCTGTTTCCTTAAGTTCAGGAGGTAAGAGGCGCTTGGGTTGTTGTGCGAAAGTTGTACTGGACAAAAATACACTGAGTGCGGTTGTTAAAATTGGAATTTTCATAGGATGTTAATTGTTGGTTTATAGTAATGTTCGAATCGAGTTTTGCAATCTGCATGCCAACTTTATTGAAAAACCTAAGTTACTAAAGATCAGTGGTTTACTTTTTAATTTGGTCAAGTGTTTGAATTGTTTATAAAATGGATTGGTGAAAATTCCCCAGCCCCAGTCGTTTGAATTGGGAAATAATACCCAGGGGGCAGCTAAGGGACTTTTTTCAAACGGTAACGGATGTAGTCCCTGGGCACGCCAAGTATTCTGGCGGCCTCGGAAATATTGCCATTGGTTTGTTGGATGGCTAGTTGGATCAGTCGAAGGATTTCTGTCTCTAAATGAAACCCACTTTCCGGAAATGTAAATCCTTGGTTAAGCCAATCATCAGGCTTTGAGCTGGTTCGTTCAGAATGATGATCTCTTATTTCAAGGGGATGACCTGTTTCTGATAGAATCAAGTTTCTCTCCAGTTCATGAATTAATTCGCGAGTGTTTCCCGTCCATGGATTGGAAATGAGTGATTTTTGGGATGCAGTACTAATCGATGGAAGGGGCAACTTGTATTTACTTGCAAGGGAAACAAGCAAGTGTTCCGCAAGCCCGGCAATGTCTTTTCCACGTGAGGCGAGCGGGGGAATCTTGATACGCAGGAGATCAAGTCTGTGAAAGAGGTCCTCCCTGAAAGAACCTTCAGCAATCATTTCCCGCAGATTCTGGTTTGCTGCACCGATTATACGAACATCAATTTTGATTTCTTTCGTGCCACCGACCCGCCGTATGATTTTGCTTTCAATGGCAAGGAGAAGTTTCGCCTGGGCACCAGAGGAAAGGCTGGCGATTTCATCCAAGAAAAGAGTCCCTTGATCCGCTGCTTCAAAAAGTCCGATTCGGGCACTCTTTGCGTCGGTAAAGGCACCTTTTTCATGACCAAATAACTCTGATTCTACAAGGTTGTCTGGGATGGCCGAGCAGTTAACGGCCACAAAAGGAGCATTCTGCCTTGGTCCCTGGTCATGAATCCATCGTGCATAGGTTGATTTTCCCGAACCCGTGGGTCCGTCGATTAATATTGGAGGGAGATCGGTTACAAGCCGCTTGTCGACATCGGTGACTTTGGTCAGTTGCTTGAGATCACTGGCAAAAGATCCTTCGAAATATAGATTGGCCGTTTTTTCTCTTCTTTTTTCAAGACTGTGTTGGATGAGGCGTTGATTTTTCCTGTCCTTTTCAGCTTTGAGAAAAAGAAGCGGAATCTCTTCGATATCAAAAGGCTTGCTCAAGTAATCACTTGCCCCCAACCGCATTGCTTCAACAGCAGACTGAATGCCTCCTTCTGCAGTCATTAAAATCGTAATGGTATTGGAAGGTATTTTCTTATTTCGTAATAAATCCAAACTTTCTCCATCCGGCAGGTTCAAATCCATTAGGGCAAAATCATAGCTAAAGGATTTAAGTGCTTCTTCTGCTTCTTTAATGGAGGAACATGAGGTAACTTCAACGTCCGCAATCTCCAATTGGGCAATCAACCTTTTAACAAGAAAAGTGTCATCTTCCAGTAAAAGGATTTCTTTACCTTTAAGATAAAAGTAATTGGATTCTGAGTATGAGTTGTTCACTTCTTTTTAGGGAGGAGTCCTCGATCAAAAGAAAAGACTTTGCAAATAATTTTTTCCTTCATTTCCGAAGATGGATTAAGTTCAGACCGGTCTGGTTTTTATATTTTGGGGGAAGTTTTGGCTTCGGTCAGAATTGTAGATTTAGCTTAACCCAAATAAAAACTAATAATAAAGGCGAGGGCAAAGGTAATTATGTATTTATGATTTCATACCTTTTCTTTTGTAACTTTCAAGCAAAGTATTCCATTGTTCCCATGTATAATAGGTTTCATCATTCATTGACATTTCCTTTTCAAAGTGTTCTCCCAGACGAGCAGAAAAGCGGGGTGGTCCCCAACCACCCCGCTCGGTATTTCGCATGAATAATTGTCTATCCAAAAAAGGTTACAGGTCTGAAGAGCGAGTTACTTCTGTTTCCACCAAACTTCGGATTTCTTCTTTAATCTCTTGGGCTTGAGTTTTAATTTCTTGATGCTTCGCTTTATTTTCCTCCTTGTAAGCGGTGATCATTTCTTTGCGATCTTCCTTAGATGCTTCTTTGAGATTTTCGCGGAGTTCTTTGTTTACCTCACGCATTTCCTTACGCTTGGACTGCAGTGCATCTACTTTTGCTTTTAACTCATCATTTAGTTGAGGTCTTACAGGTTTTTCAGGAAGACTGGCTTCCAATTTTTCTCGAATGGAAGCTTGGGCTTCTTTAATTTCTTGGAACCTGTCTTGGTTGTTTTCTTTGAATGATTCGATAGTTGCTTTGATGTCTTCGCGAGTTGCATCCTTACCCAATTCATTTACTTTTTCATTTATCTCTGATTGCAAAGCTTGCTGTAAATCTTTTAGCTCATCTTTCTGAGCTTGTAATTCATCAGAGATTTCTGATTTCTGAAATCGCTTTGGGCGATTGACGCCTTTTCTTTCCAATCCCCGTCGCATAAGTCCGAGCTTTACCACAGCTTCCTTTTTGGAGATTCCTCTTTCTTCAAGTCTTTCTGCCAAACGAGGACGCTCGATCTCTTGTGAGAATGCTACACCAGACAAAAGTACACTCAGTGTAATCGTTGTTATTGTAATTTTCATATTAAGTTAGTTGTTAATGATTAATAATGTTCAGATGCCCTTTTGCAGTTAGGATGCCAACTTAAATATTTATCTTAAAGCTCTCTAGGTCAAAGGTTTATCTGATTTTGCAAGCTCATTTTCCTTGTATTGCAAAGATGTTTCGGTGAAAATTCCCCAATGTGAATATCTGGAACTGAGGAATAATACACATTAGAAAAATGCGAAACATTGACTACCCCACTTATTAATTATTGAGCCTGTCTTTTTATAAAAAGCATTAATAACTAGTAAGAAGTTTACTTTCCCTTAACGCGGGTCTTCGGTTTACAGAAAAGACTTTGCAAATTCTTTTTCTCAATTCATAACTATTTGGGTGCGGATGAAAATGGTGATTTGGGTATGGAATGTCATGCTTGTAGGGTGGTTAAATGGGGGAGTGACTACCCTGGGCCAAGCTCCGGATTGGTCGCAGTTGGATCCATTTCAGGGAGTTTGGAAGCAGTCGGATTTTCGTTCGGACCTCGAGGGGATTTATTGCCCCCGGAAAAGCTGGTGGGCTCCGTGGATCAAGTTTGAAGATAACCGGGTTTTAATTCGCAAACAAACAGGTGCAGATGACTGGTACATCTTGAAGTTTAATGAACAGTCACCCCTTTCAGACGATGGAGTAGCCAAGGCTGTTCCTAATAAAATTCGTAGAATTGCCATAGATCCTGGGCATATTGGCGGGAAGTATTCGGAGATGGAAGGTCGCCATTTTAGAATGGGAGATGATCCTTTTGTGAAAGAAGGTGATCTTACACTGCAAGTAGCCAGAAGGTTGAAGTCCCTTCTTGATGCGAGGGGTTTTGAGTCTTTTTTGATCAGAGAAAATGTTGACCCCGTGACCTCAAAACGGCCGCAAGACTTTGAGCAATTGGCGGAGAAATGGATTAAGGAGATCGATCGTAAAGTTCTTTCCCCTCAAGAGCTTGAAGAATTAAAAACAAAAAGGCAGGAAATGCTTTTTTACCGGGTTAGTGAGATTCGTGCCCGTGCCCAAAAGGTCAATGAGAGCCTCAAGCCGGACTTGGTGATTTGCCTTCACCTTAATGCTGCCCCCTGGCCAGATCCTGAAAAGAAAGGATTGGTCGATCGCAATGATTACCATGTGCTTGTCAATGGTTGCTACATGGGTGGAGAACTTGCATATGATGACCAGCGCTTTGAAATGCTCTACCGTCTACTGAGTGGATGGACGGTGATAGAGCAGGCTGTTGCAGAGGAAATAAGCCGGGAGTTCGGTGAGCTTCCTGATTTTCCCGCATTTGCTTATAAAGGGCCCAACGCTGTAAAAGTTGGTAAGCTACCCGGTGTTTGGGCGAGAAATTTGCTCGCAAACCGGATCTTTAAATGTCCGGTCGTTTTCCTTGAGCCTTACATCGCAAACTCAGAATTTGAATATAATCGGATACAACTTGGCGATTACCAAGGTACGAGGGAATTTAAGGGCCACCGACGCATGGCAATCATTGAGGAATATGCTCAAACAGTCTTCAAGGCTATTGTTAGATATAAGCGGTCACAGAAATAATTTATTTATTTACAGAATCCAGAACCATTTTTTTGAGGGCTTCTGTATTTTCATCCACGGCCTTTTTGGGGCCAGTCATTTTGATGAAGATGGACCCCATCGCTCCGTCGATAATGGCGGCAGTCAAGGCATAACCAGGTTTAGGGGTTTTGGCACCAAAGGGGCGACCGCTTAAAAAAGTTCCGTGAGCTTGGGCAAAGGTCACACTTACATTTCCTATTTTCTCGGTTTTGACTTCTTTGCCCTGAGGGTCTTCAAATTGTTTCATCCAACGATCCACATTGGCCTGAATACCTCCGGCACCAGTGGAGCCAAAATGGAAAAAAGTGACCTCTGCTTTCTCATTGGTGGAGCTGGTTGCCTCAAATTGGGCTTTTCTCATGCTGGAGGTTGGGGTGGAAGACTTCCAATCGCTGGGAGGGGTAAATGTGTAGCCTGCAACTTCCACGGCATGGCTCAAAAGAGAGGAAAGGCAGAAACTAAGAAGGAAAGAGATAAATGTTTTTTTATTCACGGTATTTGAAGGGATTACTGGGTTGGAAAAGATATTTATTTTTTGGTAAAAATCATAAAGTGCTGTTGGGGCAGAATGTCGAGTGTTTTGACCCACTGAAATCCCACAGCTTCCACTTCCTTAATGGCTTGTTTTTCAGACATTTTATGAAGGGGTTTGATCGGAACGCTATCGTCTTCTTTACGGTATTCGATTAGGATAAGTTGACCGTCTTTCTTAAGCGATTGAAAAATAGATTTTGCCATCTCCATCGGGTGAGAAAATTCGTGGTATGCATCTACGATTAATGCTTTATCTATTGTTTCTTGATCAAGCATGGTTCTGGTGATTGTGCTCTGAACGGGAATTACATTTGTCACCTGTTTTTCCTTAATGCGGGCTCTTACAATGCCAAGCATTTGGGGTGAGATATCGACCGCAAGCACTTTTCCCTGAGGTAATAAGCTGGCCATTCGAAAGGCAAAATACCCAGAGCCGGCACCGATGTCTGCCACATGATCCGTAGGCTTTAAATTCATTCCTTTTATAAGAAGGTCGGTTCGCTCCTCTTGTTCCCTCATCGGTCTCTCAAGCCAAGAGGCACCGAGATGACCCATCACCTGAGAAATCTCCCTGCCGTGGTAGAACTTTCCGATCCCATCCCGGGTCGCCTGCCCAAATTGATAAATACTTTCAGCTTCCTTTGGGGTCTTCTGAGAATGCAAGGATAGATTACTAAGTATGATCAGCAAGCAGACCAAGGCGTGAGAGGTGTATGGAGTAGTTGAAGGCATATATCATTTTTTCTGTATTCTTACACCTTTTGCAAATCAATATTGCTCCGCTCATGGCTTAAAGATAAGAAGGTAATTTGAAATTATGAAAGTTATAAGAGCAAAAAGTGCAGGGTTTTGTTGGGGGGTCGAGCGAGCAGTGCAAGTTGCCAGGGAGGAGGCACAGGGAGGAAAGAACCGAGTCTACACCGATGGTCCTTTGATTCATAATAGCCAGATGATGAAGGCGTTAAGCTCGGAAGATATTCGTGAGGTTGGTGACTACAAAAGCCAGTCGGAAATAGATATTTCGTCCTCAACGGATAAAGATTCTGTTGTGGTTGTCCGGGCACACGGAATTTCCCCCGAAAGAAGAAAATATTTAAAAAGCCTGGGTCTTCCTTTTCGAGATGGCACCTGCCCTGATGTGGGCATTATTGCTGGCAAAGTTAAGCTTCATGCAGAGAAAGGTTATAATGTGGTTATTTTTGGAGACCCTGACCATCCTGAGGTTATTGGACTTATGGGGTACGCAAATGGCAAAGGTCATGTGGTGAGTAATGCCAATGAGATTGAGGCTTTACCCTCATTTCAAGGCAAGGTAGCCCTTGTGTCTCAATCCACCATGTTTACTCACGAATTCCAGGAGGTATCTCAAAAACTTCGCCAGAAATTTGCTGAAGTCGTTGTTTTTGACACCATTTGTGGGGCCACCAAAGAAAGGCAATCGGACCTCGTATCACTTGTGGAAAAGGGAGCCGAGGTAATTATTGTCATTGGGGGTAAACATTCTGCCAATACCCGTAAGCTAGCCAAACTCGCTAGTGCCCAGGGTAAACCCACTTTTCATATAGAAACATCCCAGGACCTGGATCCCGAGGTTTTATCGAACTATCAAGTCGCCGGAGTCACGGCTGGTGCCTCTACCCCGGAATTTATTATTCGGGAGGTGTGTGAGGTGTTGGAACAAGTAGAAACTAAAATATAAATGAGCGTAGAAGTATCTAATGCACTGGCCGAGAGATATGCATCGGCTGAAATGAAGTCAATCTGGACCGCCTCGGGCAAAGTTATGCTTGAGCGAGAATTCTGGATTGCAGTGATGAAGGCCCAGCAGGAATTGGGCGTGGAGATTGAACCGGAAGCCATCACCAACTCTGAAAAAGTGAAAGCAGATGTGGATCTTGAGTCGATTCGGCAGAGAGAGCAGGTGACCAAGCACGATGTAAAAGCCAGGCTGGAGGAGTTTGCGGCCAAATCCGGTCACCAGCATGCTCATAAAGGCATGACCAGCCGGGACCTAACCGAGAATGTGGAACAATTACAGGTTCATCGCTCACTGGGGTTGATTTTAGAGAAATCAATTGCTGCCCTCATCGCTTTAGCCGAAAAAGCGAAGCAATATAAAGAACTTCCAGTGACAGCTCGTTCCCATAATGTGCCTGCTCAATTAACAACCCTAGGTAAACGGTTTGCCAATTGGGGGGAAGAACTGGAGAGGTGCGTGGAGTCCTTAAGCAGGCTCTGTGCAAATTATCCTTACCGGGGGCTAAAAGGAGCTGTGGGCACCTGTTTAGACCAGATAACCTTATTGGGGAATACGGAGAAAGCGGAAGACCTGGACCGCAGGGTGATGACTCATTTGGGTGCTCCTGCGAATTGGGAAAATGTTGGACAGGTATATCCCCGGAGTTTGGATTTTGAGGTGGTTTCTCTTCTCAACCGAATCGCCGCGGCCCCCTCGTCTTTTTCCAAAACTTTGCGGATTATGGCCGGGCATGAATTGCTTGGAGAGGGGTTTGCCAAAGGCCAGACTGGATCTTCCGCTATGCCACACAAAATGAACAGCCGAAGCTGTGAGCGAATCAATGGGTTTTACGCGATTCTGACCGGTCACCTGGCTATGCTTTCTCACCTTTCCGGTGACCAATGGAATGAGGGAGATGTGTCCTGTTCCGTGGTGCGAAGGGTTGCTTTGCCTGATGCGTTTTTTGCCATGGATGGCTTACTCGATACTTTTCTCACAGTTTTGAATCAGATGGAGGTTTTCCCTGCCGTTATCGAGGCAGAGACTGAAAAATACCTGCCTTTTCTCTTAACCACAACGGTCATGATGGAAGCGGTAAAAGCAGGAGCTGGACGAGAAGATGCCCATGCTGCAATTAAGGAGCATGCCGTGGCCACGGTGAAAGACTTGCGTACCGGTAAAATAAAAGAAAATGATTTGACCGACCGCCTCGCTAAAGATTCCCGGATTGGGTTGGCCGCTGATCAGCTGAATGTTTTAATGGAAGATGGGAAGAAAAGGGTGGGGGCCGCTCATTCTCAGGTCGATGTCTTCAGTAAGAAAGTAGATTCCTGGGTCCTCAAATACCCTGCCTCCAAAGATTATTCACCGCCTTCAATTTTGTAATTTCGCTTTTTTTTCGCTTTTTTACCCTTTAGGGAATTTTTGCGATTGCCAATTGATACCTGTTTGGTGAATGAATGTTCTTTAATTTAAATATATTTTGTCATGTCTGAGGAATTAGTAGGAAATTGTTTGGTTGCCCAATCCGGTGGGCCAACTACCGTTATTAACGCAAGTGTCGCTGGAGTGGTGTCTGAAGCCCTCAATAACCCATGTATTGAAGAGGTATACGGAGGAATCAATGGTGTGCTTGGTATTCTCAAGGAAGAGCTTATAGACCTTGCGGAAGAATCTCAGCAAAACATCCGGGGACTTCGCTTTACTCCTGCCTCTGCCTTAGGCACCTGCCGTTTCAAGCTCAAGAGAGAGCAAGACTATGAGCGTATCCTGGAAGTCTTTGAAGCACATAACATTAGGTACTTTTTCTACTGCGGTGGAAATGACTCTCAGGACACAGCCGATAAAATATCCAAGTTAGCTCAAAAGAAGGGCTACGAGTTGCGTGTGATTGGGGTACCCAAAACCATTGACAATGATTTGGTCACCACGGATCACTGCCCAGGATATGGGAGTGTGGTTAAATATCTTTGTACTGTGATCCGTGAATGTGCCCTGGATCACGAAGCCATGGGGCAACATGACTTGGTCTCCATCATCGAGGTTATGGGCCGTAATGCCGGGTGGATTGCTGCAGGCGCTACCCTTGCCAAAGGTAAAGATAACGCCAAGGACGCACCTCACATTATTTTACTACCTGAAGTGCCCTTTTCAAAAGAAAAATTTGTGGAAGATGTCCGGGATGTACTTAAGAAAAACAAATACTGTCTCGTGGTAGTGGGTGAAGGCTTGCTTGATAAAGACGGTAACTATGTGGCCAATTCTGCAACGGGCCAAGATGCTTTTGGGCACCAGCAACTCGGAGGTGTGGGCGATTTCCTTGCCAATTTCGTTGAACAAAACCTTGCGGTCAAAGCCAGGTCATCCAAGTTGGGTATCGGCCAGCGTGCTGCCGCACAATGTTCATCCCAGGCGGATAATGATGAAGCCTTTATGGCGGGTACGGCTGCGGTGAAAGCTGCGGTTGCTGGAGAGACAGACAAGATGGTCATTCTGGTCCGTGCCGAAGGTGAGAACTATGAGTGTGAGACCAGCCTTGCCCCTCTTTCTGAAATCGCCAACGGTGTAAAAGAAATACCCGCAGACTGGATTTCAGAAGACGGAATCAGTATGACGGCCAAGTTTATCAAGTACTGCCAACCTCTCATTCAGGGAGAAGTGCAGGTGCCTTATGAAAATGGGGTGCCCGCCTATGTGCGCTTATCCAAAAGAAGAGTTCGTAAAGTCCTCGATTCTCACGACTTCGAATAATTTCGGTCGAGGGATTGCCCAAGTACGGAAATAATTTCTTCCACGGGTTCCAAGCCAACAGAAAGCCTTAACAGGTAGGGGGATATCCCAGCCTGCTTCAGTTCTTCTTGGCCTGCCTCGGTCTGCATCATTGAGTAGTGGGCCAGGTATACATAAGGACAGCAGAGAGTGAACTCTGTGCCGAAGCTTGGGCTTTTAAGCATTTCAAGAGAATTGTAAAAAGTCTCAAAGGGGATGTTTAATTTAATGCTTAGGACACAGCCCGGATTGTTGGCACCCGCTACTTTTTCATAATTCTGGGAGCATTTCTCCTGGTATGCCCAGTGGACTGTTTTAACATTGGGGTGATTTTCGAGGTATTGAGCTACTTGTAAAGTACTTGCATTTGTTTGCTGAATAAAACTTTCATAAAAAGGGATTTGCTCAGCCATCCTGTTTAAGTCCCTTAGAAATGGCTCTGATATATAACCTCGTGTAAGTGGCATCAATTTTCGGCCCCGCGCTGAGTGCTGGGGGAAGACCAAACTTCCCATCATCACATCCCCTTCCCAGTTGGCATATTTGGTGAGACTGTTCACTACCACATCTGCAAAGGATGAAACTTTGGCATTCTTGGGAGAGGCCATTGTCGGATCGACTACAAGGAGGCAGTTGTACAGGTCACATAATTCCTTGACCCTAACGAGATCAAACGATTCCAGGAGCGGGTTCGTGGGGAACTCAGTCACAATGCCTGCAATTTGATCGCCCTGAGTCCGGAAGATCTCCTCAAGCCTATCAATCTCACTGAGCTTGTTGAAGGCAATGACACATTCATTTTCATCCTCCTTTATCAGGAGTTGCATCACCTTAATTGTATCCAGGTATAGCCAGCCCAACCGTATCCAAATCTTTTTTTTGTTCAGCCGGGCTTGTTCGGTAGCAGCCCGAAAGAGTGAGTAAAAGGCATTGGCTCCGGAGTTAGCCAGAAGTACATCCGCGGGTTCAATCGAAGGCCCATGAGCTTTGGCGATAATCCGGGTTATTTGCTCGCTCGCCGGGGAAGCAGGCACTGAAATAAATTCTCTTTGGGCAATTTTACCTTTTTGATAAAGCAGGTCTTCGGCAAAGCGAGATGAAATACTGGAACCCGTGTGTTGCTGAAATAATCGGCAATGTTCAGCCTCTTTACTTCCGGTTGGGAAGCCCAAACGAATCAAGCCATCCTGGTTGTCCTGTGCTGCTGGTTTTACCTGATAAAGGGATTGGAAAAAATCGCAATCAGCTTGGTTAGAAAAAAGAAAGGTCTCCAGGCTTGGATCCGCTTCCCCCTGGTTGAAGTGTTGGATCAAGTCCTGAATCCTGTAATTTCTGACAAAGCGGGGATATCCCGACCGCATAGCGGACAGCGTCCGGGAATCCTTTTCCTCGTACCCAATAAGATCCTGGACTGTCGGTAAACTCACACAGACCGCATGGTCTTTGGCCGGAACTGGTTGGCCTAGAGGGAAGTGAGATAAACCGCGTTGCTTCACGGTACGACTTCATTTTCGATCAATTGATCAAAAGTCTGTCTTTTTCTGATAAAAGCTAATGTACCGTCTTCTTTTTTCAAAACCTCGGCGGCTTCTGGAAAGGAGTTGTAATTTTTCGCAGACATGGAGGAACAATAAGCACCTGCTCCCTCGATCACGCAAATGTCATCAATTTCTCCTCTCGGTAAAAGCCTGGGAGCAAGAGCCTCCGGGTCGCCGGGGGCCGGGGTCAGAAGATCTCCCGATTCACAGCAGTGACCGACGATGACTTGGGGGCACTCCTTACGGAAATTTTCCTGGCCGGGCTCAGGAACGACAAAGATAGGGTGTTGGGCCCCATAGAGACTGGGGCGAAGAATCTCCGTCATACCGGCATTCAATTTTAAAAAACGATAGCCATCTTTACCCGTGGTGGTAACATCCTGAATCGTGGTTACGAGGCTGCAGGCATGGGCCAAAAGAAAGGTGCCTGGTTCAATTTCCAACTTCAGCTTCCGTGATGTTTCTTTTTCAAAATCGATAAATAATTTTCTGACAGGCTCACCAATTTCCTGTAAATCCGTGGCTTGTTCATCAGGCATTCTGGCCACCTTATAACCACCACCAAGATTCAGGGTGTGAACACCTGGGAACTGTCTCACCAGATCGAGACTCATGGAGGCTACCTTTTTCCACACTTCAGGGTCTGATCCCGAGCCAATGTGAGTGTGGAGTCGTTCGACTTTAAGGCCGTATTCTTTACAGAGACGCTTGGCCTCATTGATGTCCTCTTTCCAAATACCAAAGCTGCTAGCCGGGCCTCCGACATTTGTACGGTTTGTGCCGCCCGAGCCCATGCCCGGGTTAAACCTGAGCCCCACTTTCTTTCCTTTTGTCCAGGTGCCAAAACGCTGAATTTGGTTGAGGGAGCATAAGTTGACTTTCACCCCATCCTGGACGAAATATTTTACATCTTCCGGGAGCTCCTGGGTGCTTAGTGAGATTAATTCTGTCCCAAAACCCGCACGGATGGCTCGTTCCACTTCATGGACTGAACTTGCGTCGATTCCAAGGCCTTCATGGTTGAAAATACGAAGAATGGCGGCAGTCGGAGCTGACTTCATGGCGTAGCGAGGGAAAAGACCGAACTCATTTGGAAAGGATTTCACCTCCCTGGCATTGGCACGAAGAATGGCCTCGTCATAGACAAAGGTAGGGGTTCCGAACTCAATTTTGATCTGTTCCAGATCCGAAGCTGTTAGAAATTTAAGTTTTTCCATAAGATGACAGGTGGGCAGTATCGTAGTTAATGAAAGAGAAGAAGCAAGCCTATGGGCTTAGAAATTATTTTTTACCAATCACCAGAAATTCCAGATCAATCCCGTTTTCATGGTCTTTCATGGAAGACACAGGACGGTTGAAAGTTTTTTCCCAAGGAGGGAAATAGACATCACCCTTGTACTCGGAATCAATCCGGGTAAGGAATAGGTGGTCAGCGATGGTCATTGCTTCCTCATAAATTGCTCTTCCTCCACAAACCCAGATGGTTTTTTGGGATTTTCGGCCGAGTTTAATGGCCTCATCGAATGACATGGCTCCTTTGACTTTGCCTAAGTGGTGATGATTCCTACTTACAACAATCACATCATAAGATGATACATGATCCTGAAAGTCTTCATAGCATTTCCTTCCCATGATTAGGACACCGTCCTTCGTTGTCTTGAGAAAATAGTTCCAATCCTTCTGTATTTGCCATGGCAAGGTGCCATTTCTTCCGATCAAGCGGTTGCGGTCACAGGCGACAATGATGTTAATCATGAAATTTTAAATGCTTGAGGAGATCGATGGATCGAAAGTTGTGGACAGAAATTTCTTATTATATGCTATGCAATAAAAAAGCAGGAGAAATGCAAACAAACAGCACTCAATTTGGTGAAAGGCTATCCTTACCTGACGGATGGCAGAGAAAGGCTCTTACTTGTCTTCGGGACGGGGATGATGTGGTTCTGCATGCCCCAACAGGTGCGGGCAAGACTTATGTGTTTGAACAATTAATTGAAAGTGGTTGGAAGGGGCAAGCGGTGTATACCGTACCCACCCGAGCCCTGGCCAATGATAAATTCCGTGAGTGGCAGCAGCGGGGGTGGGAGGTTGGGCTTGTGACCGGTGACTTACGCTATAAACCAAAGGCCCGTATTATTGTCGCGACCCTGGAGACGCAAAGGGCAAGGATAAGTAAAGGGGCTGGGCCGGATTTATTCGTAGTAGATGAATACCAAATGCTGGGAGACCTAAGGCGGGGACCCGGGTATGAAGTCACCCTGGCCCTGGCTAACAATCGCACCCGTTTGCTCCTGATGAGTGGCAGCGTAGTCAACCCCCTTGAAGTGGCCGACTGGTTGCGTTCTCATGGACGAAAGGTTTCTTTGGTCACCGAAGGGAAGCGGCCGGTTCCTTTGGAAGAGGTTTTTGCCGAAGCTTTATTGCGCCGACCTTTTCGAGGCAGGAAAGTTCGGGGGCACTGGCCCAAGTTAATTCATGCAGCTTTAAGTTCCAAGCTCGGCCCTTTATTGGTTTTCGCTCCCCGACGGAAAGTGGCAGAGGATTTAGCGAGGCAATTAGCTGCAGAGCTTCCCGTTGTTGATACCTTAGAGCTTACCGCAGAACAGAAGAAAGTGGCAGGAAAAGAATTGCACTCTCTTTTAAAAAGACGAGTCGCTTATCATCATAGCGGACTGGATTATAAAAAGCGGGCGGGGTTGGTTGAACCATTGGCCAAAGCAGGTCAGCTACAGGTTGTGGTGGCCACAACCGGTCTAGCCTCAGGAATCAATTTCTCGATGCGATCAGTCTTGGTCACCGACCGCGAGTATAGAATGGCCGCT
>Ga0181565_10002615_pt1 | contig 13829 bp, 10 predicted proteins | sample 101ome_16_FD_129661 | JGI IMG/M metagenome (GOLD analysis project Ga0181565, IMG submission 129661) | Coastal salt marsh microbial communities from the Groves Creek Marsh, Skidaway Island, Georgia - 101401AT metaG (megahit assembly) | ecosystem: Environmental > Aquatic > Marine > Intertidal... | reverse complement strand
GCCCCACGAGGCTCGTTGATATCGATTCCCTCAATATTGTCGGTGATGGGTGATCCGCTATCGCTTGGGCTGTTGAGTGCGGCCCGACCCAATACGATCACACCGCCCCAGAGACCACGATCAGTGGAACCAAAGTCCTCGGGATCATTCACATCATCGGATTCAGCGGTGAAGATGATGGGAGCCTCGACTGTGCCTTCAGCAAAGATCTTACCGCCTCGAGCGACGACCAGAGCGCTTGCCTCGGCACCTTGCCCAGGTTTGCCCTTGATGACGGTGCCTGGCTCGATGGTAAGGGTTTCACCTTCCTCAACAAATACAAGGCCATTGAGGACGTATTCATTCTCAGCTGTCCACAGGGTGCTGCCGGTGATATCAGCATCGGTAACCTGAATGGTTTCACCCTTCAGACTGATTCCTGAGAGCAACCAAATGAAGGCTGCCAGCTTTATGCATAATCGATGGTTCATGAGTCTTTGATTTATGAGTTTTTTTGTGATTCTCGATAAGACTCAGAAAATTCTTCCCAAATCTGTGTCACCAAGATCTCCATGAGGTAACAAGTCTGTGACTCTGCAGAGGGCGATTTTTCGTTTGTTCTCGTTTATGCTCCCTACTTTTTATTAGCAGATTGTGCCAGTTGATTCGATTAACCATATGACTCCTTTGAAATGATTAAGTGATTTCAGCTGCTAGCAGAAGGCATTTTCCGACTCGCTGATAGTTGTTCTAAAGTTACGGGTCTAAGTCTGTATCACGTAATTGTAACAAACTAGGCACTCACCTGTGACACGCTGTCCAAAAGATGTTTCACAGCAATGATCAAGCCTATCATCATATTGGCCTTGTTGTTGGCCTCACAAGTGGCTGGGTTGGGTGCTTCGGCTCATAACCAAACGCGCTCCCTCGTCGAAAAATGGGTCCAAACCAAAAAATTAGTCGCTGAGCTCAAGTCAGATTGGAAGGAAGAGCGCGAGATCCTCAATCAATCGATCGCCGCCCTTGAACGTGAGCTGGCGACGGTCAAGTCCGCAATTCAAGGTGTCGATGCAGATCAGTCTCAGGCAGACAAAGAGTTTGAAGAAGTTTCGCTAGAAAAAAATAACCTCACTCAGTTCGGAGACCGACTCAAAGCATTGCTCGCGGACCTCGAACGATCTGTGATTGCCCTGAACAGTCGTTTGCCCTCAGGCCTTCAGCAGGCGGTTGCCACCATGATTTCCAGAATTCCGGAAGATCCCAACCAGACCAAAGTTTCGCTTTCCGCGCGTATGGTCAACGTCGTGGGCTTCATCAACGAGGTTAATAAATACAATGGCTCGATTTCGGTTGTTTCAGAATTGCGTCAAAACGAGAGTGGAGCCGAGTTGCAAGTAAAAGTCATTTACGTGGGTTTAGCTCAAGCCTATTTCTCCAGCCCTGACGGCTCCTTTTCCGGTTTGGGCATACCTGGAGATGATGGATGGGAGTGGTCGGAGCAGCCATCCCTGGCCCCCGCCATACAGCAAGCCATCGCCATATACGAAGGTTCTGCACCAGCAGCCTTTGTGGATCTCCCCATGACCATTCGCTGATTTGACTGCCTAATTCCTTCACGAACATGTTAAAAATAAAACCATGGATTCTGGCTGCCATTTTGCCCCTAACGCAAACTTTGGGGCAAAATCTGGAGGACCTTCAAGCTGGCTTCCAGGCAGACCTGGATGCTGCCCTAGAGGAGCTGGCAAAGCTTCAGGAAACAATTTCCGAGGAGAAAATCCCACTTTCCAAGCGATTGACGGAGCTCGAGTCGGAGCTGATCGCCGAAAGGTTTCAACTCAATAAGTCTGAGCGCGAGGCGGACAATCGCCTGGTCGAGTTAGGCAGCCTCAAATCTCAAGCCAAATCCCTATCCGACGAACAGGCTTATCTCAAGGGGCTCATTTCCGAATATGCGGAATTATTTGAGACTCGGATTCATATCACTGAGGTGGATGCGATTCAGCCTGCAATCAATGAAACGAGAAGTCGCTTACAGAGCCCTGACACAGCACCCGAAGTGCTGGCTGAGCAGTCTGTTGCTTTGCTCCATCGGTCTATCGATCGTCTGAATCAACTGATTGGGGGGGCGATTTTTGACGATCAAGCCCTGAGTCCCAATGGCATTCTCAACCAAGGCAAAGTGGTGCTTGCGGGACCTTTTGCCCTTTTTGGTTCCGAAAAACCGGAAGATTCTGGGTTGGCTCAGCTTCAGCTCGGATCCGCCGAGCCGACAGTGACATCCCTTGGGCCTGACAAAGCCGAACACATTGGTGTCTTGGCCGGCAGTGGCCAAGGTTTGTTCCCAGTGGATCCCACGATGGGTAATGCCCTTAAAATTGCCGCAACTGAGGATAATCTAATCAACCACATGAAGAAGGGAGGACCTGTGATGGTCCCCATTGTGGGGCTGGGCCTTGCCGCCGTCATGATTGCCCTTTTGAAATGGCTGCAGCTCTCTCGTATTCGATTAGCTGGCCCTGCGGATCTCAAATTAATTTTAGCTCATCTCAAAGCAGGACATCCTGACAAAGCCTCAACGCATATCGCTACTTTCAAGGGCCAGGTTGGGGATGTCCTTCGCTCTGCTCTGGAGCATCGGTCAGAAAGTAAGGAGTATCTTGAGGAGCTAATGTATGAAAAAATGCTGAGTGCCAAGCCTGCGCTCGAGCGTTTCATTGCGTTGATTGCACTCACTGCCGCTACGGCTCCACTATTGGGGCTGCTTGGGACGGTGACGGGGATGATCAATACCTTCAACATGATCACGGTTTTTGGCACCGGAGATCCTCGCATGTTATCTGGTGGTATTTCAGAAGCACTCATCACCACCAAATTCGGGCTTGTGGTCGCCGTGCCCGCTCTCATTTGTCATGCCTTTGTCACTCGCAAGGTCAAAGGAGTCTTAGGATCCATGGAGCAGGTCTCTATTGGCTTTATCAACGGTTTGCCAGATGCGCGAAAGAGCGATTGAAAACTAGCGAAACATTAAACCCATTTATTAATTCAAAATGAATGCATTCATTGAAAAAGTTCTGAACATCTGGATGGCAGGTGGTTGGACTATGATACCCCTGGCCGTTCTCGCTCTCATGACCTACTCGGCTGCGGTGAGGCTTTTCCTTTACTTCCGCAGACGAGATTTTAGCCAGATTGGGCAGGAAACCTGGATGCAGTGGTTGAAGAATCCAGCAAAAGCTGAGGGTGAAGTGGGTGAAATCATCCGTTACGCTCGCCAGGAAGTGCGAGGGGAAGACGACATACGTAGTCGTTTCGCTGAGGTCGCCCTGTCCAAAATCCCATACATGGATCGAAACATTGCCTTCATCAATATACTGGTTACCGCAGCGCCGCTCATCGGGCTGCTTGGAACGGTGATGGGGATGCTGATGACTTTTCAGTCCATTGGATTAGGCGGAGGAGAAATGGCTGAAATGATGGCCAAGGGGATTTCGGCTGCGCTCTTTCCACCAGAGGTGGGCCTGTGCATTGCCCTGCCTGGGCTCTTGATGGTTCACCTCCTTAAGCGCAAACGAGACGAATATGATGCGTTCCTTGGTAAGCTTGAGAGTTTCTGCATTCAGCAGTTCAAGAAAGATCAGCTCACCACAGGGACGGCTCATGTTTCATTTCAAGAAGCATCCCCCAAAAAAATGGCGTCTGATGTTCAGGTAGCATTTTGCGCAGCATGAAGGCTCGTCGCTCCATTAACGAAGTTGAGGAGGTATCCGAGATCAATGTATCCCCATTGATCGATATGGTGTTCATTTTGTTGATCTTTTTCATCGTGACGACGGTGTTTGTGGAAGAAACCGGGGTTGAGGTCGATAAGCCACAGTCAGCCTCAGCCGTAGCTCTTGAAAAAAATAGCATCTTGTTGGCAGTGACCAGCCAAGGACAAATTGTTTACGGAGGAAGAGAAATTGGTGTTGCAGGAGTCAGGCCCCTTGTCAAGAGACTGACCCAAGCCGAAGACATGCCAGTGATTATTCAGGGCGATGAAAACTCGAACTACGGTCTTATTGTGCGAGTCATTGATGAAGCCAAGTTAGGTGGGGCACAAAACGTTAGCCTTGCATCCGAGCGAAATAGTTAAGGGCAACCTCTTTGCTTTAAGCCCTTACTGACCGAACTGAACATGCGCCCCATCTACGAGCCCCCATCTACCCGGACGAATCTGCCGCTCGTCTTTTTGGGAGCCACGTTGATTACCCTTGCTGTCTTTTTGGTGTTGCCACTGACTCAGATGATATCAAGTGGTGTCCAAAAGCAATACGATCTATCGCAAGTCGACACTGCGGCCCCTCCCCCTCCACCCTCATCTGCAGAGGTTGAACCCCCACCTCCCCCGGAGACACCTGATGAGCCCCCTCCACCTGAATTGAGCGAGATCCCCAAGCAACTTTCTTTAAGTGATTTGGATTTGGATCTTGGCATGGGTGGTGGAGGCTTCCTCGGAGGCGGGGCGATTGGCGTGGATCAAGTGGGATTGGAAGAGGTTGCCATCTTTGATATGGCAGACTTGGACCAAAGACCGCAGGCCATTGCCAGGGTCGAACCCAGACACCCTCGCGAGCTGCTCAAGGCCAAAATTGAGGGCTACGTTGTTTTATTGTTTGTCATCGACGAAGAAGGGCGAGTGATGGATCCGAGAGTGGAAACCTCAAGCCATCCTGAATTTGAGACGGCTGCTCTCAAGGCTCTGACTCGATGGCGGTTTAAACCTGGCACCGTGGATGGAAAACAAGTCAGGACCTTTGTAAGGCAAAAAATCGATTTCCGTATCAACTAATGTGAACCCATTGGACCCCCATGTTAGCCATTAAAACAAATCATTACTTTTTCATGACTTTGCTGGTGTTGTGCTTCGTAACCTTGGTTAGTAGCCAAGGGCAAAACTCGTTTCTCGACCCAAACATCAGCGAAGCATTCTGGAATAGTCCACAATTCCAGAGACAATTTCTGGCCTCCTATGGTGTTCGCAGCAATGTCGAGCCGCGCTTCGAAAACCCTGAAGAACAGATTTTTTACAGTCAGCTGGGAGATACCATTCGAGATAACCCACAGCAGGCCATCGAGAAAATCACTCAACAGCTCAATGCTTCATCCAGCGCCATCCTCAGTTACACTCTGGGTTCTCTGCATTTTCAGGAGGGGCAGCACCAAGAGGCCATCAAACATTATGAGGTAGCATTGAGTCAGTTTCCCGATTACCTGAGGGCTCATAAGAATCTGGGGATTGCCCTCATTCGTGAGGAGCGGTTTGGGGATTCGATCACTCATCTGGTCGAGACCATCAACCTGGGAGGGGCCGATGGGACCGTTTATGGCCTGCTCGGCAATGCATACCTTAATCTGGAAAAGTATGCCTCCGCCCGTCTGGCCTATCAAAACGCTACCTTGCTCGATGCTGAGAATCCATTGTGGGAACTGGGTATCATTAAATGTGCGATTGCCACAGAGCGATATCAGGAAGCAGTCAGCCTTCTGGATGGTGTGCTCAGCAAACAGCCCGACAACGCAGCCCTCTGGGCACTCCAGGGTAATGTCTACCTGCAAATGGAAGAAGCAGACAAAGCGGCCGTCAACTTTGAGATTTTGCGCAAGTCAGGTAAAGCCACTCTCCAGCACCTCATGCTCCTTGGTGACATCTATATGCTCAGTGAATCCATCGACCTGGCCCTGGCGGTTTACCTCGAGGCAATTGACCAAGATGGCAAAGGAGATATACGACGTTCGCTTAACGCTGCACGTATTTTGCTCAATCAAGGTGCATGGGAACCCGCTTCAGCCATGTTCACTAAAATACGACAAGCCCATGAATCGACCCTCAGCGAGCAAGAGACATTCCAACTACTTAAAATGGAATCACAGGTAGCAATAGCTAATGGCAAGGGGCAAGAAGCCTTGAGTGTTCTTGAGCAAATCATTGAAAAAAACCCGCTTGATGCCGAGGCCCTACTGCTTGCCGGAGATTTTTACATGCAGGCTGAAGACTTTGAAAAAGCACTTTTTCGCTTCGAAATGGTCGCTCGTATTCCAGGTTCAGAAAGTGATGGCTGGATCAAACAAGCAACGGTCCTGGTCAAACAACAACAGTATACCAAGGCGATTGAGTTGTTGGAAAAAGCTCAGAAATCTAACCCCAGAGATAATATTCAAAAATTCCTCGACTCGGTCAAAAGGGTGGCTAACGCGGCGACTTCCTAGTCCTGCTCTGATGCCCTATCTCGCGACTTGACGATACTTCCAAAGATGAGCAGTCCATTCAACAGTATGCTTGAGGCTAGAGTGTGGCTCTGGCTTGTTCTGGCATGGGCTTGGCTGGCTGGAGCCAAAGCAGGCAATCTGCTGGCCCAATCTAGTGGAGGGATTCAAGGAAATGTAACCGACTCCTGGGAAGGTAATCCTCTCTCGGGGGTTAACGTCACCATCAGAGGTACTACTCTGGCAACCCGCGCTGATTTGCAGGGCAAATTTTTGCTATCTGGTGTGCCTCAAGGAAATCACATCATTATCTTCACCAAATCTGGCTATGCGCGAGCGACTATCTCCGATGTCCGGGTGCTGGCCGGCCAAATAGCTAATGTTCAATTGGAAATGAAGCCGGAGTTCTTCGATTTAGAACCTATGGAAGTGATTTCCGATCCGCAGCTCGAACAAAGCATAGCACTGCTGAGTGAGCGACAGGATGCCGCTGCATTGACCGATGCCATCGGTTCAGAATTTTTCAGTCGCGCTGGCGCCAGCAACGCTGCGGATATCATGACCAAGGTAACTGGAGCTTCGGTGGTTGGAGGGAAGTATGTTTTCATCCGCGGACTGGGAGAACGCTACTCCAATACCACCCTCAATGGTGCCGAAGTGCCAAGTGCTGATCCTGACAAGCGTGCAGTGCAGATGGATATTTTCCCTTCCAATGCGATTGAAAGCGTCGTGACAGCCAAGACCTTCACCCCTGATCGCCCAGGAGGATTCAGTGGTGGTTCGGTGGACATCATCACCAAGACTTTCCCGGAAGCCTTCACAGCTCAATTTGGTTTAGGAACCAGTTACAATACCCAGTCCAGTTTACGAAAGGATTTCCTCAGTTATCCGGGCGGCAGCCTTGATTGGTTGGGTTTGGACGACGGGACGCGTGCCCTGCCCGATGCTTGGCAGGGAGGGAATATCGTGAGTCAGGAGTTGATTGATGCGACTCGCTCAGGGGGAGGCCGAAGTGCGGAATCCAGAAACCAGGCAGCGGAAGAACTCATGCGGCTGACCAAGGCATTTGATCCAACCATGCGACCCCTTGAAAGCTCTTCTGGACTCGATCATAGCATCAGTGCCTCGATCGGAGACACTAGAAAAGTTGCTGACAGGGATCTTGGGTTTCTTTTTGGACTAAACTATGACCGAGATTACTCCTTTTACGGTAACGGCATCACGGGACGGCACATGGTGAGTGCTGCTGGAGTGGATACCGATCTGTATTTGAACGACACCCGAGCTATTCAGGAAGTTAGCTGGGGCAATTTGGCTACATTGGCCTACCAGGTTTCCGAAAATCACGCCTTTGGTTTTAATTTTCTATTCAATCATAGCAGTGAGGATGAGGCACGCATCCAGGAGGGTTTCCTGCAATCTTTTGAAGACAGTAATTTCAACACCAGTGTATTGCATTATACCATAAGAGAATTGAGATCCATGCAATTCAAGGGGGATCACTCATTTCCTGAGTTACTGGATTTGAAGACGGACTGGGTTGCCGCGTATTCCAGCACTTCCCAAGAAGAGCCGGATCTTAGGTTTTTTTCTTACGACCAAAACAATGATTCGGGCCGTATCAACATAGCCCTTTCCGGGTATGACCCCCCAACGCGGTATTTTCGAGAGCTCACTGAAGAAAACCAGAATCTTAAGTTGGACAATGAACTCCCATTTTCAGTTTGGGAAGGCTTGGAGGGTAAGTTCAAGTTTGGGGCCTATGCTTCGGCCACTCAGCGCGCCTATAACGAGCGAAGGTTTGCTTACAACACTACCACCAACCCACGTTGGAATGATTTGGTCCAGTCTGATAACGCCGATGGCTTCCTGGCTGATGAAAACGTTGTCTATGAGGCTCCAAGCCGCGGTACCTATCGCTTCAATAAATATATTTATGAGCTGCCCTACAACAATTACACGGGAGATCAAGATATCCAGGCTGCTTACAGCATGTTTGAAATACCCATCATTGAGCCATGGAAGGTGACCGGAGGGGTTCGCTACGAAACCACGGATTTGTCAGTGATCAATTCGGGGGAACGGACCGGTGACTCTTCAATCAGCGAATCAGCCCTACTGCCAGCTCTGAGTACGATCTATGAGCTCAAGCAAGATATGAACCTTCGTTTCGCCTATGGAAAGACCTTGGCGCGGCCAACATTCAGAGAAATTGCGTTGGTGCCAGTATTTGATTTCATGGGAGGTGATATCCTGATTGGTAACCCTGATTTGCAAATCACTTCCATTGATAACTACGACCTGCGTTGGGAGTGGTTTCCTGAGGCAGGCGAAGTGCTGGCTGCCAGCCTGTTTTACAAAACGCTGAGCTCTCCCATTGAAAAGCAATACGTGACCGCCAACCGTCAGGTGCAATACCGCAATCGTGATGAGGCCACCGTTTATGGACTCGAGCTAGAGGGCCGCAAGAACCTTGAATTCATATCGACCTACCTCAAAAATTATTCCGCTGGCGGTAACTTCACATACGTCGTTTCGGAGGTCAACGTCACCCCATTTGAGTATGAGTATACCATAGGCAATGACAGTAGACCTTTGGCCGGTCAATCTCCCTACATCTTCAATTTTGACCTTTCTTACAGCAACGAAAGATCTGGCACCATTGTGAGTCTGTTCTACAATATTTTTGGACCTCGCTTGGCTGTAGTGGGGAGTAGTTCCCCTGCAAGGCCCAATGCTTACGAACAACCTGTAGCTACTTTGGACATGACGGTTTCGCAGCGACTGACCGATCATTGGAAATTGAAATTTTCGGCCAAAAACCTACTCAATCCCGATGTGGAAGTGCTGCAGCGATATGGTGGTCAGGATTACATCTACTCATCCTACACCCGGGGACGTTCCTTTGGGATGTCACTCAGTTACGATTTTTAGGCTTTAGCTTTACGAACCCCTAGTGGCGTGCATACCTGCTTGCCGGGTTTTTTGCCGCAGTATGCTTTTCCTTGAGTCAAAAAGGGAGTTCATGCCCGCCATGGTCCTGTTAACTAGGGGTTGCCAAACGTCTCCAAACCTGTAACAAGAAGCTCCATGGAACTCACTGTCTTTCATTACGTCATTGGTATTCTTGCACTCATCATGTTGATTTGGAATACCGTTGAGGTTGGCCGCAATGATGCCGCCAACATTGTGAACGCGGTGTTTGGTGCCAGGGTGATGACTCGAAGAAAGGCTGTTTGGCTAGCGGGTATTGCCGTTGTGGTGGGAGCCATGGCTAGCTCTCCGGTGATGGAAACCGCTCGCAAGGGTATTTTTGACCCCACGACCCTGCCGGGGATCGATGCTGCGATAGCGGTTTACATGGGCGTTTATTTGACCAATACCGTACTGCTTTATTCCTTCTCAGCATACGGCATGCCCGTTTCAACCACTGCCTGCTTGGTGTTCGCCTTATTGGGAAGCGGCCTTGCCATAGGTGGGGTGGACGCCATCAACTGGGACAAGAGTCAAACAGTCATCCTCGGAATCATCTGCTCCATCATTGTAAGCGGGATCGCTGGATTCTTGATTCAAAGGGTTTTTCGTGGGGTGGTGCGTGATCAATGCGAAGATCCTAAGACCATCTCTCTCCATGGTCCCTGGATGGCTGGTGCTCTCATGACTGGCTTGGTTTACTTCATGTTGATGAAAGGCATGAAGAATGTTGCTTTCGTTAAGGCCATCAAGGCCAGCACTTTGGATGTGGTTGGTGCCCCAGTCGCCTTGCTTTTGATTTGGGCGGCCCTCTCCTTCCTCACCTTCCTGGCACTCAAGTTTCTCGGTCAACGCTTTGCCACCAGGCTCTTTGGAAGTATGGCCATACTTGGCATGATCTGTACTGGGATCGCTTTCGGGCAGAATGATTTAGCCAATTGCGCTTCTCCAGGTCTTGCAATATGGATGATTCTTTCCAAGGGTGAGCTAGCTGGCAAGGTGGCTGTTCCTTTGTTTGCCTTGTTTGGTTGTGGTGTGCTGCTGCTTATGGGCATGACCACCAAGACAGCCCAACGCGTGACTCGGGCTGAGGTCAACACGGGTAGTCAAGGCGATTTGGTCCGCCTTTATGCACCGAAATGGTGTGTGGCTCTTGCCAGAGTTCTGGTGCCCAAGCCTGGAGCCGACCAGGCACTGGCCCCCAAGACAAATGTTCAGGACGCTGCCAAATTGCAGCATTATGATGCTCTACGCGCAGCAGTCATCACCTCGGTGACCGGTAGTGTGATTGCTGTGGCATCGGGTTTGGGGCTTCCGGTATCCACCACCTATGTAGCCTTCTCAGCGGTGGTAGCGACCGGTTGGGCGGATAAGATATTTGTGCGCGGGGATGCCGCTTTAAAAATGGGCCGAACGATTTGGGTTGTTTTCTGTTGGTTTTTCTCGGCCTTCATTGCGGCAGGTGTGGCTGGCTTGGCAGCCAAGGCCATTGCGCTCTGGGGACTGGGTGGGTTGGCTCTTGGATTAATCGCCAACATGATCATACGTTACGTGATGCGCAAGCGCGCTGATGAGCACGAGGCTTTGATGAAGGAGCAGGCTACAATCCGCAAACAGCAGTTGGCTGAAGCTTCCGGTCGGAATGATCAATTTGCTTCGGATGAAGATGAAGAAGCCCTGTAGGGTTCGATTAAATCTGACTCGTCATATCAAAACTCTGAGTGCAAGCACTCAGAGTTTTTTTGTGAGGCAGTGCAAACCCAGTTATTCGGCTCCAGCTGTTGCGGCTAAGACCCTCAAAGCGGTTGTTACACCACCGCCGCGAATGTCACACCACCGCCGTCAATGTCACACCACCGCCGTCAATGTCACACCACCGCCGTCAATGTCACACCACCGCCGTCAATGTCACACCAACGCCGCGAATGTCACACGTTCGTAACACGACTGCAACATGCTGGTGACTTTTGGGTTAAAAAATTAGCCATCTGATTAGATACAAATATCTCAATCCAAGCTTTAAACTCATAGCCGTTGAAGGGGAAACCAATCGGCAACCTATAAAACCAAATCAAGCAAACAGACAATGATACAATTAAAAACCAATAGACGTATCAGGACATTCCTTTACGCGGGTCTATTCAGCGCATGCCTAGTAAATGCAGAGGAAGACAAGGTGGAAGTCGTTGATGAGAGTTCGTCCGTGGCACCTTCCAGTGGTTGGAGTATCTTCGACAAAAACACTTTGTATAAGAGCGACAGCGGCTTCATCAGAGATGTTAAGTTGAAAGGTCGGTATCATGGTCAATACATCAGCCAGGACGAGGAAATCGATGGTGCCAAAGACAATGAATACGATGTTTACCACCACCGTCGGGCGCGAATTCAAATGGACTTCGATTTTGCTCACAATCTTTCCTTCGGTTTCGACGCAAACATTTCCGATGGCCATGGTTCCAGAACAGCTCTCAGCGATGAGGGTTCTTTCATCAACAATTTCCAAACGTTCAACCTACAATGGAAACCCAGCGATAATTATTACTTCATTGTCGGTAAGGATAAGCAGGATATCACCCGTGAAGATATTCAATCGTCGAGATACATCAAAACGGTCGAGCGTGCCCCTATCGTGAATGAAATCGGTCAGCAACGACCTTGGGGAGCCCAGGTAGGCTTCTTCACCAAGGGTATTGAGCACCGGCTGGGTGCCTGGGTCTATGGTGCCCATGAGGATGGTCCAGAATGGGTTGATTTTCGCGCCAATAAAGGAGCTTCCTACAACATCAGCTACCCCGTAAAAGATGATCTCTCCTTCCACTTCGACTGGAACTATGTGAACAACGAAGGTGGTCGTGAACGTGCGCGGGGTGATGCTGCTGTAGGCACCTTCGGATCTGCTTATGAGCACGCATTTGCTTTGGGTTTCGATCACGAAAAAGGTCCCTTCAAAGTCATTGCTGATATCATTTACGGAGCCAACCGTGAGGGGGTTTCAGGAAATAAGGGGTCTGAAGCCATTCCGGCTGGACATGATACATGGGGTTTTTATGTATTGCCGTCCTACAAAATCACCGAAAAGCTCGAAGGCGTACTGCGCTACCAATACATGGACTCGGGACGTGAACAACGTACTCAGCGATTTGGGCATGATGGTGATGGGAACAGAGACGCGCGTCTCAATGTCGAGAACTATCATTCGGTGTATGCTGGATTTCAGTATTTTCTGAGTGGAGAAAATCTTAAGATCATGGGGGGATATGAGTATGCCTGGGGCGAGCTTTTTGGGAATAACACGGATATCAAAACCGGAAGCTGGCAGCTGGCGTTGCGGACCTATTTCTAAAATCAGTTTCTTTGACGGAAGTTTGCGCCAAAATTTATACGAAATTCTCAGCTTTGAGCGCACCTGGCACTTTGCCGGGTGCGCGATTATCAGCCGCATGAGTTCCCATCGGGCCGCCTTTTTCTCCCGCCAGAGCCGATGCCGATGAGCATCCTCTGGCAGGTTCTTTAGACAACCATGCCTACCTCGCATCCGCTCATTTCTGAACCTTTGAATTCAGTTGGTGTTGTACCCTTTCCATGGCGTGACAAATGCCGTCAATGGTTGCATACTACACTGAAGTCGTTGGGGTTGGTATGGCTCCACCGACATCTTTCGGTGCAACAGGATCATCAGCTCAAACAAAAGCTCCTCCTCATGGCAAGCAACGCCGAGGAATGCGTTCTCTTGGCGACACGCTCTCTTTTGGAGCGGCAGCCGCATCTAGCGGAGGCTATGAAGTCTCAGGACGATATCATTGACCAGCTAGAAAAGGAAGTGGATCAACAAGCCATCTCTATGCTGGCTGATGCCACACAACCCGAGGCCATACGCTTTATTTCCATGGCCATGCGTATTTCCAATGAGCTTGAGCGTGTTGGAGATGAAGCCACCACCATTTCGCGTCGAAGTCTGGAACTCATGAAGCATGAACCGCTTCGTCTCGAGCCACCCATTCAACCCATGGCTGATAAGGTCACGACTATGCTTCGATCCGCGCTGGATGCCTTTGTCTATCGACGGCCCAATCAGGCAAGGGAGATTATTCTTCAGGATAAGGAGGTGGATCTTCTCAACAAAACCATTCAGGCTGAGATGACCGAGAGGATGCTCGATCATCCGGAGGAAGTGGTCCGTTGTCTGCAATACATGACCATTGCTAAAAGCATGGAGCGTATTGGCGATCACGCCAGTAACATTGCCGAGCAGGTTGTCTTTCTTTACGAGGCCAAGGACATACGGCACGAATGAGCTTTCTGCTTGAGTGGGCTGGTTTCATAACGCAGGGCTTTGTTTTTGACGGCCATGGCTCGTTCACTAGGGTGGGGGGGTGAAGACAAATCCCTCCGAACCTGAAAATGATCGGTCTTCCCAACCCACATCTAAGAGGGGGCAGTTTGGGTGGTCCCAGCGCGTTCTCTTTGGTCTTATCTGGGCCTGCTTCCTGTTCACGCTATTGCTTGGTTGCTCCGAGATGCTGCTACGCTGGATGGGGGTCGGGCATTCCGCATCATTTTTCAGACCCCAAGGCAAAGGCCATGTGGTTGAAAACGAGGCCTTCATCTGGTCCTACCACGGAATCGAGAGT
>Ga0181565_10002611_pt1 | contig 13837 bp, 14 predicted proteins | sample 101ome_16_FD_129661 | JGI IMG/M metagenome (GOLD analysis project Ga0181565, IMG submission 129661) | Coastal salt marsh microbial communities from the Groves Creek Marsh, Skidaway Island, Georgia - 101401AT metaG (megahit assembly) | ecosystem: Environmental > Aquatic > Marine > Intertidal... | reverse complement strand
TTGAGCAGCATGCTGCTTGTCGGTTATGTCAATCGCGCGGCGCTGATTATTTCCTTTGTCGGCTTTGCGCAAAAAGCGGCATATCCGGTCGGGCCGAACCGCCCGGTAAATTGGCAAAATGCCGGCGCATGGCAGGGTGAGGGCAAGCGCCCGCCCAATATTGTCGTCATTTTGACCGATGATATGGGCTTTAATGATGTCAGCTATCATGGCGAAGGGTTGATTGAAACGCCGCATATTGACCGCTTGGCCGATGAAGGGGTGCAATTTGCCAATGGCTATGCCGGCAGCGCCGTATGCTCCACCTCGCGCGCCATGCTGTTGACCGGCCGCTATTCTACGCGTTTTGGGTTTGAGTTTACACCGACGCCCGACAGTTTTGCCCCCATTTTACAACAATTAATGCAAACCGACCCGATGCCCCGTCAAATGGAATTTCTTGCGCTTGATGAAAATAGCTTGGGCAGCGAATTGACCTTTTGGCAGCGCGGCTTGCCGATTGAAGAAGTCACTTTGGCGGAAGAATTGCGCGCCAAAGGTTATCGCACTTTGCATGTCGGTAAATGGCATTTGGGGCGGGTCGATGAGTTGCTGCCGCGCGCGCAAGGTTTTGACGAAAGCCTGCTCATGTCCAGCGGCCTTTATTTGCCGATCGATGACCCGAATGTGGTTAATGCGCGCAATGAATTTGCCGTCATGGATAAGGTGCAATGGGAAGTGCTGGATTATGCAACCAGCTTTAATGGCGGCCCGCGGTTTCGCCCCGACGGTTATTTGACCGATTATTTCACCGATGAGGCGGTCAAGGCGATTGCCGCCAATAAAGAGCAACCGTTTTTCCTCTATCTGGCGCATTGGGCCCCGCATACGCCCTTGCAAGCGACCAAAGAAGATTATGCTGCTGTCGGTGATGATTTTCCCGACCATCGCTCGCGCGTTTATGCCGGTATGTTGCGCGCGATTGACCGCTCGGTCGGGCGCGTTATGGCGGCGCTGAAAGAGCATGGCATTGATGACAATACGCTGGTCATTTTCACCAGTGATAATGGCGGTGCCAATTATATCGGCATGCCCGATATCAATAAGCCGTATCGCGGCTGGAAGCTGAGTTTCTTTGAAGGCGGCACACATGTGCCTTTCATCATGCGCTGGCCCGAACAATTGACACCCGGCACGACCTTCGAGCATCCGATATCGCATCTCGATATCATGCCGACGGCTTTGAGTGCGGCGCAAACCGAAGCGCAAGCGGCCCTGATAGACGGGGTTGATTTGCTGCCCTATTTAACCGGCAAAAAGCGCGGTGCACCGCGCGATACGTTGGTTTGGCGCTCGGGCCAATATCAGGCTATTTTGTCAAAAGGCTGGAAAATGCACCGCAGCGAACGGCCCGAGCAGACGCGGCTTTATGATGTGACGCAAGACCCGACCGAACAAAATGATGTCAGCGCCAAATATCCTCAGAAAATTGCTGAATTATCGGCCTTATTGGATAGCCATAATAGCGCGCAAGCGCCCCCCAAATGGCCGAACGGTGTTTTAATGCCGATTTGGGTCGACAAAACGCCGGCCGATCATGTGACGCTGGAAGATGATTATATTTTATGGCCGAATTAGGGTAAAAAAATTGCATGAGTAATCAGCCCGAATTGAAAATTGTCGATGGCCGCCGCAAGCGGAGCGAACGCAGCCGCGCCGCCATCATCACCGCCACGCTTAATCTGATTGATAATGGCAATTTTGCGCCGACGGCGCGGCAAATTGCTGAAGAGGCGGGCATTGGTCTGCGCTCTTTCTTCCGTCACTTTGACGATATGGAAGCCTTGATGGATACGATTGACCAGCACATGCGCGAATTTTACGAGTCGCTTTTCGTGCGTCCTTTTAAAGATGGCACGCTGGAGGAGCGCGTTGAGGATATTGTTATTGATCGCTCGGAAGCCTATGAGCGTTTGAAGAAACTGATGATGACGTCACAAGCGCAATTATGGCGCTCGGAAGTGGTGCAGAAAAACTATGCGCGCAATCAAAAAGGCTTGCGCAAGCATTTGGAAAAATGGTTGCCCGAATTGGCAAAATTGTCGGCGGCGCATCGCGAGGCAGTGCATGCGGCTGCATCATTTGAAAACTGGCATCGTCTGCGCCAGCATCAGAAACTCAATATTAGTGACGCGCGCATGGCCATGATGGTCGCGATCAAAAGCTTGTTGGACTGATATGATAAAACGCATATTGATTTCGCTGGCCGTCATATTGCCCGCTGTGATGATAGCCCTTTTATGGTTGGCGTTTTTTTCACCGCGCCCGCCTTTGACGACCGATGCAGCGACTTTGGCCGGTGACGGCAGCACGCTTGATTATTGCCGCCTGCCGGAGCTGGACGGCACGGGCAAAAATGCCCGAGACATTGCCAAAGGCAACACGCCGGGCTGTGCTTATAGTCACTTTCCCTTGCCCATATTGGCCGATTGTACGGAGCCGCTGCCGCCGGAAGCCGATGACATTCGTGGGCTGTGGCGTGGTGTAGCGGGTGATAAAATCGGCCATGTTGAGCGCGTCGAGCAATGTGGGCATCGCACCGTCATCACGGCGGGGGGGATTATTCACGATTATGGCCCCAACAGCACGGCCGGTCTCAGCACCAATGATACGGAAGGCGGTGTTACGTTCACCATTGGCGATAAGGCTTATTGCCCGCGCACCTCAGCCGCCATGATTTGGCAAGATAAGGCGTTGGACTTTCATGTCTTTGGCTGGGGTCCGGTGGTGGTGCGTCGCTATATGGACGGCGATCAGCTGATTTGGGAATATGCAGATGGCAGCATCACGCGCATGAACCGTATTTGCCGATTGCCGGAAGAGCATAAAATGCCGCGCCTGCGCGGGGCGCAGCTCAAACTGTTTTAGAGCACCTCTTCCAATGCGCTGAGGCAGGTGTGTACATTATCTTCTGATGCACCAAAGCCCATCAGCCCGATGCGCCAAATTTTTCCGGCCAAAGCGCCAAGGCCGGCACCGATTTCCAGATTATGTTCATTTAACAGGGTTTTACGAATATCGCCTTCGCGCGCTTTCAGTGCCTCAGGAATGAGCACGGAATTCATTTGCGGCAGGCGATAAGGCTCTTCGACCAAAAGTGTCAGCCCAAGCTTTTCCAAACCGGCTTTTAACGCTTCGTGATGGGTTTGATGACGCGCCCAAGCATTTTCCAAGCCCTCATCACGCACCAAAAGCAGGCTCTCATGCAGCGCATACATGGCGTTGATGGGCGCTGTGTGGTGATAAGAACGCGCCCCGTCACCCGACCAATAATCCATCACCAAAGACAGGTCGAGAAACCAGCTTTGTATCGGCGTGTTGCGCTTTCTGATGGTTTCAATGGCACGCGGCGAAAACGTCACCGGTGACAGGCCGGGCGGACAGGACAGGCATTTTTGCGAGCCCGAATAAGCGGCATCAATGCCCCATTCATCAATCAGCACCGGCACACCGGCCAAAGAAGTCACGCAATCCATAATGGTCAAACAGCCATGTGCTTGTGCCAGCTTGGCCAGAGCGGCGGCGTCAGAGCACACGCCGGTCGAGGTTTCGGCGTGGACAAAGGCGAGAATTTTAATATCGGGATGCGTTTTCAACGCCGCTTCCACCTTATCGGGTGAGACCGGCGTGCCCCATTCATCTTCAACAATCACCGCTTCGCCGCCACAGCGAATGACGTTCTCCTTCATGCGCCCGCCAAACACGCCATTAATGCACACCAGCACCTTGTCGCCCGGTTCTACCAAATTGGCGAAACAGCTTTCCATGCCGGCCGAGCCCGGCGCGGAGACCGGAAAGGTCAGCGGGTTTTCGGTTTGATAGGCATAGCGCAAGAGCTCTTTAATATCGTCCATCAGCTCGATAAATTGCGGGTCGAGATGGCCGATAATCGGACGCGCCATAGCGTTGAGCACGCGCGGGTCAATATTGGACGGGCCGGGCCCCATCAGGGTCTTGAAATTGGGATTGAAGCTGTTCATCGTCGCGTGCCTTAATGGAGGTGTTGAAATTGGCCGCGAGTATGGAGGGAGGTTGAATATTTTGTCAAACGCTCTATCGTCTCTTAAGCAATGTTTTTGGAAAGTGTCAGGAAATGTCTAATTTAGAGCAATATGCCGCGCTGAAATCCATGCTCCATGCGATGGAAAAGGATTTGGCTTTGACCGATTTATCGTCGGCTGAGAAGGCAATTTTATCGGCGGTCGCCCCCTTGCAGGATGCGCTAAATGAGGGCGAGTTTGTTTCATCGCGCAGTATAAAAAGCCATCCGCTATGCGCTGATTTGCCGAACCCCACTTTCTTTCGGGCTTTGGCGCAACTCTTAAAACGGCAATATTTATACTTGCCAGAGGGCCGCGCAAAAGGGCTCTATCGGCTGAAATAGAGTGGGCCAAAACCACTAGGCAAATTGCCTATATTGTGCGCTAACCTATTCCTTCCTAATTTTAATCATGTCTCAGGATGAAACAGAAAGTGATATGCGAGAAAAATATCGTGCGGCGGCAAGTATTTTTCTTGATCTTTCTGAGACGGTAAGCGGTAACTTGACCCACGTGATTGAGACCTCTTTTGTTGGTGCTTATGTCTATATGGTTGGGGTGCCGGTCACAGTTTACAATATTTCCAAGCTCCCCTTTTGCGGCTCTTACCGGAGTGCAAAACGTTATTGCGACTTAATGGTTGAAGCCGGAGTTTTGGAATATACGCCTGACGGATTGGTACAATGCACAGAAAAAGGCTTGGCCTCGAGTGATTGGTATTTCAAAGCCTTGTTTGAAATGCCCCAATTGGTGAAGGGGCGGAGCGAAGAAAAGAACAGAAATAAAATTTACGTTATTAAATCGTGACGTGTCGCTAGAAAAGTTTTTGCCGTTATGAAATACAGATTTGTCCAATTCTCTAAAACAACATTTTTTATTGTCAGCTGTTACTGTCTAACTTTCGCTTTGGTCAATCAGATGATCTTTCCAACGCAACAATCGGTTTTTCCTAGTGTATCTCAATATGCAGCACTAATTTACCTGCCTCATGGGGTGCGGGTTATTGCGACATGGCTGTATAGGGAGAAGGCCATATTACCGCTGCTTATTGCGCATTTGATAATTTATTATTCATTTTATTGGTACGGTACGGATACGGTGAAGAATATGGTTGCCATATTGAGCGGCAGTCTATGCGTCTATATCGCCATGCAATTATTCCGCTTCAGCCGTATTGATATCAGCCTTGCCAATATGACTATATCGCACTGGCGCAGTCTGATTTTGCTTGGTTTTATCAGTTCGATTTTCAACGCGGCAGGCAATATGTTGGCGCTGGAGGACGCCATGAGTAGCGAATTGCACTTGAATGTGATTGTCACCTTCATTATTGGCGATACGCTGGGCACAATTGCCTGCTTAATGGTTTTAATGTTCGGCTTTCGGTTTTTGCGCGAATTCGGCGGCAGAGGTGCGCAATCTTAAATTATGGTTCAAATCACCGCGCTCAAAAACTTGCGACATTCTGCGCAGCAAAATAGGCCAAATAAAAACTGTATTTTTCGAACGCGCGGTATAAAATCATGGGAATTGACTTTCGGGAGATTTTCTATGAGGAAAATTGCTAAAATACGCGCTGCCATCAAGCAATTGATTGCCGATAAAGAAGATACCAAGCAGGTTTTCATTATTTTGGAGGCTTTATCGGGCAATTCCGGCCTGCGCGCCTTTAAACGTTTTAAAAAAACGCCACACGCTCGAGACATTCTCACCGCCGAAAAGCCCTTGGTGGAATATTTGAAAGACCGCGCATGGCTAGAAAGTTTGCCCGAAGGGTCTTTGGGCCGAGCCTATGCGCGCTTCACGGAGGTTGAGCAAATCACAGCCGACGGGCTGACCGAAGCCTCGGTGGAAGGGCGCCAAGAAGAGCGCGAAATGAGCGCAGCGCAGATTAAATATCATGAGCGCCAGCGCGACGCGCATGATTTATGGCATGTCTCGACCGGTTATGGGCGCGACGGTTTGGGTGAATTGTGTTTGCTAGCCGTGACCTGGCGCCAGCTCGGCAATCCCGGTCTTTTGGTCATTATCCTGTTCGGCTATCTGGTTTCACGCAAAGAAGCGCCGGGGCTCGGCATTGGTCGCGCCATTATGGAAGGCTTTCATTTGGGGCGCTCGGCCAAGGGCCTGCCTGGCGCGCATTGGGAATATTTGCTGACGCAGCCATTGGAAGAGGTGCGCGCCGCATTGGGCATTCAAACGCCGCGCCTCTATCGCAAAATCGTTGATGCAACGCCGGATTTGCAAACCGCCGGCTATGTTGCCGCCGAATAAGCGCGCCGCATGACACTGACGGTTTACGGCATCCCCAATTGCGACACGGTGAAAAAGGCGCGCGTCTGGTTGGGCGATAAGGGTCAAGATTTTGCCTTTCACGATTTCCGCAAAGACGGTTTGAGCGAAGATATGGTGACGCGCTGGCTGGCCCACGTGACGATGGATAAACTCTTGAACAAGCGCGGCACTAGCTGGCGCAAACTCTCAGATGTCGATAAGGCCAATGAAGATGCAGCGCATCTCGTCGAGCTGATGGTCGAAAACCCGACCCTCATCAAGCGGCCGGTAATTGAGGCAGGTGACCAAGTGACGGTGGGCTTCACCGATGAGGTCATGGCGTTTTGGTCTTGAATGTTGTGTTAAGGGCCTTTTTCAATCTCAAAGCATAAAATCCGCATATCACCAAGGCCGTCTTGCTCAGCGCTGGCAATCAGTGTGTGACCATGTTCTTGGCAAAAATGCGGCACATCAATCGCCGCCATCGGATCGCTGGCCAAAAGCCTGATTTGACCGCCCGAGGCGATGTCGCGCAGGACTTTTTGCAGCCGCAAAACCGGCATCGGACAGCTCAGGCCGGTCGCATCAATTTCCGTCATATGTCTTGCGGATCGGTCTTGGCTTGCGGTCGCGCGGTCGCATATTCGGCCATGCCGCCAAACAGTTCGGCGATTTCAGGTTTTTCCTGCGCGCCGAATTCATGGAACATGGTGGCGCAATTGACAACAATGCGCTCGCGGTCGCCCCAATCATCAAACACACCCAGCGCAATATCAAACGCCGCTTCTTTATAGCTCATACCCGCCTCATAACGTGCGCGTGCCTCTTGCCGCATGGTCACCAAATAATGACGCACTTCTTCAACGCCTGCTTTGGTGGTGATGGGGCCGTGGCCCGGCACAATGGTCTCGACATCCATTGCGATAATGCGATCGCATGCGTCAATCCAATTTTGCACCGGTCCGTCCCAAATAATCGGATGCCCGCCAATAAATAAAATATCGCCCGTATAGACGGTGCGGTCGACCGGCACATGCACCAAAGTGTCGCCCGGCGTATGCGCCGGCCCGACCGGAATAAGGTGAATATCCTTATCGCCCAGTTTAATGGTGGTTTCTTCTTCAATCAGCGTATCGGGCAATTTTTGGTCGACCGATTTGAAGTCAAACGGGCCGAAGCAGGAAGTGAGATAATTGCCCAGATCACCCAAGCCCGGCGCAGCATCCAAAAAACCCTGCACCAAAGAAGGCGGCTCGGCCTGCATATGTTCGGCGGTCAATTTATGGGCAATGATTTGCGCATCGGGGCAGCAGCAATTGCCGTTGCAATGGTCGCCATTATGATGCGTGTTGATGATCTTATTGACGGTGTTTGCGGCCGGTGCGGCATCGGCATAGGCGGCCAGCATGGTTTGCGTCAATGGCACATCAAACAGCGTATCGACCACCAAAGACTGGTCGCCATCGACAATCAGGCCGGAATTTGACCAGCCCCAACCGCCATCGGGTTGCAGCCATGCATAAGCGCCATTACCGATTTGGTGCAGGCCTTTTTCATAAGCAAATTTCGGATGCGCCAAACTCATTTCGTCATCTCCCCTTTTTACGCTTGAAAGGCTAGCGCAAAAACAGCCTCTTTACATCGTTTTTTGCATGGCTAAGATTTTCTGGAGAAATGGGGGGCGTAAAGCATGAGCGACTTTATTTTGATTGAAGCTTTGGAAGCGCAATGCGCGGCGCAAGTTGACAAACCGGCATTGGTCTTTCAAGGCCGCGAAACCAGCTATCAAAAATTAAGCGATACATCCAATCAGGTGGCGCAGGCTTTGCTGGCCGAGGGAATTGAACCGCATGCGCGCATCGGCTTTATGGGTGCCAATTCGGATTTATATTTCCAATTGCTTTTCGGTGTGCAAAAAACGCGCGGCGTTTTGGTAGGGGTCAATTCGCGCTTGGCGGGCCCTGAAGTGGCTTATGTCTTAAATGATGCGCAAGCCGAAATGGTTTTTGTCGGCAAGGATTTCGTGCCGCTTATTGAAGGCATTTTGGCCGATTGCCCGAGCGTCAAACGGGTGATTGCGATGGATGGCGGGCATGGTGAGTGGACGGCGTTTGACGCATGGCGCGATGCAGCAGAGGCAATTCATCCGCAGCTTGACTACCAGGCGCAAGATGATTTCATCCAGCTTTATACATCGGGCACGACCGGCCATCCTAAAGGCGTTCAATTGACCAATCTCAATATGCAAAGCGCGCTACAACAGGCTGAAGATTGGGCCGGCTGGCAAGGCGATGAGCATGTGCTTTTATGCATGCCGCTATTTCATATTGCCGGTGTCAATGTCGGCCTTATCGGGCTTTATGAAGGCTGCAAAGTGACGGTTTTGCCGGAGGTCAATCCGGCTGAAATTCTGCGGCTGATTGAAGATGAAAAAGTCAATTTGCTGTTCATGGTACCGGCGGTGATATTGTTTGTCATGCAACAGCCCGATATTGCCACGCGCGATGTCTCCAGCGTGCGGCAAGTGATTTACGGCGCGTCACCGATTGCCGAAGAATTATTGGTGCAGGCGGCGGCCAAGTTCAAATGCGATTTTGTTCAGGTTTACGGCCTTACAGAAACCACCGGCGGCGGCACCAATTTGAAACCGGAAGACCATGATGCGGCGCGTAATAAGCTGCGCTCTTGCGGTAAGCCCAATGCGGGTGTCGAACTGCGCATTGTCGATGAGGCGGGAAATGATGTGCCGCAAGGCGAGGTCGGCGAGATTATCATGCGCGGCGGCTCGATTATGAAAGGCTATTGGAACAAGCCCGATGCCACGACAGAAGCGGTGAAAGAGGGCTGGTTTTATTCCGGCGATGCCGGTTTTCTTGATGAAGAAGGCTATGTCTTTATCCATGACCGCGTCAAAGACATGATCGTGTCGGGCGGCGAAAACGTCTATCCGGCGGAAGTGGAAAACGCGCTTTTTGCCCATCCCGATATTGCCGATGTGGCGGTGATTGGCGTGCCAAGCGAAAAATGGGGCGAGGCGGTGAAAGCTTGCGTCGTCATGGCCGAGGGAAAAAGCCTCAGCGAAGACGAGATTATCGCTTTTGCGCGCGCGCGCATTGCCGGTTATAAATTGCCCAAATCGGTTGATTTTATCGACGCCCTGCCGCGCAACCCATCGGGTAAAATTTTGCGCCGCGAATTGCGCGAACCTTATTGGGAAGGCCAAGAACGCCGCGTCGGCTAGAATTAGCGAGGCACTTTCAGCTTATCGTTAAGCTCTTTTTTCTGCCGCTTCATTTCGGCGTCGCTATGGCCGAGGCGGCTTTGCATCCAATCTCCGATAATGTCGATTTGGCTGCTGGTGAGGGCGCCGATTTGTCCTTCAATCAAACGGCGCAGCACAATATCTTCCAGCGTCATGGCCATTTCATCGCTGACCGCAAAGGTAATGCGCGCGGCCAATAAATCATCTTTCAATGCGCCCAGCCCGTTTGTATCAGCCGCCATCATTGCAGGCAGGAAGCGGCCATAAAGGCGGCTCATCAAATCAATACTGGCGGTGTCATGTTTTGGATAAGCGGCGCGCATCGCGTCCATAAAGCGGCCCAAATCATCGCGTGGGGCGCATTCCAAAGCGGTGAGATGGCTACGGCAGCGCACCGGCTTGGCGTCAAGCTTATGCATGGCCAGATCGACGACCTGCGCGGCGAGGCGGCGCGCCGTTGTCCATTTCCCCCCAAGGGCGGAAATCATGCCGTGCATACCGCCCTGTTTGGCATGGTCATAAATTTCACTGCCGCGGCTCAAGCCATAAGTGGTGTTAGGCCGGTCGCCCATATCAGCAACCAAGGGCCGCAGGCCGACATAGGCATAAACCACATCTTTGCGCGTCAGCTTGGCATCGGGCAGGGCGCGATTGGCTTTGGCCAAAAGCGCGTCAATATCTTGCTTGGTGACGCACGCCTTATCGGGCGCATCGTCAAATTTCGTATCGGTGGTGGCCAAAAGGCTCATGCCCATATAGGGGGTGATGAAAATATGCTCATCGTCAATCGGCATGGCCAGTGCCGCGCCGCGCGTCAAATTGCGGGTCACGATATGAATGCCTTTAGAGCGTATTAAGGTTTTGCGCGGCGGCTTTTTATCGGCTGCGCTCATAATATGGTCGGCCCAAGGGCCGGCGGCATTAATCGTTATGGCCGCGCGCACATCAAGGCGCTGGCGCGAAAAGCGGTCTTTCGCTTGAAAGCCGACACAGCGATTGTCTTCGATCAGAAAATCCGTCGCTTCGGCATGATTGACGGCCACCGCACCGGCCGCCATGGCGCTGCGGATGAGCGCTAAACACAGGCGCTCGGGCGAGAGCATTTGTCCGTCATGATAAAGCAGACCGGCTGACAGCTTGGCGCTTGGGCTTTCATTCTCACCGGCCAATTGAGGCGGCAGGTCGGGGATAAGCCCCAAAGTCTGCGCCACCGTCATGGCGCGGTAACCGGGCATTTTCTGCATCGTATCAACGCCGCGATTGCGGTCAAAAGCCAGCCAGTCATAAAGCGCCAGCGCCAGCCCCAATGTCAGGCGCGACGGTTTTTGTCCGCTATAGCTTGGCATGACAAAGGCCAGCGGGTGCACCAAATGCTTGGCCATGCGCGCCCAATAGCGGCGCTCGCGCAAACCTTCGCGCACCAGCTTAATCTCGCCATTGGCCAAATAGCGCAACCCGCCATGCATGAGCTTGGTCGAGCCGGCAGAGGTCGCACCGCCAAAATCGCCCTTATCGATCAATGCAACGCGAAGCCCACGCAATGAAGCGTCAAAAGCAATGGCCGCGCCTGTTGCACCGCCACCAATAATGGCGACATCGAATGAGGCGGAGCCGAGAGCGTCAAAATTGCGTTGCATGATAAAATTAAAACCGGCTTTGCTGGGGACGTATTTACGGGCAGTATAAAGCAAGAAATGGGGAAAGGGGCACGAAAATGGCTTTCGCAAACGCCAATGGGCTGAGCCTGTGTTATGAGGTTTTTCAGACAGATGAGAAGCGCGCCTCAGAGCCGCTGATTCTCATTCGCGGCTTGGGCACGCAAATGGTGCAATGGCCGCCCGCTTTTATCGATTATTTCACCGCCGCCGGTCTTGATGTGATTGTTTTTGACAATCGCGATGTCGGTGAAAGCAGCAAGCTTGATGCAGCCGGTGTGCCGGATATGATGGCGCTGATGGCCGGTTTACAAGCCGGCGCGAGCTTCCCCGTGCCTTATCAAATAGCCGATATGGCGGAAGACGTGATCGGGCTGATGGATGCATTGGCCATTGAAAAGGCACATATTTGGGGCATGTCCTTGGGCGGCATGGTGGCGCAGCATTTGGCGTTTTCGCATGCCGCGCGCATCGGCAAAATCATTTGCGTTATGTCAACGTCAGGTGATGTGTCTTTGCCGATACCGGCGGCCAGCGGCTTGACCCCGCCCGATAATGAAGATGAGGGCGAGCTTATTGACTATCTCACCGAAAGCCTGGCCGAGCATGCCAGCCCGGCTTTTCCGACACCATTTGAAACGCGCCGCGCTTTGGCGACAAAAGTCATTCAACGATGCTGGCATCCGCAAGGGGTGATCAGGCAAATGGCGGCGGCCTTGGCGGACGGGTCGCGCACCGAAAGGCTGAAAGAAATCGGCTTGCCCTTTATGGTCATTCACGGCGATGCCGATACGCTGATTGATATTTCATGCGGTCGCCATATTGCCGAGACTGTGCCCGGCGCCGTGTGGCGGCCGGTTATCGGCATGGGGCATGATATCGGCCCCGGCTTGGAAAATGAGATTGGCCCCGATGTGCTGGCTTTTCTGGGTCTCACTTAAGGCGTCGGGTTAAAAGCTGCCGTCTTGACAAAAATTGCCGCGCTGGTTCTATTGGCGCACTTATTTCGGGAGAAAACCATGTCTGTATGCATTGTTGGCTGGGGCCACACCAAATTCGGTAAATTGGAAGATCAGGAGCTGGAAGCGCTTTTGGTGGCGGCTGCCAGTGAAGCTTTGGACGATGCCGGTGTCGGCGCAGAAGATATTGATGCGATTTATGTCGCCACTTTCAATGCCGGCATGTCGGAACAAGATTTCATCTCCTCGCTGGCTCTACAGGTCGATGCGGCGTTTCGCTTTACCCCGTCAACGCGGGTTGAAAATGCCTGCGGCTCGGGCTCGGCAGCGGTGTTTCAAGCGGCCAATATGATTGAAAGCGGGCGGGCGCGCCGCGTGCTGGCCATTGGTGTTGAAAAAATGACCCATTTGTCGAGCGCTGATGTCGGGCGCTGCTTGTCGCGCGCTTCTTACATGCCGGAAGAAGGCGATGCAGGCCTGACTTTCCCGGGTATTTTCGGGGTCATTGCCGGTCAATATTTCCAACAATATGGCGACCAGTCAGACGCGCTGGCAAAAATTGCCGCCAAAAACCATGCCAATGGCGCGGTCAATCCTTTGGCGCATATGCAAAAAGATTTCGGTTATGAGTTTTGTCGTGCCGAAAGCGACAAAAACCCAATCGTTGCCGGCCCATTGAAGCGCACGGATTGTTCAATGATTTCAGACGGGGCGGCGGCCATTGTGCTGTGTGATGACGAGACGGCACAAAGCCATGACAAGGCCATTGCCTTTCGCGCACGCGCCCAGGCCAATGATTTTCTACCCATGAGCAAGCGCGATGTGACGGCTTTTGACGGTCCGGCAAATGCTTGGAAAAAAGGCCTGGCGGAAGCCGGTCTCGGTTTGGACGATATGTCTTTGGTTGAAACGCATGACTGCTTCACCATTGCCGAGCTTATTCAATATGAAGCCATGGGGCTGACGCAAACCGGCAAGGGGGCGCAAGCGCTGGCCGATGGCACGGTCTATAAGGATGGCAAATTGCCGATCAATCCGTCGGGCGGGTTGAAGGCCAAAGGCCATCCGGTCGGGGCGACCGGTGTGTCCATGCATGTCATGGCGGCGCGCCAACTCATGGATGATGCCGGTGAAATGCAGGTCAAAGACGCCAAGCTGGCCGGTGTGTTCAATATGGGCGGCGCGGCGGTGGCCAATTATCTGTCCATTTTGGAACGCGTCAAATAAGCCTATTTGGCGTTTTCTTTCAAATAAGCAATGACATCGGCGCGGTCTTTTTCTTTTCTGAGACCGGCAAAGGCCATGCGCCCGCCTTTCACCAGTTTGCGTGGGCTTTCCAAATAGGCGGCGAGGTTTTCTTCTGACCAAATTTTCGCCGTGGCGGCATATTGCACCATGGCTTTGGAATACTTGTAGTCGGCAATGGCGCCAATCTCGCGCCCGATAATGCCGTTAAGTTGCGGGCCGACGCGGTTTTTCGCGCCATCGCCAATCATGTGGCACGATACGCATTTTCGATATATTTTCGCACCCTTTTCAGCGTCGCCGGCTTGGCTCGGCAGGGTGAAAATGACGAGCATGGCGGCGGCGGCAAAACATGTGGTCAAT
>Ga0181565_10002610_pt1 | contig 13841 bp, 13 predicted proteins | sample 101ome_16_FD_129661 | JGI IMG/M metagenome (GOLD analysis project Ga0181565, IMG submission 129661) | Coastal salt marsh microbial communities from the Groves Creek Marsh, Skidaway Island, Georgia - 101401AT metaG (megahit assembly) | ecosystem: Environmental > Aquatic > Marine > Intertidal... | reverse complement strand
ATAAGATTTGAGTAATATGACTGCAACTAACAATGCAGCAAGAATATAGCTAAAATGGCTTTTTATAAGCCTTGGTACAATAAATATAATGGATAAAATCAAAACAAAGATCGGCGTAAATAAGATCCAAATTCTCCAGATAATGTCCAAATAATGAGGGTAGAAAGCATAAATAAAATTATAAAACAATGGTGATCTGATCAATATTATTCCCAATAAAAAAAATATTAGAAATAACGAATACTTTTTATTAACAAAAAAGATTGACAGTATAGTTACCATTGAAAATAGATAAAAATACATATCATTTAGGTACAGATCTTGAAGGCCAGGATATTGGAATACATCCTTTAATTTGCTAGAAGCATATAAGGATTGGTATAAGTCTGATGCATCAAAAGATACAAGGAAGATATATCCTGTCAAAATTCCACCAGAGGTACTTAATGCAAAAAATAAAGTTTGAATATTTCGAAACGCCGCATAGTAAGCAATAGAAACAACCATTACAAAAATCGCTAAAAATACAGCATTAAAGGAAATCATGATTGCAGAAAGTCCTACAATCAAACCTGCAATGATAGATTTTTTCATCTCTCCTAGGGGGGAGATTACATAGAACAATAAAACAATTGGATAAAATCCAAAAATCAATCCTTTGTTGTCAAAATTCCTAAATATCGATATGTTCGATATGGAGAATGGGGAGTGGGTATTGGTATAAAGTAGTGCAAGTGTAGCTAGTAGCAAAACAATAATGACTCGAAAATCATTTGAGAAGCGTGCCATCAATATTATTAACGAACATATATAAACAAAAAAGCTGAAATACGACATTATTACCGGCGCATATATTTGATCCAAATTTAAAATATATGCAGCATATGAAAAAATATATTCGGAATTGGCAGGCAACCAATAAGACTCTATTAGATTTAGATTGAAATCTTCGAATGGCTGAATATCAAAGCTAAACTCATTAACTACGTAGAACGAATGAACCGCATTTGAAAAGTACAACCCGGAATCGCTACCAAACCCAACATTAAACAGAAAATGGTGGGTAATGGTTGCAACCAGAGGCAACACAAATAACAAAATAGGTATCTTTGTCAAGTCATCTGTATAAATCAGACTCCGCCTGCTTTTATAATAAAAAAATGGCAAAAGAAGCAAATAAAAAAAAGCGTATGTATATGCAGGAAAGTTAAAAAACTTGGCTAATAAAACAAAGCCACCATTTAAAAGAAAAAACAGAGGTAAAAAATAAGTAACTACTATGCCTCTCATTTCTTCTGCATTCCTTTATAAAGATCCACAAGACTCCTGTGACTTAACGAATGACCAGGTATTTTTTCTCCCATAAAATATACGCCAGATGCAGCATCAAACAATGATTCTTTTGATGCTATCAATGAAAATGGCTTCAGAATAAGAGCAAAAACAACTCCAACAACTTGGCCTATTTTTTTACTCCGAGTCAATGACCAGACGAAATATTTCAAACTCCATGCCAGAACAACTTCCGATCCCCTAAGCCCTCCAAGGCTTATTAATGAAAAGTTACGAAATAAATATCTATGGCCAGTAACAGTATACCGAGTGAAATCATACGCCCCCTCATGAACCTGCTGCATAAATGGAGTCTCGGAATAAACAATTCCATTTGTTTTTAATATTCTGTATATCTCGCTACACACTCTATCGGGATCGACCACATGTTCCAAAACAGCTTGAATCCATACACCATCATAAGAACTGTCTGATATGGGCAAGTAATGGGCATCTGCAATTAAATCAACATATTCAGAAGCATAAATATCTGTAGTGTCTACTTCTATTTTCTCGTGTCTATACAAGGCCTCCACTCCCTCCCCTTTTTCAGCACCCCCAATAATTAACACCTTGGGCGAGTCCGAATGATCCAGCAGCCTTTGCATAAAGTCCTGACAATTTGATTTTGTTACACTCGACTCTGTATTTAAAAAGGACTTAGCCTTCTTCCAAAGGGTATCTGTCCTAGGTACATATGACACATATGTCTCAGGATTGCACAATGTATCAGTCCTAAGATTACTTATTAAAATTGGCACACTGTCTAATATGGGAAACTTATGAACAATAGAATTGTGTGGACACTCCTCACCCGTGCAAACAAAACCATTGTCACAAGGCAATAAGCTTTTCTTTTTCTCACAAGGACATTGCAAAGGAAGTTTTTTCATAAAATTTAGACCTCTCTATTGGCTGAAAATGACTTTATCATAGGATGAAATCATTTTTTGCACAGTGAACTTATCCTCTATCGAAAGTCGACACTTTTCTTTAAGTTGATTATATCCGTGTCTATTGCTATTAAAATCCTTGTACATCATGTGAATTAACTTAGACAGGGAAATATAGTCTCGAACAGGAAAAACAAACTTCTCATCTAGAATCAGTGCGACATCACCTACGTCAGTTGAGACGCATGGTGTTTCGGATAATAATGACTCAACAATCACATTTGGGAATGCCTCGGAAATGCTTGATAAAACGGTTAAGTCAGACGAATTGTAGGCAACTCTAATATTATCAAGATGCCCAAGCATAATAACACGAAATTTTATATTAGCAACTGATAGAACTTTTTTAAGCTCTACATTCTCAGGGTCACAACCATCACCGGCTAATAATATTGAAATATTATTAGCCGAGTGAAGTTGTTTTATTGCGTTAAAAAAAGTCATGTGATCTTTAACAGGGTGAAACCGAGCTGGAAAGATAATCAAAAACTCATCATCTGAAACGCCAAGTTTATTCCTAAATTTAACTCTATCCAAAACCGAAGGGAAAAAGTCGTTAGGAGAATAGCCATTATTTATCACATTGATATTACTTTCTTTCAGATTTTGTCCATGCAGGGCAACAGCTGAATCGGCACAAAATATTGTCTTTAGTTTGAAATATCTAATTAAATAGCATGTGGTTCTAGCAACCAGTCTTGTCAAAGGCTTTAATGTTATGTCATCTGGATCTGAGTGATGTATTGCCAAAGTAGTTTTTTTTATCTCACCCCTCAACATATTTAATATGAAGGAAATTAAAGCGCCGTAATACATCCATCCAACGATTTGAGTAGATCTAAGTTTATATACCTGCACCAAGAAAAAAATAATATTTATCGGTCTTTTTCTAATATTAAATGACTTAATCGTACACCCTAAATTCTCAATTTTTTTATGGTAATAGTCATCCGCAGGGCCTAGTGATAAAACGCACTGATCATGAAAAGTCGTACTGTCCAAATATGTATATAAAACCTTTTCGGCCCCACCTTTGTTCAAGCCTGGAGTAATATGGAGTATCATTTTAGTTTCTTAATAAAGTCAAAATCAGATCGATATAGTTGCTCAATAGTTCTTTTAGAGCACTCTGACAAGGAAGCATACGATTGATCCGAATAATGTGATGAACTATTGATGCTTGGCAAGCTTATATCAACTCCCAGAAGGTCAGATAAATATAGACTTAATTCATTCATCTGATTCAACATGAAAACTTTGCTAGGAAAATGTGACATAGTCGCGTTTAAAAAATAAGTTTGCGGTCTAAACACCTCATCAACGACTGCCAAGTTTTGCTCGGACAGCCATTCATTTAAAAACGAATCAAAACTTCTAAACGATCTAGTTTTATAGAACTCCGGATTAGATATACCCATTACACTGGTATTACCCAATTTAGCAAAATTATAGGCCGATATCAGTCTATCATACGGGTTCCGAACCAATGAAAAACTAGGCAAATCTATGTCTTGATATTTAATTAGCTTTAACGCATGGGACGCCCTAAAGTGTCCCAGTGTTTTGCCGTATAACAAATGGTTTACGCTAGACCCTGCAACACGTGGGACATGAATAAAGACAACTCCTGCCCTCCTCCAATAGATTTGGGCACGTATAAGCTGTAAAGAATAACGCATCATACTAATCTTTTTAAACGAAAAATGTATTCCGTTGCCTTTCTAAGTGGAGCAGAAAAAATAGATAAATGCGATAATGCATCATTCTCCACATACTCGGAAAAAGAAATAAATTTTTGGTGATTTTGAATTATAAAACTCTTTAAATTTAACAACTCTTTCTCGCTTAAATAATCCAAATGAAGGCAAATTGTGGATACGCCTAACGGAAATCTAACACCTTTAGATAAAAGCTGAGGGACGAGCATTATGTTGTTGCGAAAATAAGGGTAGAAACCATACCCATCAGTAACCGCTTTAAATCCAAGATCCGCAAGAACATCTAACGTGATATTATCAAAACTATGTGATGGAGGCATAAAATATGGCATCCAAATGTCTTCTGAATCGAGTATTTTTTTTCCTTTGGCAATAAGAAAATACTGGGATTTATAATCTAATCCTGCAAATTCTGAACGATTATTAATTTTAAGGATACCTGAATCAGATGTAGTATAAACATGATGTGTGCCATGTTGTGCAACATCGCAAGAGTTACTTCTTATAAACTCAAAAAAATCTTTATTAAAAGAAGATCGATGTAAGCTCTCATCCTTGCAATCAGGAACAATGCCAAGAAGTGGTTTAATATCATAGGACTCAAGGAATTGATACAGGTCGTAAAAATAATCCCAGTTCATATATGGCGTCACATCATCGATCCGTAAAATATACTTAGGATGCATGTATTTTTTCTTGTATTATTTTGTAATAGGCTTTTGCCACACTGTTAGGCGAGTATCTTTCACAAAACTCAACCTCAGGAATAGGGAGATTACGATACCTGGTATAAATTAAACCAACCGCCCGAGCAATTGAACTACTGTTAAAGTCCTCCGAAAGAAACGCTAAAGGATAGTCCTTCAGAATGCACTCCACCCCTAGGAAAGGAGTGGACACAATAAATCTTTTTGCGAAAATCGCATCCAAAAAAACATTTGGAAAGCCTTCAAAATTAGAAGACAATATCAAAATATCAGACTTTTGAAGATATTTATCAACATTTTTCTGAAACCCATGAAAAGCCACTCTATCTGACAAACCCAAGCCTTCAGAAAGAGAGACTAGCTCACTCCTACAATCACCATCCCCTATAATGTCCAGCGTATAATTTTTTGATAAAGAAGATAGAGCCCGAATGATCCTATCCACTGATTTATTGGCATCCAATCGTCCAATGTAAACAAGTCTATCCAGCTCGGTCGAATACCGTATGGGTGTATCGAATATATTGGAACTGTAAAAATTTGGCACTACAATAGACTTGGATTTATCCAGAGAGAGATTGTTAAGTAAGTCAAATTCCATGCACTCAGTCAAAGAGATAACCCCATCATACCTGTTTAACAATTTTGAATACTTGATAAAGTTATACAAGATAGGATGCGCATAAAGGGCTGAAGTAATAAATGTACTTATCCTTGCGACAAAGATAATGTGTCGCGGAAAAAATAATCTTAATAAGCCAAAATACGCAATAGAATGGAGAACGGTAGTAAAAACAACCTTAATATCTAAATCAGTTATTAACTTCCTAACTCTGGCAAATGATAGCAACAATCTAGATGATGATAAAAAATGATAAGTTATTTTCTCATTTACATAAATATCGGGGAAAAATTGCCTATCATCTGTCAATACAATTAGATGGATATTTAAATCATCTTTGCCAGCTAAAAGCCTCCCTATTTGTAAGAAGAATGCCTCAGCACCTCCAAATAATTTGAAACTTGGGATGATTAATGCTACATTTATCACTTAGTCAATCCTTCACTTTAGAAAGAAACTCTGCATAAGAGTTATCAAAATAATCCTTGATATCTATCATAGTGCTTTGGTCTGCTTCTCCGGGGTCGGCTTCTTTTCTATTGATCTTAATCAAGGCAGAGAACAAAAATCGTGTCACCCCCCATGTTCTAATACCTAAAAAAGACTTGATTTTGGCTGAATATAGCTTAACACTGGTCGGGGGCCTATAGTGAAGTATCGAAGAGAGAACCCTGGATCTGCTTTTCTTTCTTTTGTTGTACACTGGAAAATTGGTCTTATTATCATAATCCAATGACAGAAAGTGTAGGACTTTAAGATATACACTTAATGGATCTTGCGCAAGTTCATTAAAATCAACAAACAAGATATTTTCCTTCGGAAATAGTGAAATTATTTTGTTGTAAATGCTTAAATGATCAGCAGCTTTATGGTATTGGACTGTAATGTTACATCTACAATTTTTCGGTAACATTCGCCCCTTTTCCCTTTCAAATGAGGCATTCCATGCGTCTGATAAATTGACCAGATCCTCATCACCGCTAAATAATTTCTGCATATGTAAGGACTGGACCATTTCAGCTGGAGACCTGTACATATAAATTATCTTTGCATTGCCACTATATTGACTTATCTCCTGGAGAGCATCGACAGACAACCCGGACCAAACAGACGCATCTCCAAACCATTTAGCATTTTTTTTTGTTTCAAATGATAGTAGATAATGTTTTAACGAAATAAAGTTACTAAGCCCTTTCAAATCAGAACCAAAAAAATGAGGTTCTTTTGGAATAGAAAAGAATATGTCGTTATGGCTAGTCAGATAATTGACAAGTGAAGTGGTGCCACACTTAGGCGATCCAACTATGAAAAGATTGGGTTTATTCATAATTACAGAAGCAAAAATTTACCCCATGAAAACACAAAAACAGCAAAAGCAAAAATCATATATAAATAAGACCTAGATACAGATGTCTGGCTAGTCAAGATAAATGGTGAAACATACAACAAAAAAATAAAATACCTGGTGTTAGGCAAGCCCAAAACTATTACCGAAATTAATGCAAGAAAACTATATATGGATATAGCATACATTAACGGCTGATAGTTATGCAAACTAAATACGAATAGTATAAAAAACACTGTAAATGCGGCTAATAAAAAGAAATTTGAATATCCTATGTAAGTTTCTAAATTTTGATGCATATACGTATATTGAAAAATTAGAAACAACACACTGGTTAAAATAAGCGCAACAACAATATAAATTTTGTTCTTTATATTTAATAGTCGTATTAGTGCCAAATTGATGAGAATAGGGACAAATGCCAAATGAATATACGACACAAACAAACCGGTCAGAACACTCTTTAATTTATGCCTATACGAAAAGAGCGCCAATAACATAGTACATGCTATAGCTGACCTAAATTGCGCCAATTGAAAAATGGATACAAAACTTGAGTTTGCAATCAGAAAAAACGAAAATATATTTGCATAAGTTGCCCGAACAAACTGGAAGAAAAAGCGGAAATAGAACCACAAGATAACCAGGCTTACTAAAAGCAATCCATTTACATGCTCATTAACAAAGCCACTTAAGTGATACAACAAAAAATATACAACATCTGACGGATTATAAATAAAACTAGAGAGTGATTCGACCTCCCATTTTGAAGCGCTTAAATTTCTATAAATTTGATTTAGATCGCTTGACTCATTTATCCTAAGGATATCATGAAGAATATAGCGTAGATACGATGAAACGGAAAAACATATAAATATGAAAACCTTTATCATGCCGAATTAAATCTCTAAAAATTCAATCTATGAACAACAACATCTGGATTGGAAATATTTAAATCATCTAGCCAAGATAATAAAGATGACTTATACACTATTATCACTCTAGGAATCTCCAAGGCCAAAAGCGCATCAAGATCAAAGTTAATATGTGAAACTCTTACCTCTATATTGTGCCTATTTATCAAAACTCGGATACGCTCACTGCGGCGTATTAACCCTTGAAAAACATTAACATCCGAGGGATGAACATAATACGTCAGCCTACAGTTTGCCCCTTTTTTTTCTATATAAGGCAATGCGGCCACTACCTGCTCTTGGAAATATTCCATATTTGGATAACCTATTATAGCAACCCTATCCAGAATCGAAAAATGCGCACCACGTGAATAACAAGAATTATTTTGTATAATGGAAGGCGTGCATGCAGAGCTATCAATGTACTTGGTAAATAAAACTTTCTCTCTGCATAGATGCAGTTTTTGTTTCAGCCTTCGAATAAATACAAGCGGTATATTGGAAGCCTTTTGTTTTAAAGATGAATTTATTATCGCTACATCAGAAGGCTGACTTAACCAATTGTCAACCAACCCCCATGTCTTAGTTGACATGCCGCCGTCTGTAATAATAAGACTCTCGAAATCAATAAAGGCACTGACAAATAACTTGGACTTTCCTATGTCTGTAATAAGGGTTTTACTCGCATATTTCTTTCTAGAGTATATAAATGCGGCATAAAAATAATATGGAATTGATAAAATTCGTAGTATTACTTTTAGCGGTATTTGCAAAAAACTTGGCAGGGTATATTTCTTCAATGAGAAAAGCAATACTGAATACAAATCCGGTCTTTTTTCCACTCTATATCTGATTCCAGCCTTGTTGCAAAAAATAATAGTTTTCGCCTGCCTATCTTGTTCGCCCAAGACAATACACTCACTCTCATCAATACTCACACCTCTAAAGCATAAGTAATCAAGCGCATTCAGTACATCAGAGGGCTTAGATGCCAAAATCAAATATCTATCTTTGACTATCGCTATGCGATCAATCATAAAAAACTAACTATCATCAAACCTAGAAACTGTGCCATTGTCAAAATATATTTTATAATCGGCAAGCCTTATAGACTCTTCTCTGTGGGCAACCAGAATAATTAACATGTTTTCAAATTCTTCTCTAATTCGATCGACAATCTCTTTTTCACTTGCTGGATCTATCGCACTAGTACTCTCATCAAGCACTAAAATATCTCTGTTCCTATATAAAGCCCGGGCTATACCAAGCCTTTGACGTTGCCCTCCGGATAACATTGCTCCGTTTTCACCTACTGCGGTGTTTTCTTTAATTTTTCTAGAAAGCTCACCCTTGTCCAGCCCGACAATACGAATAACCTTATTTAGAAAATCTTCATTACAAGCAGGTTCGCCCAATGTAATGTTATTCACTATAGTGTCATCAATAACTGAAACAAATTGAGGGGCGTAAGAAACAAATGACAAATAACTCAATCGAGATTTACTGTAGATATTGACACCATTTACTCTAACATCATATCCTTTGCTCATAATTAATCCAGTCAAGATGTCTAAAAATGTACTCTTTCCGCACCCTGATGGACCGACAACAGCATACATCTTTCCAGACCGTAGTTTTAAGCTTGGCACATGCAGTTTAAAATCTTGATCACCTCCATACGAAAAAGTTATATTTCTAAATTCTAATGTGGAAAGATTTTTGGGCTTATCAATATCGGAAAAGGTTTCATGCTCCCAATTTAAATCTTTCTCTCTTATATCGGAGGCAATTTTATCCAGCGATGTTTTTGCATACCTTAATTTGACAATTGAGCCATAAATAATTTGCATAGATGGCAGAAGCTTATAGCCAGAAATTGCATAAAGAGATAGGACTGGAAGTACATATGTTATGCTTTTTTCTTGGAGCAGCATATACAAAATAATTAATATTAAACTTCCAAATGCAAATAGCTCGATTAGGTACCTTGGGAATGTCGAAGCCACTTGAGAATGTGCTTGATACTTTGCAAATTCATATGCGGATTTCTGATAAATACCTCTGAAATATTGTGCTAGTCTATATATTTTCACTTCTTTAATAGAGGAGAAGACATCCTTAACAATTTTGAATCTTAGTTTGTTTGCCGCTATTCTTTTCCTTCCTATATTCTCTACATAGCCACTAATGGCCAAATAAAAAAGCAAATATATTAAAGAAAAGATGGAAAAAGTTATTACTGCTAGTTCAGGACTAGCAAGCAACATAATAGATATCATTCCAATTGCTATAAAAAAATTAGCCGCAAGATTCAGAAGTGGTGAAATGCCGCTTTGAACCGCAAGGTTAACCTCTGATAAGACTATTTTTGAAATTTCAGTAACGCCATTATTAACATGCCACAAATATTCTTTGTTTATGTATTTGCTTACCAGTTTGCTACTTATGGAAGCCTCTCTATCTTGTATATACCTGGTCAACAGGTAATTCGATAAACTTCTTACGATTACAGAAAATAGCAGTAGAAAAACAGATGCAAAGCCTAGATAAATTTGAAAGCTTAATAAGTCCCGAGCATTACTAAAGCTATATAATTCTTGGATAAGAGGATGTGCATTACTTATTTCATCTATAGCTACTACTGCCATAAATGGCATAATTGAAGCCGCGCCAATCATTTCCAATATAGCAACTAAAATCAATAATACTAATATTTTAAGCGCATTTCTCTTTTCAACGTCATCTAATAGCTCTAATGCCTGTCTTATAATCTGAATCACTATTTAACTACACTCTAATCTTTCCACAATCGGCATCGCAACATCCATTGCCTTCTCTCCTGCCGCTAATCCGAATGCATGATCAGCGTCAATACCAACAAAGGTAGGATAATTATCTGTGATTTTGTAATTCGGACTTATATTTTTTCTGCCACTAACTGCTGAATTAACGTAATGCTCGAACAATCGTATTCCATGTGAATCGAACCCTCTAAGGGATGCATCGCAAAGCCCATAAGCCACAGATTCTAGACTGAAATCATCCAAGCCCGCCTCTCGAAGAATATTAGATGAAAAAGCAATAAGGTTATCATACTCGATATATTTTTTTTTTGATTTGTTGAATTCATACACGCCTCCATATAGGTTTAATAGAGTCCTTAAATTTTAACGTGTTACTAATAATTTCATTGACATACAGATTGTTATCTGATTTGGATACCTTAAAGTTAGATTTCTCTAACAATAAAATTTCTTCTTCTAGTTGCGACTTAGTGTCAGCCGGCGTCACCATGTTCAAATACCTATATACAGTTGTATAGCCACCACCAAGAGAAAGTTGCGAAATCGGGTTTTTGTTTGGATCATAGTATTCAATAAAAGGTGTTCGACTAAAATAACAATCAATGGCAGCAGATGTCCAAACGCCAATAACACAGGCGGAAGTTTGTGCCAACTCAGAAACAGATTCACTAACTACCTCAAAGCCTGCTATTCCACCAATTTTAGCATCCCAATGCAAGGATCTTTCTCTGGGGTGTTTCTTAATTTTTACAATATAACCCCTCTGAGAGAATTTAGATAACACCTCTGTTAAGTTGTCAATAATATTTAAATAGTCATCTTCCGACAAGTAGCTACCCACTCCTCTACTAAAAATAGCGATCTGCTTATTGTGCTTTCTGGGTTCGTCCCTGGTCAGTAATTCTAGATACTTAGGATGTCCACATAAAATTTCTCGTATAAAAAATTCTGATATTGTTCGATCAGCTCTGTCTCCCAGACTGTCGACCGACATACCCTTTAATAAAAAACTCTCATGATTGGCGTTGCCGCCCTTAACTTTACCATGATCATTGTCAACACCATCCGCAGAGATGTATATATGCGGAGAATGAGGAAAAAGAACAATTCTTGCGTCAACTACCGATCTTAACGCAGCAAACCTTCCTGAATCTAGCCAACCAAATTCGACAAATATATTTGTGTACTCTTTCAAATTAATATTTAAAAAGTGCAGCATTGTTTTAATAAAATACCCAGAAACAACATTAAAAAACTTGCACCTTACTCTAAATTTATCGCAAATTCTTCCAAGCCTTAAAAGCTTGTTAAGACTTTTTATAAACAAATACGAGTCTGACTTATATATCGAGCTACCAGATAAAACCTGACGCCTCATATATTCCGAAACACTAGAATTAGATGATATGCTCAAGGAAACAGCTTTTGAGATAAATAAGTAATCATTCGTAAAGTCGTATTTCTTGGACTCATTTATTATTGGTAAAAGCCATTCAATCTCTCCAGCCGAAGCAGTGACTACAACTAGATTTTTCTGCTTACAGCTCATGATGATGCACAGGGATTCTGCTCCCATTTTTCGTCAAGCCTTGATTTACAGCCTCTACAACAGACATTGACACCAAGGAACTTTTCACTCTCACCGTAAGAGATGGCTGTGTCCAGTACATTTACGCCAGATAGTCTAGATTTGTTCAACAATTTAACAATATCATGTTGTGGCGCCTGTCCAGTTTTATTGGAAATCCCAAAATTTAAACCAAATTGAACGGTCCCCAGAGCTAAACGAGTATTCATAAAGAACTAACTGATTGTTGCATGATTACGAATAAAAACAGGAAAAACATGTGAAGCAAACCCTTGCTTAAAGCTTGATATTGACATTTCTTTATCCGTTGGCTTTGGATTGTCAGAAATATACACCCTTTCTCCCACATGGTACCATTGGCAATTTCGCCTCTTAAGCTCTTCAATAGCTCTAAACTGCACCAAGTGCCCAAGCGGCTTATGAAACAGATTTCGATCATACGCTCCAACAGCATACAGCCCCTCATCTTTAGAGCATTGAAAAAAACCGCCGCCTACCAACCTCCCGCTAACGTCCCTTAAAGTAATTAAAAAAGCCTCATTATTCTTAATAGCCTCATGCTGCATGCTCCAACTATCCTTGCTACGAGTGGCCCTGCCAGCAACACTCAAATGAAGAAGACGGAATTCCTCCCAGATCTTATAGTTGCCAGGTGACTTTATAAAATCAACCTTCCATTCCCTGTCTCCAGCATTAATCATAGGCTTATAGCTTTTTCGAATCTTAGATTTTATCTGCTCCAAATTCATAGAAAGATCTACATATAAGCCATGTCTCACCTCGCATTCCGCCCCTCTTTCCATTGCTGACAAATGCCAGATATCAAACTGTTGTTCATAAACAAAAGATGAGCGACTTTTAACACTGTCTATTCCACATAGTTTCGCAATCTGATCAACAAAATCTAGACAAGCAGCTACTATCCTCTTTCTAGTCTTGTTTGGGCAGTTGCCTATGAAAGCAGGTGGAATTATGTGCCGCCCTTGAGAGCTTAAGCTAACCGTTCCATCATGATTAGAAAGACTTAATGGCCATATAGCTACTCCTTTGTTGTCTGAAAGAATTACCAAAGATAGGTCAAGCCAGGTGCCGACACCCTGTTGATATGCTAGCTGATAGTCAATGCTAGAATTCAATAAAGATACTGGCTGAAAGGGTAGCCTTTGATATACTTGATCCCACTCTTCTAAATAATTAGCCCTAAATTTAAAAGCTAAACCTACTTGTTTAAATAAACTCGAAACGTCCAAATTTTCAAATGCTTTAGATGTGCTCATAATAAAACTTTTTTTAAGGCATTCACTACAATCATCTGGCTTTCCTTGTCTAGCCCAGGGTATATAGGCAAGCTTATTGCCTCATCATAATAAACTAAAGCATTGGGGCAATCTCCAAAGGCATATCCCAAATTTTGATAATAAGGCTGCTTATAAACAGGGATGTAATGAAGATTCACTCCTATGTCAAGTCCTCTCAAATCATCAAATACCTGTTTATGTGATTTTGTTATCTCTTTAAGTTTTAAACGAATAACATACAAGTGTCTGGCCGAAAAAGTATCGGGATGCTGCCAAGGTAATACCAAAGGAAGTTCCGAGAGTAATAAATCATATTGTTCGGCAAGCTGATGACGCTTGGCAATATAGTCATCAAGACGCTTAACTTGGCTCAAACCCAGTGCTGCTTGAAGTTCGGTCATGCGATAATTAAACCCTAAAGCAACTTGTTGATAGTACCATGCTCCGTCCGGAATTCGGTCCATATTTGACTCATTTCGGGTGATACCGTGACTTCGGAGAAGTTCCATTTTTTCAGCTAAAAATACATTATTGGTCAGCGCCATACCGCCTTCTGCAGT
>Ga0181565_10002608_pt1 | contig 13843 bp, 12 predicted proteins | sample 101ome_16_FD_129661 | JGI IMG/M metagenome (GOLD analysis project Ga0181565, IMG submission 129661) | Coastal salt marsh microbial communities from the Groves Creek Marsh, Skidaway Island, Georgia - 101401AT metaG (megahit assembly) | ecosystem: Environmental > Aquatic > Marine > Intertidal... | reverse complement strand
ATCAAGATAGGAGTGTCAATTTGGTGGAGGATTTAAATCCTGTTCCAATGTATGTCAACTTTGCACACGTTTTTAAAAAGAAGATAATTTTTGTTAAAAGTAATTCTTCCTTTCTGCGCTTCTGTGCGCCGAATATCTTAAAAAAAGTACAACAAGATGATTCTTATCATCTTGTTGTTAGCCGGTCTCTTACATTTCTTTATGCGAGAATGAATAATGCAGAACTGTTGAACCGATATTCATGGGATTTTTTTAAAACGGTAAAATCTGTCAAAACAGATAAAGAACTTGAAAGATCGCTTCGTGCTAAATTGAATAATGATTCAATTTTTGTTAGTGAAAATTTTAATTCTCCCAAAATTATTATTGAGAATACTCAAGATAACAAAAAATATTTAGCAAAAGTATCAGACACATTTGCGTCTGTTGAAATTGTAGATAATAAAGTTATCATTAAGAGAAACGGTTTTAAGATTGAAAAAATATTAGGCATTGTTCCTCAAGAAGTCGAACTACTGCCTTCTTTTTGTGATTCTATTCGTCTTTAGGATGGTTAAATAACAATGCTAATGAATTTATTTAAAAAATTATTTTTTGTTTTTATTTTTTGCTTTTTCCTTGGAGCTTCAGGTCTAGTTGGTCTTTATTTGTATATAGAAAAAGACCTTCCGAAGATCACTTCTGTAGAGGATTATCAACCGAGTATGCCATCTGTCATTTATGATCGTAATGGTAATAAACTTAAGGAAATGGGGTCTGAGAATCGAGCGATAGTAAAAATTGAAAATGTTCCCAAACGAATAATAAATAGTTTTTTAGCAGCTGAAGATTCAAACTTCTATAGCCATATTGGTATTGATCCACTTGGAATTGCGAGAGCATTTATCGCGAATTTGAAAGCGGGCAGGGTTGTCCAAGGTGGAAGTACTATTTCACAACAGGTCGCCAAATCATTCTTAATTTCAAAAGAGAGATCGATTATTCGAAAAATTAAGGACATATTTTTAGCTTATAAAATTGAGCAATTTCTAACCAAAGATGAAATCTTGTTTCTTTATTTAAATCAAGTCTATTTGGGCGGTGGTTATTATGGAATAAAAGAAGCTTTTCAAGGTTATTTTGGAAAGGAATTGAGTGAGGTTACAATCGCAGAGAGTGCAATGGTCGCAGGTCTTTTAGTCGCTCCAAGTCGATACAGTCCTTACTCTAACCCTAAGTATGCTTACATGAGGCAAAAATATGTATTAAGTCGATTATTAGCAGATAATCTGATTAGCGAAGAGGAGTTTAATCAAGCCTCTAATGAAAGCATTAAATATCATAAAAGAAAAAGAGTAAGGTCTCTAGGATCTTATTTTATTGAATTTATAAGAAAAGAAGTTGTCGATAGACTAGGTGAAGATAGGCTTCTTCGTGGTGGTCTAAAAATTTATACGACTATGGATTCATCGTTACAAAAAGCGAGTGAAAGTGCTGTTAATGCTGGTGTTTTAGAAATTGATAAGCGTCAAGGCTTTGAAGGACCTATTAAAAACCTTTCAAGCAATAATGAAAAAGAGAAATTCATTTTAAATGAGAAAACTGAGTTTAAAGAGGAATTTTCAAATTATTTCGTTATCGATAATGAATTCAACAGGAAGCTTGAGTTAGAAAACCTATTTGAGCCTGGTGAGAACCTAATGACAAATAATGATTTTATCAATTTCTTAAAGGGTGACAAATATTTCAAAGTATATGTGACAAAAATTGACGATATTAATGGACTAGTTTTTGTTAACTTTTTAGGACTTGAAGGCTTTATTCCATTAGATGATTTAAAATGGGCAAAAGGCCGAAAACTTCAAACGTCGACATATTGGAAGCAACCACTTAAGCGTATTTCAGAAATTCTTAACATCGGCGACGTTGTACATGTTAAATACGTCGCTAATTCAATAGATGGACTTCTGGTTGACAAGGTTCTTGGAAAAACACTTTCAGAAATGTCACAACCTTTCTTGCAGTTTTCTTTATTTCAAAAACCTTTAGTCCAAGCCTCAAGCATCACTATTGAACCCTATTCTGGTGAAGTGCTTTCGATGGTTGGGGGACATAAATATTATCCAAGTTTTTTTAATCGAGCAGTCCAATCTAAAAGACAACCTGGGTCAGCATTGAAGCCATTTGTCTATGCACTTGCTCTTGAAAATGGCTACACAAATGCATCAATTCTCTACGATACCCCAGAATCTTTAAGTGCTGGCGTCTCAGATTTTAATTGGAAACCTAGAAATTACGATGGAAAGTACATGGGCCCAATAACGTTAAGAAGGAGCCTAGAGCTATCTAGAAATGTGCCGACTATAAAATTGGCTAGTGAACTTGGTATAGAAAGCTTCATTAATTTCTTAAATAAAATTGGACTTGAGGGAGATTACAATAATGATCTAAGTACTTCACTCGGTTCAGGTGCAGTTTCGCTGGAAAAACTAACTTTAGGCTACTCTTTGTTCGTCAATGGAGGACAAAAAAAATCAACGAAATTTTTAATCGATGTAAAAGATTATTTAGGTAACGATTATAGAGAAACATTCAAAGATTTGATTGTTGATAAAGATGACGAAATTAACCTGGACGAAATAGCTGAAATAAAAGTGTTTCCTACAGCTGAAGCACAAGCTCAAAACAAAACATCTGTATTTGATAGAAGAAACTCTTATCTCATGCGTAGTCTACTTCAAGGGGTTATACAAAATGGGACGGGAAAAAAAGCTAGAGGTTTAGCTCGAAGCCTGGGTGGAAAGACTGGAACAACAAGTGATTATATTGATGCGTGGTTCATTGGATTTTCTAGTAGACTTGTAACGGGTGTCTGGGTTGGTTTTGATAATAATAAAACTCTTGGATGGCCGGAATCTGGCTCTAAAGCAGCACTTCCGATCTGGATAGACATAATGAAAGAGGGGGTAAAGTCCTACCCTGATAAAGAAATTCCTTTGCCAGCTGGAATTGTTAATGTCGCCATTGATCGTGATAGTGGAAAAATAGCGTCTTCTTCAACAGATGATCCATTTTTCGAAGTCTTTGTTGAGGGAACTGTTCCGTCTTTTAGTGATTCTGGTGACTTGGGCGATAGTAGCCCACAAATAAAGTCTATTTCCGATGAAGAATTTTATGATCTTAGATAGTTATAATCTTTTTTTCCGGTCTTTTAATTAAATCAACTTAATTGGTGTATAATATCTTTCAGTCAGAGGTGACGAAGTATCTCTGTATGATAGTGTTTTGGGAATTCTAAATGTTAGATTATTTTTCGAATCTTTCGCGCAAAAAATTGCAAAAATCTTTTTATGGATTTTTGTTTTTATCACTTTTGCTTCACTTGATTTCCATTTCAAGAGAGTTCGACTTTCAAAAATCTAATGTAAGACCGGTTGTTTCTAAAACTGTTCAGGCGCCGATAAAGTTAAAACTCCTCTCAGAAAAAAAGAAACAAATAGTAGAAACCATTCAGACTAAAAACGAAGAAAATCTGGAGAAAATCAAGGAGCGTTTTCTTTCTAACAAAAAGAACATCTTTAAAAAGGAAACTGTGGCTGCTAATGTCGGAAAATTTCAAAATGCAGTAAATGGCACTAAAGGCCAAAAAGGTAAAAAGGCAATCGATCAATTAAAGAAAATATCTCTCAAAGATTTTGCTCTAGGTGATATTTCTAAATACAAAGTTAAGGCGCCTGATCAAAGAAAAAAGGGTGATAATAATCTAGAAAATCAAAAATTTAAGCCTTCTACTGTGTCACAGACGAATGATTTTATTGATGATGTGCCAATTGGAGAGTTAACACAGTTAAATACTTCAGAGTTTAAATTTTATGGTTTTTACTACCGTATTAAGCAGCGCCTTGAACAACACTGGGGGAACTCACTTAGGGAGAAGGCGAAGAGACTTTCTCGAAAGGTAATTTCATCAGACGGCAATAAAATTACAGCGCTAGTTGTTATTCTTGATAGTTTGGGTAGGATCGTAAAAGTTCATTTGAAATCCACAAGTGGAGTTGAGGAATTAGACTCGGCTGCGATTGAATCCTTTAATAAGGCAGGTCCCTTTCCTAATCCTCCCAAAGAAATGCTTGAAAATGGAAAGGCAAAAATAGAGTGGGGATTTGTTGTAAAAACCTAGCTAAGGGTTAATAATTTTTAAAATTACTGTTTTGTCTTTAAGATACTTTTTAGGTTATTTATCCCTTCCATAATGACGTAATCTTCCCAAATTTTTTCAAGGTCACGCACAGTCTCAATTATTTGAATAGCTGCTTGATCTCTAGTTATTTTTTGAGTCTCAGAAAGGTGGGTAATGGCAACGCTTAATGCCTTAATTGCAGGTTTTTGGCACGTTTCAGATAGCCTGTCTTCGTAAGAGCTTTCAAGACGACTTTCCTTCGATTTTATAATTGCAGTATTAATTAATTGTATAGAGTCTTTATTCATAAATTTAGTTAATAACTTTTTTTGATTTATTGTTCAACTTGGAGTTTTTCATAATCACTATTACCAAGAAGCTTATTAATTTCATCTTTATTGGATAGCGATATCTTGACCATCCAATTTGCATAAGGGTCTTCATTTAGTAGTTCTGGTGAATCTTGAAGAGCTGAATTTACTTCAATTACCTCACCTGAAAGAGGTGCGTATAAATCACTAACTGATTTAATAGATTCAACAACTCCAAAAGAATCTTCTCTTGTTAGGTTGGAGCCGATCTCAGGTAGTTCAACAAAAACAATGTCACCAAGAGATTGTTGGGCAAAGTCGGTGATCCCAATTGTTGCGTTGCCTTCTTCGTCAATAGCTGTCCACTCATGGTCTTTGGTATATTTTAATTCACTTGGTGTGTTATAGCTCATTTTTTTATGCCTCCAGCATAGAAAGGTCTTTTGTGAAGTTTCGCCGGGTATTTTTTACCTCTAATCTCAATTAGTAAATCTTCTTCTTGCATATTTTTGATATTTTTTACTCTAGCCATCGCAATGCCTTGCGAAATAGTTGGTGAAAAGGTTCCACTCGTCACATGCCCTATCTCCTCATCAAGTAAAAAGATTTTATAGCCCTCTCTAGGAATTAATTTTTCTAAGCTTAGTTTGACTATTTTTGAATCAGGAGACTTTATTGAGATTGACTCTTTTCCTAAGTAATTAGAATTACTCTTTTTAAGAGTCCATGAAAGAGAAGACTCTCTTGGAGTATGTTTAATGTCCAATTCATGGCCGTATAATGGATAGCAAACCTCAAGTCGCAAAGTGTCTCTTGCTGCTAGTCCACAAGGAGTTGCTCCAGCCTTTAGAAGGGATTCCCAAATTTCCTCAACAGTATCATTTTTGCAAAAAACCTCAAAGCCATCTTCACCGGTATAACCAGTACGAGCAAAAATAATATTATCGTTCATATTGGCATGTACACCGTAGTAGGGAAGATTTTTTAATATCTCTTTATAACTGTTGAAAACTTCTATTAATAATTCTTCTGACTTTGGCCCTTGAAGCGCAATAAGTGAGTAGTCTTCAGACTTATTTTCCAAACTTACGTTGAAGTTGAGAGCATGAGTTGAAAACCAATTCCAATCTTGTTCTATGTTGGCTGCGTTAACACATATTAGTGCGTAGTTTTCATCTAACTTATACACAATCAAATCATCAAGTACGTTACCTTCTTGGTTACAAATTGGAGAGTATATCGCTTTACCAACTGGCAGTTTGTTATAATCATTTGTGATCATGAAGTTAATAAAATCTCCGGTCTCATCTCCTGAAACAAAAAATTCACCCATGTGACTAACATCAAATATCCCAGCTTGGTTTCTGACAGCAGCAATTTCTAGTTTCGCCGATGTGTATTGCAGGGGCATGTTAAAACCTGCAAAAGGCGCCATTTTAGCTTTCAATTTATTTTCGTGAACATCATGTAAAACAGTTTTTCTCATTTTTTAAACGTCCTTTGATTTTTTGAGATTTTGATACTCTGTAGTCGTTACTAAATTGTTCGCCAGAGATAAGATTGTCATTGGACCAATTCCGCCTGGTACGGGGGTAATTGCACTAACCAGAGCCGAAACTTCTTGGAAGTTTACATCACCAACGGTTTTATTATTGAGTCGACTAATTCCTACGTCAAAAATTACTTGGTCTTTTGTTGCTGAGATGAAGTCCTTAGTGATGAAGTGAGGGTTGCCCATTGCGGAAATGATAATATCTGCAGATTTCGTTATTTTTGATAAATTTGTTGTTTTTGAGTGGCAAAGTGTAACAGTTGCATTTTTATTGGTTAATAGCAGCGATAGAGGTTTACCGACGATCAGGGAGCGGCCGAGAATAACAACATTTTTTCCAGAAAAATCGGTACCATAATACTCAGCCATTTTTACAATTCCTGCTGGAGTACAAGGAGGAAGAGCAATACTCTTATTATGAGCTTTATCGTTATAAAGTGAAAAAATATTTTTTTCAGTAAAGCCATCGACATCTTTAAGTGGTGGAATAAGAGAGCTATATTCGATATCTTTTAAATGGTCTGGAACTGGTAATTGGACAAGAAGTCCAGTTACTGTTGGGTCCTCTGCGATCTCCTTAACAAGCTTGATGAAGTCATCTTTTGAAATACTTTCTTCAACCCTAACGATTTCACAATTTGCATTAATCTTTTTACAAAAACTTAACTTGTTATTGACGTAAAGTATGCTTGATGGATTGTTTCCGACTAAAATCACTTTAAGAGTTGGTTTGAGTATTAAGCTCTTAACTCTTTGCTTTAGGTTTTCAATTTCACGTTCAACAATTGGTTTGGCATAAAGAATGACTGACATTTACAATGGCCCAAGATGTTTATATAAGTTGGGGTAGGGTACTTGAATATTTGGTTTTTTTCTACTTATTTCTACCGCCTTGGAAGCATTAGAGAGCAGTTTCATGATTTTTTATTTTTTCACATTTTTACAGTTAATAGGATTTTCATTCGTCGGCTTGTGCCTATTTAAAGGGGTCGCATCAGGCGACTATGATAAATATCAATTAGTTCAATTTGTGTCTGGAATGGGGCTGTTTTATGTTGGCCATTATTTTAAAACTTACTTTGGACGAAAATAATTTAGACGTGATCGAAGTTAAGTTTTAATATAGCTTAATGAGAATTTTGGGAATTGATCCTGGGTCACGTGTTTCAGGGTATGCAGTCATTGAAGTTATAAATTTTAAAATGAAGTACATCACCTCTGGTGTTATCAAGCCAGACTTAGGAGATACATTTTTTGATCGACTTCCATCTATTTTTGAAAAATTTCAATCAGTTATCGAAACACATCATATCGATGATGTTGCAATAGAGTCTTTGATTCATGTTAAAAACGTTGTGTCTTTAGCCAAGCTTGCCCAAGCTAGAGGTGCAATGCTAGCCTCGGTAGCAAAGCTGGCAACTCATGTGGTTGAGTATTCGCCCAATAAAGTTAAATCATCCGTTTCTGGTTACGGTCATGCAGATAAAAAGATGATCCATCTATCAATAGAGAGAATTTTGGGTTCAAAAATTGACTGTGCGACGCATGATGAAAGTGACGCCCTGGCTGTCGCTATTACACATGGCATTGAAACAATGGGGAGTGCGAAAATAAAAAGTTCCGTTCCAAAAGGTGTTTTTACTCGTAAATCTAGCTCTCTTGCCGCTAGTATAAACCCTGATAAACTCAAATATTAACAGGAATAGAAAATGATTGGATGTCTTCAAGGCAAGGTCCTAGATCAAACAGATAACAAATTATTAATCTTAACATCTAGTGGTGTTGGCTATGAGGTTTATTTTGCCAATGAAATAATTAATAAAGCTGATGAACTTCTGATTCACACAACAAATATAATTAAAGAAACAAGTAACGAATTATACGGTTTCTTATCTAGTGATGAAAAAAAAATTTTCGAACTGCTCATTTCAGTAAAAGGTGTTGGACCTAAATCAGCCTTTTCAATGGTTGCAACAATTGGACCGATGGATATTGTTCAGGCAATTTTAATGGATAATAAAAAGTGCCTATGCTCTGCTCCTGGAATAGGAAAGAAAGCTGCCTCTCAGATTGTATTAGATCTTGCAGATAAAATTACAAAATTTTCAAATGTTATTAAAGCGTCTAAGCATTCACCTATCGATGAAATGCAACAACAAGACGCATTTATGACTACCTCTCACCCTGCAAATGATAAGTTCTTAAACGAGACAATTATGGCATGTAAAGAGCTTGGTTTTAAGGAGAATGAAATTTCAACACTAGCTTTAAGTATATTGAAAAGAGCTGAAATCACTTCTTCAGAGCAATTAATTCATCAAGTTCTAAAGGAGCTTTAGAATGTCTCAAGAGTTTGAAGGCAATAGGTTCATGTCTACTTCTTTGAATAATGACAATGTAGAGGAGCAAACAGAGGTAAAATTGCGGCCTCAAAATTTTTCAGAATTCATCGGTCAAAAAAATATTGTCGAAAATATTTCGATAATGGTTGATAGTGCAAAAATCAGAGAGAGTGCGCTTGATCACATTCTTCTTTCTGGGCCTCCAGGACTCGGTAAAACTTCTTTGGCTTATTTAATTTCAGGTGCAGTTGGATCTCAATTGCATGTTATTTCGGGGCCAGCAATCGAGAAGAAAGGAGACTTGGCGGCGATTCTAACCAATTTGAATAAAGGTGATATTCTATTCATTGATGAGATCCACCGTCTTCATATTTCTGTCGAGGAAATTCTGTACTCAGCAATGGAAGATTTCAGGCTAGATTTAGTTATCGGCCAAGGACATGCAGCGAGAACAATGCAAATTGATGTTTCTCCTTTTACGCTTGTCGGTGCTACAACAAGGTCAGGTTTGTTATCCAACCCATTAAGAGACCGGTTTATTGCTCAGTTTCACTACGATTTTTATGAACCGCATGAAATTAAACAAATCATCGAGCTTAATTCAAAAAAATTAAACCTTGAAATTGAAAACGAAGCCGCATTACTTGCTGCACATTGTTCGAGAGGTACACCTCGAATCGCCAATAGAATCCTTCGAAGAGTTAGAGATTTCTCCCTTGTCAATAAAACAAGTTTAATCGCCGTTGATGAGGTTAAAAATTCGTTGAGGCTAATGCAAATAGATGAGTTTGGATTAGATCGTATGGATCGAAAAATTTTGTCAACAATTAGAGACTTCTTTGGAGGTGGCCCTGTTGGTATTGAGTCACTTTGTGCCACTCTCTCAGAGGAGAGGGGAACTCTTGAAGATGTATACGAACCATTTTTATTAAAAGATGGCTTTCTAAGAAGAACTCCAAGAGGACGGGAATTGACGGACAAGGCTCTTGAGCACCTATCAAAATCAGATAGTTAGGTTTTGTTTTTCATATTTATGGTAATATTTTCATAAAGATTACTATTTCACTCAAATAGGTCATAATTAAGGTTGTTAATATTATTTTAACAAGTTATAGGAGTTCTTCATTGATATGGAGAAAGTGACTTAATGTTAGAGCAGCGTACTATTGAAAAAGAAATAAGTGTTACCGGAATTGGGATACATTCTGGTAAAAAGGTTACGTTGAGGCTCTTGCCTGCACCACCAGATTCAGGAATTATTTTTAATCGAGTTGATTTGCCAAATGAGCCACATATTCGTGCTTATGCAAAAAATGTTGGGGCAACAGAGAATAATACCTCCATCGGTTCTGGAGTTAATACCATATACACTATTGAGCACTTACTTTCTGTTCTTTATGGGCTTGGAATCGACAATATAGTTTGCGAGCTGGATGGCCCCGAAGTCCCTATCATGGATGGTTCAGGCGCATCATTTCTATTTGTTCTGCAAGAGGCTGGTATTTCTTATCAAGCTCGACCAAAAAAAATTATGATTATAAAAGAGAAGGTTGAGGTTGTTCATGGAGATAAATACGCATCAATAGAGCCATCCCCTGTGTTAGAAATTGAATCTGAGATAAATTTTACTCATCCATTAATTGGAAAACAAAATAAGTCCTTTAAGTTCTCTTGTCGCTCTTATATAAAAGAAATAAGTCGGGCAAGAACATTTGGATTGTTGAGGGATGTCGATATCTTAAAAAAGAAAGGCCTTGTAAAAGGTGGATCTTTAGATAATGCGATTGTTTTGGATGATTTCAAGGTTTTAAACCCTGAAGGATTGCGTTTTGAAGATGAGTTTAATCGCCATAAAATCCTAGATACCATTGGCGACTTTTCTCTGTTGGGTTGTGTGATAGCAGGTCGGCTAAAGACTGTAAAATCAGGGCATTACCTCAATAATTTGCTTTGCCGAGAAATTTTAAATAATCCTCAGTCTTATGAAATTTCATCGGTGAGTCCATCACAGGAAGAAAGTCTGCAACCTATTTTTAATCTTCCTTTCTCGCCTGCACCAATTTATTAATTGAAAAATTTTTACTGGAAATTTTATGAAATTATCAAAATCCTTTTGGAAAACTTATAAAGAAAAACCTACAGATGCAGAAATACCATCACACGTTTTAATGACTAGAGCAGGTTTAATCAGTAAATCTGGATCTGGTATTTATAATCTTCTACCTTTTGGATTGAAGTCTATTAGAAAAATCGAAAATATTATAAGAAAGCACCTTGATCAAATCGGCTCAATGGAAATTTCTATGTCGGTCGTCACTCCTGGAGAATTATGGAAGGAGTCTGGGCGCTGGAAAGACTTTGGCAGTGAAATGCTGAAATTCTCCGACAAATTGAATAAAGATCTTTGTATAAGTCCAACAAATGAAGAAGCGGTAACAGATATTTTTAGAAAATCAGTTAAATCGTACAAAGATCTACCAGTAAGTTTGTACCAAATTAATACTAAATTTAGAGATGAGATACGACCGAGATTTGGAGTGATGAGAGGCCGAGAATTTATTATGAAGGATGCTTACACATTCCATGCAGATAAAGATTGTTTGGATCGTGAATATAAAAACTTTTATCAAGCATACGAAAATATTTTTAAAGACTTAGGCTTAGATTTTAGGGTCGTGGAAGCAGATGCTGGGGCAATGGCTGGGCCAGGAAGTCAAACTCATGAGTTTCAAGTTTTGGCAGATACTGGAGAAGACGAATTAATTTATTCAGATAGTTATGCTGCCAATATTGAAACAGCTAACACTCAAAAAGTTATAAATATAGAACTTCAATCCGTTACTGGAGAACTAGATTTAATTTCTACTCCAAATGAGAGTACTTGCGAGGATGTAGCTAAATTATTGGGAATAAATATTCAAGAAACGCTTAAATGCCTTGTTTTTAAATCAATAAAAGATGGTTCAGAAGAAATTATTATTAGCGTTGTTTTTGGAGATGATGAGATCAACGAAGTAAAATTAAAAAATTACTTGGCTTCTGATCATCTTACTGTCGCAACAGACAATGATCTTATGGATGCAAACTTGGTAAAGGGGTTTATGGGGCCTGTTGATATTAAGCCTAGAGTGATTTTCGATTCATCAATACCCAAAGATAAAGCTTTTGTTATTGGTGGAAACAAAGAAGGCTATCATCAAAGAAATTTTGCTATTTCGAAATTTTATGCCAATCCAGAAACAATTGATATCAGACTTGCCAAGGAAAATGATCTTGATAAAAGTGGAAAACCTGTAAAAATATGCAGAGGAATTGAGGTCGGCCATATATTTCAATTAGGTGATAAATACACAAAATCGTTATCCACGACCGTGCTAGATAAAAACGGAAAATCCATGAGTCCATTAATGGGCTGTTATGGAATTGGCGTTTCTAGAATATTGGGTGCTGCTATTGAGCAATCACATGACGAAAAAGGTATTATTTGGCCAAAAAATATAAGTCCATTTGACCTTCACTTTATTGCAATTGCAAAAAGCGAGGAATATTCGAAAATTTCGGAGGAGATTTACCATCAATTTAAAAATGCAGGAATAGACGTTCTGTTTGATGATCGAAACGTTGGCCCAGGCTTTAAGTTTAAAGATGCAGATTTGTTAGGTATTCCACTTCAACTAGTGTTTGGAGAGCGAGACTACAAAGAAAACAAAACCTTAAATATTATTAATCGAAAAAGTGGTGAAAAGATTACCATCAAAGCAGAAGAGGCTTTGGGTGTGTTCTTGGAGCTAAATGAGAAATTATGAAAAAAGAAATTATAGTTGGTCTTCATTCTATTGTTGAGGCAATTACAAATCCAGAACGTGGAGAGTTTAGTCTTTTTGGAACAGAGGAAGGTGTTTCTAGAATAAAAAAAGAAATTCGTAATTTTGATATTCTTGTCTCACAAGAAAATATCAAGGTTTATAAATCCAACCACGATTTCCAAACTTTTTCGAAGAAAACTTTCATCGATTTTGGGTTTAAGCCAACTAGAATAATGAATGGGGCTTTTTTAATTTGTAATCCTAAAAGGTTTATTCAAGTTGGAGAAGTTTTTGATAAATTAAAAGATAGAAGTGATCTAAAAATTATCTGCCTCGACCAAGTGACAGACCCGCAAAACGCAGCAGCTGTGGTAAGAACCGCAGCTTTTTATGGCGTAGATTATTTAATTCTCCCCGGAAAGAGCTCCTCTGCACATTCTCCTGGATTTTATCGCACAGCTAGTGGCGGCGCAGAACATATAAAAATAATATATGTAAGCAACCTCTCTCGTTTTGTAACAAGGTGTAATGAACTCGATACAATTTGTATTGGTTTCAGTGAACACAAAGATAAAGAAATCGAAAAATCTTCGACTGAGAATAAAAATATAGTTTTAATAATGGGTAATGAAGAGAAAGGTATTTCTAATGCCGTTATGCGAAATATAAAACATTTTAGTGCTTTTAAAAGTAGTGGGAAAATAAAATCGTTAAACGTTTCAGTTGCCAGTGCAATTGCGATGGAAAAGTTTTTTAGTTAAATATAAAATTTCTACTTGATTTCATATTTTAAGAGGTTTATAACAGGCTCCTGTTTTGAAGCAAATGCTGGTTTAGCTCAGTTGGTAGAGCAGCGGTTTTGTAAACCGCAGGTCGTAGGTTCAAGTCCTATAACCAGCTCCATTACTTCAATCACAGGGCGAGATTGCCGAGCGGCCAAAGGCATCAGACTGTAAATCTGACGGGATTTCCCTTCGATGGTTCGAATCCATCTCTCGCCACCAAATAAAAACCTGCGGGCGTAACTCAGTTGGTAGAGTGCCAGCCTTCCAAGCTGGATGTCGCGCGTTCGAATCGCGTCGCCCGCTCCATTTTTCCCAAAAAAAAATTGCTCAAGTGGCTCAGTGGTAGAGCACTCCCTTGGTAAGGGAGAGGTCACGGGTTCAATTCCCGTCTTGAGCTCCATTTATTTTGGTGATTAAAAAATGATATTGTTGACTCTATATTTTATACAGTATATTAAATAGCAAAATATTGTGAGCAAATAATTAATTGGTATTAATTTAATACTTTTTTATAGGAGAGATGATTATGTCTAAAGAAAAATTTGATCGCTCAAAACCACACGTAAACATTGGTACTATTGGGCACGTTGACCATGGTAAGACTACTCTTACTGCTGCAATCTCTATGACTTTAGCTGAAAAGCTTGGTGGAGACGCACAAAACTATGCAGATATTGACTCTGCACCAGAGGAAAAGGCGAGAGGTATTACAATCAATACAGCTCACATTGAGTACCAAACAGAAAAGAGACACTACGCTCACGTTGACTGTCCAGGTCACGCTGACTACGTAAAAAACATGATCACTGGTGCTGCTCAAATGGATGGAGCAATTTTAGTTGTTGCTGCAACTGACGGACCAATGCCACAAACAAGAGAACACATTCT
>Ga0181565_10002598_pt1 | contig 13871 bp, 15 predicted proteins | sample 101ome_16_FD_129661 | JGI IMG/M metagenome (GOLD analysis project Ga0181565, IMG submission 129661) | Coastal salt marsh microbial communities from the Groves Creek Marsh, Skidaway Island, Georgia - 101401AT metaG (megahit assembly) | ecosystem: Environmental > Aquatic > Marine > Intertidal... | reverse complement strand
TCTTGGATGTAGATATTACCGCTTGTGCCGCTAACATCATTATCTCCGTCGGCGGGGAAAAATCTAACATCCGAAATAGTACCGTTTGCCGTAACACTGCATCGGTACCAATCATTTCCAATACTTGTTATATCTGTATCAATTTCTCCGGTAGACGTTCCTACAACGCCATTTGCTAAATCAAAATATACAATCGGGTCTGTACCGGACGTAAAATTGACATTTAACCTAATCCAATTTAGTGTACCGGCTTTAGCGTAAACACTAAAAGTTTGTACTCCGGTGCTTGAAATGCTTTGTATTAAATATCCACTAGCCGCACTCTTGGTTAATAACCACGCATCATTCGTTCCGTCGTAGCCACTTTGGCCGCTTGTCTCCGTGGTGTTACTATTTCCCCACGTCGTATCAAACGAATTCGATTGAAGCAATAAATTGGTTCTCCCCTTTTCAATAAGCCCCGCACTATTCACACGGGTTGCCGGTGAAGCGCCCGATCCGTCGCGGCTAAATGTAAAATCGCCGTCGCCGCTTGTGGGCTTGATAGAATATAGTTTGTCATCTTTGTAGCCGCTTGGTATCATTACCAAACTGGCGTCGTCGAAGTATGTACTCATTGTCTTACGTTAATTTAATTAGTATAACCTACGTCCAAAGCTGCTACAGCTTGGTTAAGACAAGAGATAGCCTCCAGCGTACCGCCGTCAGCCTCGACCCTATTCTTAAAGTCTCTTGTAATAGAGCCTATACCGCTCCCTATAAAGCCTCTGCGTAGCAGGTAGAAATATGTAGCTTTTTTCATTAGTATGTATTTTATATAAAGTTAGTCCTTATTTACTCTTCCGCTGCACTATAAACCATTCGCCATTGTGCGCCAATATCATTACCCCATCATAATCACGGGAAAAACTAAACTCTGCTGCGCCATCAATAGTATCATCCCCATCCGGTACTAAGCTTATTTCGTGGTTTGAAGATATAGTACCGTCTGACTTAAAGCGTAGTAAACGCCCTTGGTTATCTCCCGCTGCTGGTAAGTTAATAGTAGAGGTTCCATTGGTCGCGCCCGAGCGCCAAGTGTTAAATATCATATACTCCGACGTTCCAATAGTATATACGTCTCCGGGCTCGTGTTCAATTTCCGTTATGTTTTCTATCAAATAACCTTGGTGATCCAGTCCAGCGCTAAGCGTAGCATCCCCCGTTACATTTAATCTACCTCCTACGGTATGATTACGGGTTACTAGCGCGTCGGTTGTTCTAACATCTATAGCAGTTATAATCTCATCCGTACCCTGCGAGCTGCTTACCCTTCCGCTAAAGTCTCCAGCGTTACCATCGTCTACTGGGGTATCTGTAGCTATATCGGTCTCGTCCTTTTCTATCTTATACCATTCCCCAGCCCACTCGTCAAGGTTAGCATTATAGCTACCGCCTAAAGGAAGCCAGTAGCCGCTTTCAAAGTTAAAGCGCTGGCCAAAAGCATAAGCCCCTACAATAGTCCCCGTATAGCGCTCTATAGGCTTTCTATGTAAGCTTAGCACCTCTTTAGTTAAGAGCTCTAGTAAGGCGCTATAGCTGCCGCTATTCCCCCTTCTCCAATTACTAGAAGCTACCCAAGCGCCGCCGTCGTAAACTAAAAAGCTACCTGGGCCGCCGAAGGCATCCGCTAGCCTCACCTCTCCGAGGTCTAGTACTAGGTTGCTGTTTATATTGGCTGAATTATTAGAGCTAGTATATTTAGTTATAACGCTGTTCGACTCGTCGCTTCTATAGCTTACTAGTACGTCCTCTACGCTCCAGCCTGCAAAGTACCCACTAGGTACGCTTACGCTGCTATTATTTTGGTTATAGAGGCCGTTCTGTTCTATATCTATCTCAGCTTCCCCAGTTACGGGAAGGGGAGGAGTAACTACGCTAAATAAGTTAGAAACTAGTAAGCCCGTAGGGCTGTTTATAGCTAAGCTCGCATCTAAATAATAATAGCTAGCGGTAGTAGTCCAAGTAGTAGCACCGTACAGCTGAGCACCAAACGAGCCAGGAGTCCAATCTCTTTTAAGGTAGTAGTACGTTCCTGGGTTAGCTTGATCCTCTAGCTTTAGCTGTATTCTATAGCGCGGTCTAAAGTAGCCGGTATTACTTCCCGTAGTAGGGTGCGTAAGCTTGTATATAAGTGTACCGTCTAGCTTTAGGTAAGCGTTATTATCGTCGCTAAGCACCCCTAAGCTAATAGGGGCAGTAGTGGTATAGAAGTTTATAAACCTTCCTAAAAGGTTTTGTCTAATAGTCTTATTGTGCTTTACCTCTACTCGCTTAACAGCTGGCAAAAAGTTAAACTGGTTATTAGCAAGCCTAGCCCCTCCGGAGGTAGTGCCGTCTAGCTCTATATCGTCCTCCGTAAGTATGTTCTCTAATAGCGTCCCGCTCTTATTGTAATTAAATACCCTGCGCTGTACTTGGTCTCTCTCTAGGTATTGCTCAAAAATAAAAGCGCCCTCCCTTTGGTAGTACCTGGCTCCAAAAGCTATACATATCTCGGTAAGTACTTCTAAGTACTTAGGGTAAATAGTGGTACCGTTTTGCTCTCTATCGTATAACACGGGAGCGTGGTACCTAATAAGAGTAGCTACGTCTGTAGATTCGCTATAAACGTGGTTAGTGTCCCAAGTATTTAAGGTCGTAGCGTAGGCTGTATCCGAAGTGCTGTATAGATCTGCGTTACCTATTGCTGTAAAAGTACGCTCTAGGAAGCTCTCTATAGTATCGTAAGTAGCCCAGGTATAATCTTTGTTAGCTAGCAAGCCTATACCGTCTACCGCTGTAAGCTTAAATATATAAGGCTTATGGGTATCTTCTATAGTTACTAGGTCTTGCATTATAACGCCCGTCCAAAAAACTTTAGCCTCTAGTGGAGCGTTTAAGTCTAAGAGCTTATCCTCTAAGCAGGCCTTGGCCTCAAATATACCGCCGTCGTTTATTACCCTTTCCTCGAAGTCTGTAAGGGCTGTAAGGTCTTGTACAGTAATCTTAACGGTAAACCTATTATCCTGGTATTCTTTAAGATCGTTTATAAAGCTATCGAAAGCGTCCGTATTATTATAGGCGCTTATAGTAGCGTTAGAGCCTATAATAGGGCTTACTATATCGTCGGTCTCCCCGCTGTAGTTTAAGGTGAAGCCGTCGGAGGCTACTACGAAGCTAGAGGAAGGTAAAGCCCAGCTGTTATCGTGTATCTCTATCTTATACTCTTTACCGTTGTGGCTGGTAAATTCGCTATATAATCTTAAAGCCATTTATTAAAATCCTCTATATCTGCTTCGTGTTCTATTTGCCTTCTCGGTGCTTAGAAGTATATCTTGCCCGCTTAAGCGGCCATATACTTCTACAGCCCCGCCGTTACCTCCTGCTATTTGCGGGAGCTTGCTTAGTGGTATTACTGCTTCACTTTCGCCGCCTTCTCCAATCATTGCCAAAGTAGGAGCTGTAACTATACCGCCTTCTGCTAGGAAGGGTATTTGTATACCACTAGAAGCAGCTACTGCCTTCATACCTACGCCCAAGCTTTGCAAGCTCAAGGATCCAATACCTCCAGTAGTAATAACTAATAAAGCGGCTAGTATAGCTACCAGGGCTATAGTAGCTATAAGCTGCGCAGCCATAGCTTTAAGTGCTGTTATAAAGCTTTCTGCGAAATTATCTCCATTTATAATAGCCCCAGCTATAGCGTTCCCTAAGTTTTGGCTAAACTCGTAAGCTAAGCCTCCGCTTAAGTCTATAGCTTGCTTTAGCCCTTCACTAGTACTTTTAGTAAACTGTAAAGCGTTGTTTCTTGTTTCTACAAACTTAGCGCCGAAGGCTTCTAAAGAAGTAGCTGCTGTTAGGTTTACGTCTGCTAGTCTATTTATAGTACTGGTTACATTTACTAGGGTTTCTTTTTGTTTCTTTGTAACCTTTACTGCCTTTTCAGTCTCTACATTAGTAGCTTTTTGGGCATCCCTTATTTTGGTCATCCCAATAGCTACTTGCATTAACTTATTTTGGAGGCCGTCCAGCCTTTTCTGCATTGTTTTATACTTCGGGTTATCCGCTATATTTTTATAAAATACATTGGTATAACCTTCCGCGAAGTCCTCCATTACCTTTTTTTGCTCGGCTATTTGCTTTTTAATAAAGCCCGCTTGCTTTTCAAGCTGTTTTAAGCCCTGCTCTTGGTCTGGGTTTTTTATAGCATTATCTACAGACTCTTTAGTTTTATCTACCTCCTTACGAAGTGCTAAATACAAAGCAGTAACTCCAGCCAAAGCCAAAGATACTGGCCCCATAGCAGCGGTTAAAGATCCGAAGGCTATAGTAAGAGAACCAACAGCAGCAATAACAAGAGGCACCATAGCAAGTAAAGCACCTAACACTACCTTGTTATAAAGCTCGGCATCGCTCATTTTACTTATGGCCTCTGTAATAGTACCCATAGTACGGGTAAGCCCTTTAAGTACGTCCTTAAATATCTTGTTATCGGTGATCGCATCGCCAAGCTCTATAAGCGCTCCCTCCGTTGCGCTTTGCAGCTCCTTAAAAGCTCCAGCGGTGTTATCCATCATTTCCGCAGCCATTCCAGCAGCTGCGCCCTGTGCATTGTTGTAGCTTTCTGTAAGCTCGTCTACTGTACCCATTTGCTGGGTAAGGATCATTAAGGCACCTTTAGCACGTTCACCTACTAAGTCGTTAGCTTCTGCTAGGTTGAGGTTTTGCCGCGCTAGCTCTCTAAAGGTTTGGCGCATTGGCTTACCTTCCTGGTGCAGCTCGCTAAGTATTTTCTTAAGAGCAGTACCCGCTATAGAGCCCTTAATACCATTATTAGCTAAAGCTCCTAGCATTGCGCTAGCCTCTTCCAGACTTACGCCGGTAGCCTTAGCAATAGGCGCAGTAGTTTTCATAGCCTCCGCGAAGCTTTCCATATCTAGGGAGCTCGTCGCAAAGCTCTTTGCCATTACGTCTGTAACTCTGCTAGTCTCTGTAGCTTCTAATCCGAAAGCTCTAAGGGTAGCACCTGCTACCTCCGCTGCGCGTGCAAGCTCAGCGCCGCCCGCCTGGGCTAGATATAAAGTGCTTTCTGTTACCTTGTCTATCTCATTAGCAGTAAAACCAAGCTTAGCAAACTCGGTCTGTAAGCCTGCTACTTCTGTAGCTGTAAAGGTTGTAGTGGAACCAAGCTTTTTTGCTTGGGCTTCTAGTCTGTTAAATTGATCGGCAGTAGCTCCGGAGACGGCTTTTACCTTGCTCATCTCAGCCTCAAAGCCGGAGAAGGTCTTTACCGATAAAGCGCCAAGTCCAATAAGAGGAGCCGAAATACCACGGCTTAAAGTAGTACCTAAACTTTTAGCCTGCGAGCCGAAGCGGCGCATTTTACTGCTAGCTATTTTTAAGCCTCTAGTAAGTCCGCTAAGGTTAGCACCTATAGCTATGTTAGTACTTATGTTGCTCTTTTTTGCCATTTACTTAGTATTGCTTTAGCTTCTGCTTTAGTTAGTTTTGGCTCTGCTTTTTGTGCGTTATCCCAAGGAAATTTATAGAGCTGCTTCGGGGTTACTCTTTTACCTTTCGGTAGTTGGAGGTTTACTAGTGTTACCGTTTGGCTTCGCATTACTTCCCAAAGCTCTTGGCTTTCTGCTTGCCTCCTTTCGCTAAAACCCGCTACAGCGTTATTAAGGCTGCGCGGGGTAAGGTCTAAATACTCGCTGTAGTTATAACCTAGTAAGCCTAGGGCTATCTGCTCGCAGCGGTCAAAAGTAAGAGGGGCTTCGGGGCTTTTCGAGCCCCTAGCCCCTTCTACTTTTTTTCCTGTGTAAAGCTTTCGGTAAAGACGGCTAGTACTTCCTCTAAAGCGCCTGGGCTGTCATCTAGCCAGTCCGCTACTTCCTCAGCGGTAGCGTTAAACTTTTCGCCTTCTACTCTAGCGCCTTGCTTTAACCCAGCTCTAATAAGCTCTATAGCTTGGGTTAGGGTTAAGCTTTCTCCTAGTGAGTCTAGCTGTGATAACGTATAGCCAGTAGCTTCCGTAAATTCCATTAACGCAGCGAAGCCGAACTTTACAGCTCTATCTTCGCCTCCTATGTTTACCTTCTTTACCATTTGCTTTAAGTGTGTTTAGTGTTTGTTATTACGCTACTGTAGAGTAAGTAATAGCGCCGGTAAGCTCAAACGTAGCAGTGTAAGTTACGTTATCCTCCATACCTGCGTTTACCTCCAAAGAAGTAACGTAAGCTGCAGCGCTCCAGTAGTGGTCTCCACTTACTTCTGTAGAGAACTTAACAGTAAGCGTAGAGCGTCCGCTCCAAGCTGTCATAAGATCATCTACGCCGTAAGTAGCGTCCTCTGCGTAAAGTGCAGAAACCGATACAGTACCGCTTTTAGTTGCTTCTAGTAGGTCGCGAGTACCGCTAGAGTCTTTAGTAGTTGCATCTCTAGTGTCTAAAGACAAAGAGATAGAGCCCTCAGTAGCGTGAGCTATTAGAGTGCTTCCCGAGTAAACCCCTAGGAGGGTTCCATTCATAATGCCAGTAGTTGCCATTTTAGTCTAATTTATTTATTTGTTCTTCTTCTTTTTGCGGTGCTTCTTCACCAATTTTAACGGCCTTACCAGCGTCTATAAGCTCCTGGCCGTATTCGTTTACTACGTCTAAAGTTAGCCCTTTATCGACCTTTTTACCGTGCGGTAGGGTTACTTTTTTGGTTAGTGTTATTTTCATAGTTTGACTCTTATTATATACTCTGAGCTCGTTACATAAGTCTCTGTAGCTGGGTCGTTATCCGCGTCCAAGTCTATAAACTGGATACTATCTATAACTACCCCCTCTACCGTTCCGCTGTAACGATCTAAAGCCGTTCTTACTTTGTTGGTTAGGTCGCTAGCTTCTGCGTAGGTTTCGCAAGCTGCTACAATATCGTAGCGTACCTCGTCTAGTGTACTTACCCCGCTCTTAGTGTCGCTTGGGGTAGTATCTTGTAGTACATATACTAAAAAAGGGAAAGCCGCGCCCTGCGCTGCTATCTGCGGGTAAATACGAGTACCTACGATAGCGTTTACGTCGCTGTCATTGGTTAGTATTGAATATATAGCTTTTCCTTCTGTCATTATCTAGTAAGCTGGTATAAGCTTTGCTTTAGTATTTTTTGCACCTCCGCCAGGAGCTGCGCTTGTGTTTGTGCTACGGCTTTAGCAAAGCCTTTCTCTGCGTAATTTATGTTACGCGTTTCTTTAGGTTGGGCTTTCGCCTTACCTCTAGGCAGTCCGTAATTTACAATAGCGGCGTAGTACCCGTCGAAGGTCTTACCCGCTCTTTTACCAAACCTTGCACCTACATAGCCTAGAAGAGCTCCTTTCTTTTTAGAAGGTATAAAAGCTATAGACCTTCTAAGGTTACCGCTCTTATTAGTTACAGTACTTTCTTTGCTTTTCTTCTTAACCGTTCTAGTAGTTGCTGTCTTTTTATCTGAGTCCTTAATAGAGCTCTTAACAGCTTTAACCATAGGCTTCGCCGCTTTACGAATACCCGCCTTAAATTGGCGTGCCTTCTTGCGGTCTATATCCTTAAGCTTTTCCAGCTTCATTAAAGCCTTCTCTAAACCTTCTACCTCAAAGTATACGCCCTCCTTCATTAGTCCCTTAGTGTAGTTTCTAAAATTAGGTAGCGCTCTCTTCCTTCTAAGCTTACGCCCTCTACCTCGTAAGTATTGCCGTTCCAGCTTATTTTAGTGGTAGCGTCTACGTCCGATCTATAACGGATAGTAAAGCGTACCTTATTTACGCTAGTTAGCTTATCGGTTTCCTCGCCTTCCTTTACCGTGCGGTAATCCACTTTAGCCCATACCTTACCTAAGTCGCTATATGTTCGTACAGCCTGGCCGAAGCCGTCCGTACTCACACTAGCGGAGCGTAGCGTTATTCTTCTATCTAGCTTACCTGGGTCAATCAAAGCGGAATACTCTGTAAGGGTTTAGTAAATACTCAGAAGCTGTAGGTAAGCGGTGTACGCTATCTACTCGCTTCTCGTACATTTCGCCAATAATTAAAAGCATAGCCATCTTTATATTAGCCGGTACGTCGCTAGCTTGGGTATAGCCGCAGGTATAACGTACTATAACAGCGTTTACCGTGTCCTTCGTGCCATACCAGCCGTGCTCGGGCATAATACGGGCAGGCTCGCTCACTAGGTCGCTTCTATAATCGTCTGTACTTACGGTCTGCTCGTCTCCGTTTCCGTCTACATACTTTAAGCTGGTTACGCTTTGTACTGGCCCTCTACTTAAATAGACTATATTACGATCTCCCCTAAACGGATCTACCCCCGTTTTATATACCGGGAAAAAGTCGTAAAATTCTTCTATTACCGTAGTTAAAAGAAACCTCCCTAAGTAGTGCTCGGCCACTTGCGTAGCCGCGTCAATAAGTACCCCTAGTAGGGTATCTTCATCGCTAGAGTCTACCCTTAAGTAGTCCTTAACTTCTTGAACCGTTAGCGCTTTTAAGCTCGCTGGGGTAATTATTGTGTAGCTCATTACTTAGCTCGGGTATTTCTTTTAGTGCTCTTTTTGCTTACTGCTCTCTCAGCTTTAGCTTCCTTCTTCTCCTCTACTACTTCGCAGAAGTTAGCATTTAAAAACTCTTGAGCAGTAGCTGCGGGCAGCTCTACCACCTGGCCTGCCAGGTAGTAGAAGTCTGCACCGCTTATATTTTGGTTAAATAAAACCTTCATATACTACTGTTCTAAGCTTACGCTTGGATCAAGTGCTTAATAGCTGACGCTTGAAGTACGTTACCGTCAACACGGCGGTAAGCGATAAACCCAGTAGAAAGGGCATCAGCGAAGCGCTCGTTAAGACGTAGCAACTGTACGCCACCTGCTTCGTGTACATAGTACTGCTTAAGATCACCGAAAATAATAGACTTCTTACCAGTAGCGATACCGTCCATATCTTCGTTAACGTGTACCGGCTTACCGAAAAGCAAATCTACGCCACCCACTTCCATAGCTGGTACGAATACCGGGAAGTCGTTTGAGCTGCCGAATCCTAGTTTTCTCACAGCTGCAAGTGTAGCGCTGTTCATCATAAACCCAGCGCCTGCTGCGTTACGGTAAGAAGCGTCTACTGCGTACATTAGGTCTAAGATTTCTGCAATAGTTACAGCTGTAGCCGAAGCAGCAGTCTTACCTAAAGTAGAACCAGTTACAATACCTTGAGGCTGTGAGCTGTTTGTACCAGTTGTAAGGTGGTCGTTAATACCACGGTTCAAACGGTTAGCTAATTGGCCACCTACAAAACCTGCCAAGTCAAAAGCGTTATCTGCCATTAACTGGTTAGATACCTTAACGATTTTAGAGCTGTAAGTATATGGCTCAAACTTCACGTTTGTAAAGGTCATATCGCTTACAGTCTCAGCTGTACCCTCACCCAAGATAGCAGCTACTACCGCTGTATCGTCGTTAGCTGGCAAGTTGAAAGCTTGACCGTTAGAAGTACGAATAACTGTAGCTACTCGCTCGATATCCGACTTAAACAATTCCGTAGCGCTTACAAAATCGCTCCAGTTTTCCGGTACCAAGAAACCACCTAGACCGTCGTTAGTAGTAACCTGCGTAGAAGTACCGCGTAGCTCTTCCATAGCGCGAACCTCGTTAGCGTTAAGGCCGTTCATACCTTTGCGAAGGTAAGCGTTAAACGCGTCGCGAGCTTCTACCTTTGCAGGTGCTGCTTCGCGTACCTCGTCAGCTTTAGAAGCCATCTCTTTTTTCAATTCTTCGGCGCGCTCAATACGAGCAGCAGCTGAGCGGAGCTCGTCTACTTCGTTAGAAATTGCGTCGAATTTTTCGTTTTCCTCGTTTGAAAGGTTGCGGCCTTCTGCTTTTGCAGCCGCTACCATTCCCTGCATTTGCTCTACTAGAGCGCTGCGCTTTTCGCGCATTTGTTTAGCATTCATCTTTAGCTAGTTTAATTAAAGCATTATATATATTATAGTTTACCTCCTCTTGTGGTGTCTCTCTCGCTTCCTCCGCTTCGCCTTCGCTGTTAGGCTCGGCGCTGCGTAGTCCGCTAGAGGATGAAACGTACGCCGGGTAAACTACGGCCGATACGTCAAATAAAGAGCTTACACTCTCTATATATCTTATGTGCTGGCCTTCTTCCATTCGCCAGCTATCTTTATCTACAGTAAAGCCAAAGCTAGACTGTGTTAAATCTCCTCTTCTGTACAGCTCTAGTAAATCATTACCATAGCTAGTGTTAGGCATCTCGAAGCGGTAGTATAGGCCTTTTTCGTCCTCCTTAAGCTCTAAGGTGCCGCTAGTGGTTCTAGCTAGTAGGTAGTTGCTGTCGTGGTTGTATAAGGCTCTTACGTCATCTCCTAGAGCGTTCTTAAAAGCTCCTGGTAGTATGATCTCGCGAAAGCCGCCTAAATCTTCGCTCATACTATTAAATACGCTGGCGTAGCCTTCTACGGTTCTACCCTCTAAAGCTCTAGCCTCTCCATTGTAGCTACGCTTTTCTACTACCTCGCTTTTACTGCGTACCTCTGCGCCCTCTACTTTTCTTAAGGTGCTAAATAAGTGGGCTACTCTTAGAGGCGGTTTACGCTCTACAAAAGCTTGCTCTTCGCTGTCGTATTCGTAAATACTAATAAGCGCCGCTGGATCTTCTGCCGTGCCGTTTACCTTAAATCCGCTATCCGCTTCTATTTGTCCGTTTCGCTCAATCTCTACCACTACGCCTTGGCTTCTACCGCCGGAGCTATTCCAGCTTACGAAGTCTCCTACGCTTAGCTCGTCTGCTTCCGCTCGCTCGTCCTCTTTATCGTAGCCAGCCTCTTCCATTGGCTCGGCCTTACCGTACGTTATAATAATCTCGGTATCGGTTTCTTCTACGCTCTTAATATGGCGCAGGCTTTTTTCTTCTTCCATATTCTCTAAGGTTCTTTTAGCCCAGCGGTGCATCTCGTCTCCACCCCAAGCGGCGTACATTATACTACCGCAAATCTGTTTGCCGTCCTCATCCTTAAAACTGCCCTGGTCGTATACTTTAGCTCTGCTTAGGAAGCTATATATACGGGGTAGCCTATCGTGGCTTACCGCTTCTCTATTGGCTATAATACGGGCGCTTTCCCAGCCTACCGGGGTACCGCAGTCGGTACCTTCCTCTTCTCGGATCTTAAGCGCTCTCTTAGCGTTATCGGTTGCAGCTTGGGGGTAGTCAGTCCAGGGCATTAGTCTGCGTCTACGTTAGTATTATCTTCTCCGCTCTGTACCATATTTAGAGGCTGTAGGTATACGTCGCCGCCCTCGATTGGGTTAAGGTTCTCTAGGTCTCTAATATCGTTTACCGATAGCCAGCCCCACTGCCTAGCAGTAGCGTAAGCATCGTAGCGGCCTTTAAGGTCTCCACGCATTAAGCCCTCCATAGTGAAATAAGCATAGTAGTTAGCCTCGTCCTCTCTAAATAGCTTACGGTTAAGCTCTACCTCCATACGACGGACGTAAGGCGTTATACAGTCCCTTACGAAAGTAATAGCCTGCTGCTCTACGTTAGCTCTAGTAGAGCTATTCTCTAGGTCTGCTAGGTAGCTAGGCGGTAGCCTAAAAATACGGGCTATTTCGTTTACTTGGAATTTACGGCTCTGTAAGAATTGGGCAGCCTCCGGGTCTAGTCCTACCTTTTCGTACTTCATACCTTCCTCAAGGATAGCCGTACCGTGCGAAGCTCCTAGGCCAGCGTTAGCTCTATTCCAGCTTTCTTTAAGTCGCTTAATAGCTTCAATAGATAAACGGCCAGGCGCAGTAATAATACCGCCCGTATTGGCTCCGTTAGAATAGAAGCGCGCGCCGTACTCTTGGGCTGCTAGCCCAATAGCTACGGCTTCGCGGGCTACTTGTATAGGACTCTTACCCGTTAAACCGTTGAAGCTTAGCCCTACGAAGTGGAGTACCTCGTAATCTAAGTACGTCTCTTTATCGTTAAAGATATAGACCTTTTCCCCGTCTACTACCTTTACCTCTACTAACATAGGGTTAAGAGGTATAAGAGCTGTAGGACGGCCAGCAGCGTTTAGCTCGATCTTAGCATAGGCATTACCGTGTAGCACCAAGTTAGCAGCCATAGCCTCACGAAAAGTAAAGCTAGAGCTTACGCTGTTAGGCGCTTTAGCTAGTAAGTGCTGGATAGGGTGCCCGTCGGCTTTTGTTCTAGTCTCGCCGTCGTATTGGTATACATTGAGGGGTATACTTGCGATAGTCTCGCTTATGATCCTTACAGCTGCGTAAACAGCGCTAAAGGTTAGTGCGTTATCTTCGCTTACTTGTACTCCCGTTTTGCTAGTACCAAAAAGCCCCGTAAGCCACGCAGCAGGATTGCTTAAGCTAGTGCTGGGGTTTTCCGGGGAGCTTCTAAATAAGCGGGCTAATAGCCCTGGGTTGTTATTTTCTGCCAAAACTTAGAAGTATATACTTTAGGCAAATATACGAAAAAAAGTATTTACTTCTTGTATGTTTAGCTTTTTTATTGTATAGGTAGCCTCGTAATCTTAAACCGCTCGTTCTCGTAATAGTTGCAGCGGGCGTTTATAACCTTGGTTAAGGTGCTATAGTTTAACTCTAAAGCCTTACAAGCTCTTGTAAGGGTTCTATATCCTTCTACCTTTTTAGAGCTCTTATGCTCTACTAAAATTACTCTCATATAAATAGTATAGTATCTCCTAAGTCGTGATCTTCCCCAGTAGCGCAAGCTGGGCATATATCTAGCGCCGTTATATCGCTTAAAGCTTCGGTATACGTTCCGCAGCTTTGGCAGTAGTACTCTACGTTATCCATTAGCCTACTAGTATATACTGTAGAAACTGCATAAGCTTAAACAGTAAATTCATAGCCGGGAAAAATAGAAGGGCGCTAGCCGCTACTATAAGGAGCGCTCTAGCGTCCTTCTGCTCTTGGGTTATTACTTTCTTTGCCATTGTCTTAAATAGTGTTTAGCTTTTTCTAAGCTGTTAAACTTGCGGCTTCCGTAGAAGCTCGGGGTATTCGGGAGGGCGGTAAAAGAGCCTGGAGTAGTCTCCAGGATCTCAGCGCCGTTAAATTGTATTACTCTCTTAAGTTTCATAAGCTTAAAGAGTAATGTACTTGTTAATATCAAATTTAGAGATAGGTAGAAAACGACCAGAAGCCCAGTAGTAAAAGCGTACGCCTTTTTTAGTTATTGAGCTGTAGATATTAAAGCTACGTCCGTTTTCAAAAGTTATTCTTTCTCCGGTTGCTGTTTTTTCGTTTGGTAGTCTCATTTTGTTTTTGCCTTTGTTGTTATTACTGGTGTAAAACTACGGCCTTCTACTATTCTGTGCAAACTTTTCCGCAAAAATTTTCATTTTTTTTTAATCTGTAGCCTTTACCTTCGTGTACAATACATACGGAGTACCCGTCTTTACTGGGCTGCTCTAAATAACTAGTAAAGCCTAAGTCCATTAAATGAAAGCATAAGCTTAAAGCTTCTTCTCTATCCACTACAATATAATTAAGTCGCGCTCGTCGTATATACTGCCGCTATCCTCGTCCGTTCTATGCTTTACCAGCCATATCCCTACAGCCATAGCCCAAGCCTGCGCTACGTCGATTTTATCCGTACTCTTAGCTTTGTCAAACTTTAAGTTACCTGCCGGATCGCTTTTAGCTTGCACATTACTAACACACCACCTTAATAGCCTATTGCCGTTGTGCGCTATTTGGTTACTTCTTAGCCATATCTCCAGCTGCTTAATAGCTGGGCTCATACTTGCGAAGCCCTGGCCGTATGGCTCCACCGGTAGCCCTTCCTCTGCAAGCTCCGCTATAAGGCTG
>Ga0181565_10002593_pt1 | contig 13876 bp, 12 predicted proteins | sample 101ome_16_FD_129661 | JGI IMG/M metagenome (GOLD analysis project Ga0181565, IMG submission 129661) | Coastal salt marsh microbial communities from the Groves Creek Marsh, Skidaway Island, Georgia - 101401AT metaG (megahit assembly) | ecosystem: Environmental > Aquatic > Marine > Intertidal... | reverse complement strand
GGCTCACCGGGCCAGCGACCAGTCGTCGCTCACCGACGAGGCGACGGGCGGCGACGAGGACGTGCTCAACGCCGCCGAATTGGTCCAGGTTCGCCAAGACGCCGGTGTTCAAGCGGGCGTGGAGGAGCCCGATTGGGAACTGATCGAGAAACTTCACGAAATCGCTGAACAGGACGATGTCGAGGTGCCCGACGTGCCCGCAGCACCCGACCTTGATGCCCCTTCCACCGGTGAGCCGACTCCAGCGACCGTGGGTAAGGAATTTGCACTCAACGCACCTTCCATCGTAGAGGCGGCCTCGGCTGAAAAAGCCCAGAAGGCGGCCTCACATTCAGCGGCCGTGGGAGTCGCGTCCACCGGGACCTCAACGCCAACCGAGTCGACCGACGTCCCGGTTCCACCTGCTCAAACCAGGGAGGATGTCGTGACGTGGGACCTGGCCGAAGGCGAGGACCTCTGGGACGGGACGTCGTGGGAAGAGGAATGAATCCTCACCGGTACATATCGTAAATCGCATCCAGCGACGACTGAGCATCTCGGCTCTTCTCCATCGCTTCTTGGATGAGTTGCTTGACGTTGGTCTGGCCTCCCTCGAGGGACGTGTGAATGCCGTGCATGGCACCAAACTCGTTGTTGATGTTCTGCAGGTCGCTCATGAACGAGGTCTTGAGGGCGTCAATGCTTTCGGTCAGGGTTTCCCATGCTTGCTTGTACTCGACTTCGTCGGTTCCAGCACGGCCCTTCATGACCTCGCCCTTTTCCTCAATGGACTTGAGGAGGTCGTGAATCGTCTGCTCGGCCTCGTCGAAGACTTGGTCAAGCGCTTGCTGCTTGCGACGGTCGGAGTGAGCCAAAGGCGTCCCCTTGTTTCGGATCTTCTGGATAAATTCCAGGAGACTGTTCAGCTCGCCGGTCACGTCGTTGGGCGTGACAGGTGCTGGAGCGGTCAGATTCATCGACGACCAGAGAATGAAGGCTCCCACGACGAGGAATCCGACTTGCAACATTTCCATTTTCGTTCACCTTCTTGTTGTAGTTCACTTCTTGAGGGGGCGATTTGAACCCCCGAGAATTAGATTTGGTTGGCTTCCAAACGTGTTGGAATAGAAATGACGGTAGTAGGCTCGAAGCAGCGAAGCGTCTTCTTCAGCAAAACGGTAGTTGCTTCGCTCGTGCCCCTCAATGAGTTGTTGGAAGAGGCGAGCATAGGCGTAGACGTGAGCGAAATGACGGTCTTCGATCACGTCGAGGTTCGGGTCCGTCAGGATGGTTCGCTTCTCACGGACACCCGCATCGTGGGTCGAAACCATCAGCATGTTGTGGGCGGGTTGGTCCTCGGTCAGTCGGATGTACACGCGCTCAGAGTTGGGCAGCAGGTCCTCTCGCACTTGGTGACAGTGGACCAGGACCTTGTCGGAGCCGGCCTGCTTGAAGGCGTTGGCCAAAACTTGACTCACGGTTTCAATCATGAGTTTGGTGATGGGCTTGTCTGCCTCCACGAGAGCTTCGGCGGGAGCGAAGATGTCCAGGACACAGAAGCCACCGGCTTCGAGAATGTCTTCCCGGGAGGTGGCCAGGGCTCGAGCGCTGGCGAACATCTCACGAGCACGTTCCAGAGCCTCGTCGTTCCGCTGGCCCAGAGCGAGGGCGCTCACTTCGCCAAACGAGAACGAACTGGCCGTGGTCACACGGGTACGTCGGTTCAAACTCCATGGGCCAGCGGGTTTGGTCTGGACCGGGTCGTGGATGGTGAACTGCTTCGCTTGGGTGATGTTCTCCTGAGAAGCGATGGCCGTGCGTTCATCGGAGAGGTCCATGAACATGGGATCGAGGGCAGGCATGCCGGGGAAGAGGGTTCGCAACACGGACTCAATGCAGGTCAATTGCCGAAGACGTCGTTGGGTCAAGTCGGCACGGTCAGCGAGGTCCAGTCGGACACCGTTCAGGCGCTTCGAGAGGGTGCCGAAGGCGGTTCGCAACAAGGTCGTCGCAAAGTTGGCTCGGTACTCCTGAGCCATGCTTCCGTAATCGTTCTTGACCTTGTCAGCATCGTCAAGGAGAATGGTTTCAACTGCATCCTTACTGAACATCGAGCGGGCGACTTTCGCATGCAAGAGTGCGTAGCGACCGATCCGGGCGGTACCACCAAGCGTGCTTTCGATCGTGCCGATCTTTCCACCAGCCAGTTCGAGGGCAGCCTGCCACCATCCGAATTCATCGGACAGGGCCTTTGCTTGGAATTGAGTCCGTCCTTCAGCCAACGAGTGGTCGGACTTGCCTCCGCCAATGTCGTTGGCCCGGTGGAGATAGATGTAGTGTGTTCCAGTGCCGTAGGTTTCGGCATCTTCAAACGTAACTTGCAATCCTGAAATGTAGCCGAGGTGGTTAAAGACAACGGGTGAAATTCGGACACCGAATTTCACGAATCGGAGGTCGCCTCGAATGTTGTAGCCGTTCTTGACGTGTGCCAATCCAAGGCGTTGAAGAGCGGAAATCATTCCTGGGGCCGGGTCTGCCACGAAACCGTTGGTCAATCTGTCATGGTCTGCTCCACCAAGAACCGTGATGACACCAAATTGGAGGGGCCGCCCGTCTCGATCACCTGACGGTTGTTGAGCGTTGGCTGCACGTGCAGCCTTTTGTAGGAATTCCAGAGCCTGCGGCAAGAAGCCGGTCACGCCCAATGCAGGGTCGTACCCTTCGGGCTGTTGGGCGTTGCTCGCAGAGGACCCCATTTGCAGGATGGCCCCGTGGAGGTACATGTCGTTGTAGTGGACGTAAGCCATGGGCTCTCCGTTCAAGCGAGTTAGTTTCCCATCTTTCCCGACCAAGTGTTGACCCGATGCGATCGGGCCACGGGTCAATTGTTCATCGTGGAACATGAACAGGTCTTGGAAAGACGCCTTCGAGCGGTTTGTCCGGGTTGGAAGGTCATCGGTACGGTTTTCCTCGGATTGCTCTGACCTTGCAGAAGGTGAAAGAGTCGCTGAAGTGGGCGTGGGATCCGTTTGAACCGGCTTCTGAGTGCTGGAAGCAAAGGTCTTGATGGCGAGGCCATCGTTCGCCTTTACGTTCGCTGAATCAGTGGTTGTGATCGACCATGAATTGGTTTCCATGTCGTTCTTCGTTCCGGTGAAGAGGGAGCTGTCAAAGGTCGGAAAGGTCTTCTCGGTCATGGGGATGGTCTCCTTTTCTTCTGATGTAGGGATGAAGGCGTTTTTCTTGTTCAAATCCTCACGGGTTGGATTTGGATTCGTTTCGTCTTTCATCGACACCACAGTTCCCGAGAATTCCCGCTCGGATTGATCGATGGGAATCAAAATCTTGCGCTTCAAAGGCCTTCCTCCTTAGCAATGTTTTGAACGGTCGTGAGGTTGATTTGGAGATTGCGGAAGAGTTGTTGCGTTTCCATGTCAAGTTCATCCTGTTTGCCTTGGAGTTCGGTGAAAGCCTGGCGCATACGCGCCATCATGTCGCTCACCTTGTCCAACACGTCGAAACCTTGCAGACTTTCCTCAAGCTCATCAAATTGTGTCAGCAGGTTGTCGTGGAACGATTCCTTTTTGTTGATTGAATCAACCATGATCTCGTTCGTGGTCTTGAGAATTTCTTTCTGCTTCAGGTTAGCCACTTGGCGGCCAATGAGTTCTCCTTCTACGTCGTTCGATTGAACCCGGACGCCGTATTCAATATCGTCGAGAATTTCTTGCATGTCATGAATCTTCATGATGGCCGCTCGTTCACCTCGATTGGTCTCGGCCTTCATCTGCTCGTTCTCGGTCTTGATTTTCTTGACGTAACGAGCAGCCCAGAGAGCAGCAGCACCGCAGGCGACAGCGAAGCCAGGGTAAGCGGTAATGGCGTTTGAAATCATTTCAGTGTTCATCTGGAGTGGGGGGAGTGAGGGATTTTGGAATCAAATTGGAGGTTGTCCGAATCAAATCTCCTCAATCAAAAAGGGGCTTTTGCCACCCGTTTTTTATGGTCCCCGAACCATCGGTTCCCAAACGTGCTCGAAAGATTGGGCCCCATGTGAGCCCCTCAACGAAGCCTGTTGGGAGGTGAACGAAGAATCCTCAAATTTCTTCATCGGGTTGAAGATTGTAAGTCGCATGGTCGGCAAGGAGCAGGATTTGTTCGGCACGGAGCGAGTTCATTCGGCCCATGACCTCCGAGAAATCTTCGAAATCCAGCAAAGCTGCTGCATGAATTCCCCTCAACAAAGGGGTACGGTCTTCAGCTTCGACCAAAATAAAGGCGACATCGTTGGAGCCCGATCGATCGCATTCATCGAGCGCCTCTTCGAGAATGGTCACCGCCCAAGCATCGTCACGGATTTTTGCGTAATTTGAGAGAAATGCCAAATTGGCATCAAGATTCTTGGTTCCACCCGTCAAACCCCAATAAACCATGCACAATCCAAGTGAATAATCGGTTGCTTGGTGAAAATCGAGAGAGTCGTTGACCACTGCGTTGTCCAACACAAGGGACAAGATTTGAATGGCTTTTTTGATTGAGGTGACGGTTGCCTCGGTGCATTTCATCTCTGAACTTTCAAGGGATTTTTCCGAAATTTCGTCTTCAATCAATCCTGCGAGAAGCCATCGCTCGAATGCATCATTGAACGAACAGGCGTTCCCCTCAGCGCTCTCCCATTCATCCAATTTTGTGGAACAGAGATTTCGTACCAAGGTCCCGGCGGCAAGCCCCCCCGTTTGAACAACCGTTGCAATGAAGGGTTTCATCGCCTGCAAAAACCGAACCATGTCCCGCAATCATCTCCCTCCGACAAGAGCGTGCGAATGCGGTTCTTCCCGAATCAAATCCGGTCGTCTCGGAATCAAATCCAATTTTCGAGTCCTGCCACACTTGTAAACAAAGGAAAAACCGATGTCAGACCTGTTGTTGAGTTACTTATTTTAGGCGACGAAGAAGAGGAGAAGATTGAGGTTGACTCAGTTCGGTAAGGTGAAGAAATTGGATACAAGGGCCCGGGATCAAGTCGCCGTAGAGGATGGCTACTGCGGGAAGGCCCTACCCATTGAGGCCGGTGAGGAAGAAGAAAACGATGTCTTGTTCGCCGCTCTCATGCAGCAACTCCAACGTCTTGAGGACCCGGGGGCGGCCCCGATCGAACCCGTTGTCCTCATCGGGGATCAACAGGTGCATGGCAGCGATGTTTCCCGGCGCAGCAAAGAGGAAACCGTGCGCAAAGAATACGGCGAATTGGTGTTGGACTTGCGGCCGAAAATTCAGGATGCCTTGTTTGAGGCGGTTGAAGCCAATCCCACCAGGGTGGCGATGCAGTCTTGGAACGATTTGCGAACCTTTGCGCGTACCTTCCCCTGCTGTTACGTTGATGGAGAAAGCGGTCAACAGCACCATGTTCGCTACCACCCAAGTTTTTCCAACCACGAAGTCCAATTCAAAGATTTTCGAAAACTCGAAGAACAACTCGTTGAGAAATACCAACTCAAATCGAAATCAACGTATTCTCGTTTGAAGCCCGAAACGAAATCGGACGACAAAGAGGCGGAATTGTACCGCTACGCCGTTCATTGGAACGAGGTTCGAGATTTCATCAAGAACAACGTGGGTGTACGGATGGCAACAGGTTCCACGCCTTTGACGCCCGTTGAAATTAAACGACTTGAAAAGGAGCACCCTGACGTTCGAACATTTGTGCTTCGGCTGAACGTGCTCCAACGAAAGGTTTTGCATTGCAATCGGTGTTTGAAACCGTATTGGGACCGAGAAACATGGGTTGCAGCACCCCACATCGACAACGCCAATCAAAGCAGGAGGAATGAACATCTTTACCCCTATGTGTGGGGCGCAATGGCTGACAAAATCACCCGTGCAGTGATCGAGACCTGCGTCTCAAACGCCGTTGTTCGGGCACCAAAAAATTTGATCTTCAAGGACGAAAAAGGCGCTGAGCGATCCGTGGCCTTGGGCGGGGGAGGCGACGCCTATGGCCAATCCTTGCTCGGAGAGGCGGTGCTTTCTGGCTTTCGGATTGCAGACGAAATCACGGTCAAGACAAACGGTGCAGAACCTACCGAGTGGACCGCATTCAAGTCAGACCAGAACAACCTCAATGTTTTCGTTGCTTTGGGAACCCAAGTTGTTGAGCGGCTCGCTGGCCACCTTCAATCGTTTTACACCCCGCTGGCTGCTGCTTTGAACCCCGATGGCCTGGACCGGGAGAAATGGTGCAAATCCCGTGCTGCTCAACTTCTGTATGCCGTGCAGCGCTCCGGCGCCCTGTTTACGGTTGAAAAATCCCGTAACGCACGCTACCTTGACGGATCTCGACCCAAATTCACGCCAAACATGATTCGTCTGAACAACACTCTCCACCGTAGGATTCAGGCGACATTCGTCGAGAACGGCACGAATCTGCTTCAGCAATTGTACCAACACGAACGCCTTCCTCCCATGATTTACCCGCCTGCTGAACGCCAAAAAGAGCTTCCAGATCAAGGCGGTTTCCTCACGCCTTCGCTACAGGCAAAGAAAACCATGATTTCGGATTCCGCCGGTCGAATGCATCAAGATAATCCTCGATTCTCAGCAAGCGATGAAGCCATTGACGTCATCAACGCCCTACAAAAGACGACGTGGAAGGTCGATTCTTATGTGCCGGGGAACAACGATCCGTTGGACACCTTCTCCATGGTCAAAACCGTTCTTGAGCATGAACTGCGGTCGGGTATTCTTCATCAACTCAAGATCGTGGTTGATGGAAAGACGGCGATGTTGGAGTTTGAAGATATCAAGAATGTGCAAAAAATCCGGCACGGTCAGGTTCGTGAATGGTACGACACGTTTGACTTCATCGAACGCCTCACTTCCGATTATCCAGGGAAACCTCACTTTTGGCACGCATGGCAGTTTGACTGGCGGGGACGAATGAACACGATGACACCCATGCTTTCTCCCCAAAACGACGATGTTTGCCGTGGATTGTTGCGGTTTGCCAAACCTGTTCGGTTGGACGAAAGCGGCTTGAAATGGCTCGGACGCTTCACGGTATCGTTGTGCATGGACCTTCAGAAGGTTGGAGAGATGGTTAACGGAGCAGCCTATGTTCGATTGCTCTCTCAAGCTGATGACAAAGTTTGGTCCTCCTACGACGCGGTTGCTCAAGATCCACTCTTCATGGACTTGCTTGATACCCTGCTCAAGATGCCGCCCCTGGAAGGGTACGTCCACTGGGGTCAAGGACATGTTTTCCGAAAGAAAGCGGAGGGGTTCCAACGCTATGCGGCAATGAAAGAATTCCATCGGGTGATGAACGAGGGAGGCGTGGGTGCTGAGTCCAACCTTCCCGTTCATTTGGATGCTTCATCCAGTATCTACCAGCACGCTTCGGCCATGCTCAAAGACACCGACATGGGTCAAAAAGTGAACGTCGTCGCCCAAGAGGACGGCAGCCCGGCTGATGTTTACATGCATGTGGTGAAGGAACTCAAAGCCATCTGGGAGAAAGAGGGTTTCCTCAACGATGTGGATCTCGACGAGTCCGTTAAGATGAACATCAAAACCAAGGTCTTGCAGCGTCACGTTGCGAAAGGACCCGTGATGACCAAAGGGTACGGGGCAGGTACTGATTCCATGGTGCGCGTTATGCTTACCCACAACGGCGATGAAAACGGGGAGATGGGCCTCGCAGCCGATGGTGATACCAAGGTGTTCTACGCTCATGAAGACAGTACCCTGGGCTTCATGCATGAATTTGGTGTGGACATCTCGCTTCATTGGACCGTCGCAACGGAAGTGGTGAATGGATTCAACGCAGCGATTACTTCGGTTCTTCCCTCGTTTGGTAACGTGCTCAAGTTGCTGAAGAGCCTCGTGAACACCCAGAACAAGAAGAACAAAGCTCCTCTTTCATGGACGCTCCCCGACGGCTCGAAGGTCACGAACATCAAATGGAAAGAAAACAAATCCGTAACGGTAAGCCCTTGGTCCGGTGCCCGGGGAGTTCGTGAGTCGGTTCGCTCAAAATTGATTCGACTCGGGTCCACGGATGCCACCGAAATGATGGATTTGATTCCTTCAACCCTCACCAAGCCGGTGCAGTTCGATGTGCTCGAGGACACGTTTGGAAAAATTCCGTCTGCATCATCTTTGCTCGAATTCTTGCGAGAAGACGAGACGGCCAGGTATCGGAGTTTTTTGGAGTTGGTTGAAGAGCCCAAAGTCCGTGCAGCATGTTCTGATACGTACGGACCTCTCCCGTGGGACGGCCTTCGAGATGCGCTCGGTTTGGCGACCGTTTCCGAAGGGAACAAGCCCATCGAATACAAGGAGTTCAAAGACGTCTCTGGACACCTTGTTGATGCTTTGAAGACCTATCTCTACCCGTACGAGCGTCGTTTCAGCTATCAGGAGATCAACCTCTCTCGCGACCTCAACGCTGAACGTCGAGGGATTGCGCCGAACTTCGTCCATTCGTTTGATGCCCTTCACATGCGGCGGTTTGTACGGAACATGCAACGAGAGAACCACAACGATTTGTGGTCGGTCCACGACTCGTTTGGATGTCATGCTAATCACGTCGAGAAGATGCGTGATATTCTGCAAGCACAATTCATCACGATTCATCATCTTGGAACCGATGAACAAAATGTCCTTTGGACATTGATGAACGAGTTGATGGAATCTGGCGAAAAACCCAAATACGCTAAGTTTGGAACGATGTCAAACAAGGACGTGAATTCGGCTTACTTTGTCAATTGAGGTGAAAACATGAAGATTCAAACCAGTACGTTGCGATCCAGAATGACCGTCATCATCAACGAGATTGAAGAACGCTTGAAACTCCCCGGTATGAGCGCATCAAAACTCGCAAGGCAGGTTCTTGAATTTCACGGCTTTCGTCGAGAACTAACGCACAGTTTAGACTATGGTGGGTCCACGAACAATCGGTCAATTCGACCATCGCATTGGGTGGTGATTTACCGTAAAAAGGTGGAAGGTGAGAAGAAATACACACACTCGGAACCTTTCGAAACAGAGGAAGATGCGCGGAAGTTCCTCAAAGAACAATGGGGGCCGGTGGACGAAGAACTCATGAATTGGCTTCTCCAGGAATATGTTCAGGACTTGGATTTCAAAAAACAAGCAACCGAGGCTTCTGACCTTGATAAGCTTGTGAGCAGCGTAGCCGAAACCATCACTACGCTGCACAATTATCGTTCAAATCCACATTCCCTTGGATTTCCAATTTCGTACTCTTCTGTCGAGCGCTTTGGGGATGCCCTTGAGCAACATCAAAACGACCTTCTCAAAAACATCAAAAAAGCGCTTGACAGCGTGGGTGTGATTACGCGTGGTGATCGATTATCACTTTCCACAAAATCGGAATGGCAAGCCGAAAAGGGGGATGTTACCTACCCTCTCGATAAAATTGAGCCCATGCGCCTTTACGTCAACAAAAATCAGCAGATTTACACCCTCATGGCCATTGAGGAATTCCTTTTCAACACCGAGGATGAACCTCTCTTGTTGGCCCTCGCCAAATCGCATAAAAACTTGTACGAAGAAATGGATGAAGAGAAGTGTCGTCCAAGCTTGAATCAAACGACCTCTCCTTTAGGTACCATGATCGGGCGCGGGGATTCACTTGCAGATCTCATTGAACACATGACCAAAACCGGTTTTGATTCTCAACCGGTCTTTGACGAAGATGAGCATTGCATTGGGACATTGGAATTGAAAAACATCATGTACTACTTGCAAGCAAATGGCAACGATTTTTCTCCGTTCGAGGTCTCTTTGAACTACGAAACGCTTCAGCGGATGGATTTGTTGAGTCCGGCACCTCCGCTGCTCGATGCCCACCTCCCTCTCCATCGGGCCGGGGAAATTCTCTACACGGCCAAGAACTTTGGGTGTGTCATGGTGAAGTACACCCCGAAGCTTTGGAAAGATGCTAAAGATGATGATCAAAAGACCCTCAAGACTTATCTCGCCGAAGGCATCCACATCTTCACCACCCACGATTACGTCATGGCTTGCATCCAAAAGTCCCGTTGATTTGCCGTTCAAACCAGCAATGCGGTGAGCACGCTGGACGGAATCAGAGCCATGAACAAGACGGCAGAGATTTCGAGGCTAACCCTGGCTTCAAGTTTTCGAAGCATCCCCGTCAAAACGGGTTCGGGTTCCAACAACAGAGCATCCGGTACTTGGAGGCCGAGGTTCTGATAGTGTAGGGCAAGGGAACGCAGCCCGGTCGTATCGAGCCTTTTGAGTTGAAGCAAGGCGTAAAGAGGTTTCATTCGCCGTTCAACATAAGCGACGAGTCCCAAAGCGAAATGCAGCCCAAACAGGATCAAAAAGAGAACGAACGGATGAGTAATCATTCCTCTCCCTCCTCAACCAGGACAAAGGGAATCAACAAAGCCTTCAGCCGCATTTGTTCGAGGGCAAACACCCGGCCATTGCCCAAGCCGCTCTCTGCGGTATCCTGGATTCGCTCAAGTTCCTTGAGGGCCGCGCGAAATTGAATTTGTTGTTGAAGAAGGACATCACACCGGTCAACAACACGATGCATCATTACCAACGGGTGAGTGAGCGCATGACCGGGGGGGAGTGTGGCCAACAAACAATCCACCCAATACCGATGTGCTACCAACCGTTCTCGCATCTGTGACCAAGAAGTCCGACCGAGAGCGAACTTTCCGATCATCAATTGGGCTTCCCCTGAAAGGAAATGCCGAGTTTTTGACGGAAGCATCCCGCGCACCAACCGTTCCGTACGGAACTCAGCGTTCGGTTGTTGCTCTATCCACTGCGTGTCTTGGTGGGCGGCAAACAATCGAGAAAACCGGAGCAGCAAAGCGTCGACGACGGGGGAATTTGGGCGAACACCGAGTTCCGTAATCAGTTGCTCTAGCCGGTGACGATGCTCGACAACGATGCTGAGTTCTTGTTGAAGAGCCCCGTAGAGCAGATGGATGCTTGGACTCCAACCGGAGGTTGTGGTTTGGAAGGCGGTTTGGATGATGGAGAGGTCTGCGTCAAGCAAATTGGTCAGTTCTTGGAGATGTCCAAGATGGTGCTCAACCGTTGAAAAAACATCATCAAGCTGCTGGCATGCGCCAATGAGATTAATTTGCTTCATCACCATCATTCTCCTTCCATGATTCAAGTTCCATGGCCATCATGACATGGTTCATGAGGGATTGAACGGTACACTCTGGCAGGGTTACCTCGGCTTGTTGAAGAACCGTTGCAGCCTCCAATCCGTCGGCCAAGACCGGGAGAACAACTTGTTCGATGCGTTCGGCAAGAATGGCACAGTAGGGCGCCAGTTGCTGGTCAAAAACGCACCTCAACTTTTCCACGGCGAGCAAGTGGCCGTCGACTCGACGTTTGAGTTCAGTGATCGTTTCCAACGGGAGAGTCTGTTTTGTTGACGGAGTGTGCACGTGTCAATCCTCCTGAGAGCGATCAAGGAGATTATTCATGAAGAATGCATTCGGCCACGGAAATCGAGGGAAATACAGACTCATGTTGACCATAACCCTGACAAAAAAAGGGAAAATCAAAGCCAACGTGGTTAGCAGAAGTTGGGTAACAACAAGAATTTCACTCTGCATCTTGCTTTCCCTCCTGATGAAAGGGCCAAAGTGCTTCCATGGCTTGGAATGTCGGGCCGTGGTTTTCTTCATACCCCAACACGGCATGGAGAAATTCGTGGTAAATCGTCGCCTCAAGGCTTCCGTCCTTCCGGTGTACCAGTTGCCGATTCACCAGAATCCGCCAAGTACGTTCACCTGGCGTGGCCGTTTTGCTCCTTCCGTTTTCACGGGAATACGAACAAAGTCCAAGCAGACAGGACGAACCTTCACGAAGAAATCCAACGATGGTTGTTGAGAGTGAGTCAAGGTCGATTTCATCAAAACAGCCGCTGGATTTCATTTGGTTGAGTACACGCTCAGCAGCGGCAATCAACGTCAAACGTTCTTGAAACGTGCCGATGTTCCGCTCACGATTGCTCCGGGGTTTTCCTGATAGAGGAACGTAACGCTCCTGAACCGGCTTCATCAAGAGTGGGTAAAAACCTCCTTTTTTGATTCAAATCGCTGATTTGGAGTTCTCAATCCGGAGGCTAGATGGTAAAGCAGAAATTCGTGTTTTCATCCATCTTGATTCCATCACAAAGTTTAACCAAATTTTTCGAATGGAGGACTCATGGAAGTTTCCGATTTTGATTCAAACGGTTTGATCTTCCTGTTGAATTTGAAAGCGGCTTTTCCCGGTGGCAACACAGGGGATGAAGACCAGAGTTTGTACAATAAAGCCGTGAAAAACATATTGGACGCTCAACGGTTTTCGTGCATTCCTCTGGTTAACAAACCTCGAATACGGTTGGGGACAAACGATTTGAAAAAACGCGCGACTTACAGAGAAGGTGGCGGAGAAGTCACCCATTTCGCCCGTAAGGTGATGCAATGGGAGAAGTTGGATTCAGACGATGAGATTTTGTTGTTCACCAGGGAAGAAGTCCCGCACATTGAGGACGAGGCAAGCAACATCATGGAGGCGGTAGCAAAGATGTTCACCAAAGGTTCCGACGGTCGTTTTCCGCTGATGATGACCGTTGGAGGAACACCTAAACACCCAACTGCCATGTTTTCGGAACACGAATTTCTTTCGGAACGTACCAAATTGGAGTTATACCGTCAATTTTCAGTTTATGTGTCGGAGAACCCCGACGAGAAAAATGAACGATTCATTAATGGATTCTATCGCAAGCTTGACAACGAAATTTTTCACAGTTGCACCAAAGAACAATTCAACGACCTTGCAGGGAAATTATCAACTCTATCCGATTCTGTTCTCAAGTCTAAGGTCAAGCTTGGGCGCGTTCTGCAGCGTGGTTCCGGTGGGCTTGAGGACTTAAAATTTGGAAGGCTTTGTGTCGGAGACATCATGCAACACGCCTGCGTGGGCATTCATTGGGACCACACTTTGAAGTCGAATGAACAACCGAAAGAAAACAAATTGGCTCAACGGTTGCTTTCGGTCGCAAACGACTTCACATATCTTGCTGTATTTAACCGTGAGAACCAACTCCAACCTGCTATCCTCAAAAAGAATTCTCAAGAATCAAGACCACATCGGTTTATCGAAACATCGACCAGTCTCGAAGACCTTTTTTCCGATTCCAAGCGAGGCGATGTGTTTCTCATCAAGCCAAACGAAAAGTTGCTCACGGCCGAAGGTCCGATGAAATGGCCAGCGATCATCACATTGGATGAAATGCGTTCAAAAATTGCTGGTTTGAATTATTTTGTTCTTCTCAGCGCTTTGGAGTTAAGGCTGAGGCAGGTTGTATCCGAATTAACATTGCACAAAATCTGGGAGCAAGACCAGGCAACAAAAAAGGCAATGGAACAGACATGGGACAAGAACGCAACCCTTGGGGCAATTCTTTGGGTTCTCCGGAAGGATAAATCAAATTTGGGGAAAGTGTGCCGAAGGCTCGGAGTGACAGAAGGCAATGACCAAAAAAAGTTCCAGCAGGCTCTGGAAAAAGCAAGGGTTTTTCGAAACCAACTTGGGCATGGGGCATTTGGTGCATTCTTTGAGGATAAACCGGTTCTTGACAGCATCGGTTTTGAGGAAATCAAGTCCTTGTACTGGCTGAAAAAGGTCGTTCAAATCTAATTCGCAAAGGGGAGGACTCTTCAATGCAAACCGGCCCCGGAGGTTGATGGTGCAACGCCCACGTGGGACTCGCGACTTCACGCCCGCAGCGATGAAGCGCCGCTTAGCCCTTGAGCACCTGCTCGAAGACGTCGCCCAACGCCACGGCTTTTCACGCGTTCAAACACCCGTCTTCGAGTCGCTTGAG
>Ga0181565_10002592_pt1 | contig 13882 bp, 9 predicted proteins | sample 101ome_16_FD_129661 | JGI IMG/M metagenome (GOLD analysis project Ga0181565, IMG submission 129661) | Coastal salt marsh microbial communities from the Groves Creek Marsh, Skidaway Island, Georgia - 101401AT metaG (megahit assembly) | ecosystem: Environmental > Aquatic > Marine > Intertidal zone... | reverse complement strand
ATGTCATATTTTGATTGTTTTTTTTCTGGAGTTTTCCCTGAACAGTCTATTATTACATCCTTATCCTTGAAAATCTGCAGCCAAAAATCTATCCCAACTTCGTTAAAATCACCCGCTTCAATTGTATGAATTTCTTTATGAAAATAAATACCTTTCTTAAAGTTTCTGGTAACTGCAAAAACATTATTACTTGATTGAGCTAATGTGTTTACAAGTTTTGATCCAATAAAACCATTTGCGCCTAATACAACAATATTCATTCTCTAAATCTTGCTATGAAAGTTTTATAAATTTCTCATATTGAAAGAACCAAACCTGAAACATAAGTATATTCCATATTTCTTTTGAGTGGTCATACTCAGATTTTAAATGCTCTCTCCATATTTTGTTCACATAGACATGGTCAAAAAAATCATAATGAGCAAGTTTTTCTTTAGAAAGTAAATCATTTGCCCAGTTTTTTAAATCCTCTCTCAAAAGATCTCCTAAGGGGATAGAGAAACCCATCTTGGGCCTATTAATCATTTTTTTGGGAATATAGTTCTCTAAAATTTTTCTAAGTGGATATTTTGTTTCATTATTAATTTTTTCATCGGCTGGTAAGGCGTTTGCTTTCTCAATAATTTCTTTAGATAGAAATGGCGCTCTAACTTCAAGTGAACTCGCCATTGCAGCCCTGTCAACTTTAGTAAGAATATCATCTGGCAAATATAAAGATTGATCAAAAAATAAAATTTTATTTAGACTATCTATATTTAAATTGTTGCTTTCATCATAACTCGAAATTAAATCAACAAGGTGATCATATTTTCCTATCATTTTTCCAGATAAAATATTCGCATATGCTTGTGATAAATTTTCAAAGTTAGATAATCTGGTTAACTTTTCCAATTTATTTGCAGGGTAAGAAAAAGTATATTTATCTGGTAAAAACTTAAAAATAAATAAGAAAAAGTGGTCTAATTTATTTGAGTTTATGTTTTTTAAAACATTTGCCAAAATGCCAAATGTTTTTCTGGGTAGGTACTTTTGAAGAACTGTAATCAATCTAAGGTATTTATGCCTATTATAACCAGCAAAAAGCTCGTCACCTCCATCGCCTGAAAGACATACTGAGACCTCATTTTTTGCAAACTTTGATAACAAATATGTTGGAATTTGAGATGAATCTGCGAAAGGCTCAGAATATACATCTGACATTTTTTCTGCTGTAAGCGCCATTTCCTTAGAAGATAAATGATAATTATGATGATTTGTACCTAAAAATTCAGCCACCTCTTTAGCATAAATTCCCTCGTTGTAAACTCTGTTATTTAAAGAAACAGAAAAAGTATGTGGTGTTATGCCGAGCTCTCTTTTTAATATTGCGCATATTAGAGATGAGTCAATACCTCCAGATAGAAATGCCCCAACCTCTTTGTCAGATATGAGTTGTGATTCAACAGAACGAATAAGTTTTCTGGAAAGCTCAACTTCATCAAGGGAATTTTCTTGTATTCGAAAAGTGTCTGATAATTTCCAGTAATCATATTCATTAAACTCAAAATTTTCATTGAGACTAACAGATGCAAATTTACCAGGAATTAGTTTTTTAAAATTTTTAAAGATTGAATATGGCGCCGGTATGTAGCCAAGAATTTTATAAAAATTAAATGCTTCATGATCAAAAGCATATTGCTCATTTTTTAATTCATAAAGAGGTCTTAGATCTGAAAAAAAGTAAAAGGCATCATTATGGAACCCATAATATAAAGGTTTTTCTCCAATTCTATCTCTGGCGATATATAACTGTCGTTTTTCGTCATCCCAAACTGCAAGAGCAAACATCCCTTCTATCATTGATAGTGTTTTTTCAAGGCCATATTTATCAATGAGATTAACAAGCGTCTCGGTATCTGAAGATCCTTTCCAATTATGATTCAAGTCATTTTCAAAATTTGACCTCAGATTATTATGATTATAAATTTCACCATTAAAAATTACCACAAACCTTCCACTTTTAGAAATCATTGGTTGACTTCCGGTATTTGAGAGATCTTGAATGGAAAGACGAGTATGGCCAAATGCAATAGAATTTCTTCCTTCAATCCAGAATCCTTGATTATCTGGACCTCTATCTGAAAAAACACCTGTCATGGTTTTAATTTTCTTATCTAGAGACTCTAAGTTAACTCTATCTCTATTCCAAAATCCACAAATTCCGCACATACTATATTTTCTTACATGTAATTGGCTTGGAGTAATCTATGCTCTGAATTTTTTGAAAAGATCTCCAGCCTCTATTTGGGATAATATTTGTTGAGCATAAATAAATATTTTTTCTTTGCAGCTCATCTTTTGGCTGTTTGAAAATCTGAGAAAGCCCAACTAAGCCGGTGATAAGCGTTCGGTTATTAAGCAAAATGGCATTAAGATATGGTGGAAATTCAATGCTTGATATTTTAGCCTCAAGCGGTGGAACGAATTTTATCTTCTCTATAAAGTCTTTTTGAATTACGTTCTGATTTGAATTTCTTATTATATTGTTTTGATTTAAAATTCCTGTTGTTATTCCGGGACTAAATGAATACTTATTTTCTATATTATTATTCTGATATGTAATATCTTTTTCTAAAAGGTATGGCACAAATATGAATTGACTATAAATTGATAAAAAAATGAACATTAAAAATTTATAGTTTAAATTTAATACGATAAAGATAAAGAAAATCAAGAAATAATTTATCAAGTACTCTATCTCATCTGGAAGAATCGCCCAACGAACTATGTAGACAATGGTTGCAATTATAAGAAGATATTTTAAACTCTTAGAATAAGTATTTTTTTCATGTTTTCTATAGGGAAACACATTGAAGTATTTCAAAAAAAATATTAAAGGGAAAACAAAAATTCCAAATAAATATGTTGGGCTAAGAAAAAATCTTACTAAATATCTTAAGTCTATTACCGGAAATAATGAAACCCCCGAGAAAGATACAAAAAAATTATATTTTAAGATAAAAACTAGAGGAACAAAAACACAAAAGAAAATACCACTTATGTATATTTTTTTATCATTTTTTTTAGTAATGATAAAAAAAAGAAAAAGAGTAAATACAAGAAAAATATTATCTGGCCTTGTTAGGGTGGCAAGAATCCCAAATAAAACTGCAAGATACAAATAAATATTATTTTTCTCATAATAATATCTAATAGAAGCATATAAGAAAATTATGGAGAGAAATAAAGATTGCATTGTTTCCATTGGAATAGTTGAATTTATAACTATTAATGGATGAAATCCAAACGCCAGAGAAAAAAATAATTTGTACTTTAAGTTTAAAAAATTGAAGATTAAAAAAATTGATATGATTGATAGAAGCCATAGAGTATAGCTGTATATATTTAGAGCTTTCAAACCTCCTAAGTCATATAGATATCTTGAAATTTCTTCATATAGAGGAACTCCTAATACTCTACTTGGTAGATAACCATTATGCGACCCATAAAAACTTTCCACAATGGCACGAGAATCTGAGTCTTCTGCAAAACCAAGATTTGTGTAACTATAATTGCCTACTATAAGTAAAACAACTATAAGAACGTATAAAAGAAATAAAAAACTACTACTTTTTATTTTTTTCAGTTCTTTTAACATAGAAATTATTTACCCAGAATAGCACCCCGATAGATACGATAAAAATAAAAAATACAAATCTCATTCTGTAAACAGTTCCAATATTGGGGTTCACATATGAAATTAAAAGCATCGAAGCAAACGAAGATAATAGGATGGCTGTTATGTTCTTGTTTTTTATAATTTTAAAGACTGATAAAAAAACAACAACTAATGCAAAGTAATAAATAAACATCTCGATTAATGAGACACTTCTCATTATCTTGGATTTAGAATTTGTACCATCAGAAATCAACATATTTGGAAAAGGAGCAAGAAATGAAACCTGGAGAAGCCTAGGAAAATGATTCTTTAGGTCCTCAAAAGATTTATAGGAAATATTTGAATCAATATCTGAATCGGCTTCATAGTTACTGAAAGCATCCCTATATTTGTTTAATCGGCCAAAAGTCTTAAGGAAAATTTTATCTTTCAAATCATAACTATTATCTTTTTTATTTGATTCTAGATTTGTTTTTCGAGTTGATTGAATTTCTTTAGTTGATTGAATTTCTTTAGTTGATTGAATTTCTTTAGTTGATTGAATTTCTTTAGTTGATTGAATTTTTTGCGCAGGCTCAGAAGAAAATATCTGATAATTTGTGCCAAGTGCCAAAAATGAATAAATTGCAAAAAAAACTACCAACTTAAAACTTGCGTTTAAGTTAAATTTTGGTAAATTAAATATTACAAAAAATATTAAAAAATACATAATTATTATTTCTTTGTAATATGGTCTTATTAACAAAATAATTGATAAAGAAAGAAATAAAGCCAACACTGTTCTTAATTTCAATTTTTCTTGAAGTAGAACAAAAGTTGAGTAAAAGAATAATAAAACCCCAAATATAAATATTCCATCTTTACCAATTTGCGCCCACCACTGAGCAGAAGAAGGAAAAAAAATAAAAGGCAAAACAGAAATGAAAACTGCCTTAGGATTTAAATTAGTTTTTTTTAAAATTTTAAATAGTAACACTGCAGAAATTGCATGCATAAGAGCATTGAAAAAAATAAATGCCCACGGCTCACTCTCAAGAAAAAAGTAGAATATTGAAACAATTCCTGTTAACGCGGTGTCTATTTGAGATCCTTCAAAGTTACACTCTTTAGCATAGCAAGCATTATCGAAAAGGAAGGGTTTCAACTCCCAATAACTCAAACCCACATTTTTTAAATACTCAGTATAAGTAGAGGCAAGATTGTGATAGGTTACTGCATCACTGACCTCTAACAAGCCTAAGCCCCAATGATATTTACCTAAAAGATTTGGGATTATATAGAACTGAATTAATAATGCCCCAATGAGTACATAGACAAATGAGATGAAAAAAAGAAGTATCTCGAAGTTTTCCGCTTTTTGAAATAAAAAACGCCTCATAAAAATTTATTTTCCTTAAGAAAATTGATATGTGAAGAAAATTGATATGAGTCAAATAAATTAGATAATTTGTATCTGGTAGTTTTTCCAATATTTCTATAAAATCTAATTTTTTGGAGAAATTTTGATTCATGATATTCTTCAAAATTTTCACCAATTTCATAGGGATGCATGTAAATAACTCCTGGTTTAGAGTTTCTATTAAGATGAGAAATTGAATATTTGGAAAAAATTAAAGGGAACAATCTTAGATATCCACCTCCTAATGTAGGTATATTTTTTCCTAGAATGTTTATTGTTGACATAGGCATTTCAACAAGACCATTTCTCATTTTTATTGGAGTGTTAACATGCTTCCAATTACAACCGTAAAGATCATGCCCGGTTACAGGGAAAATTGAAGAATCGTATATAAAGCCGTTCTTAATAAGTAAATCAAAAATTTTTTCTTTTTTATTACAAACAGAAAAAAAGGGGGCGCGAAAGCCCTGCACTTCAATGCTTAATTTATCCTCAATCAAAGCTTTAGATTTGTATATGTATTCATTTATTTTGCTTTCAGGCAATCTATCAACAAATACATGTCTGTATCCATGAGAAGCTATTTCATGTTTCTCAGATAGTATTTTGTGTCCTATCTCAGGAGCGGCTTGAATTATCCTTGAAAGAATAAAAAAAGTGGCTTTAACTTTATGATGATCAAAGAATTCAAGGATGATTTCAAGATTTTTATTGATTTCATAAATAGAGCTTTTATCCTCGCCAATAGTTTGATTTTCTTTGTAAATTGCAGATTTACCCTCTATAGAACCCTCAAGATCAATTGAGAGAATATTAACCATTTTTAGTTATTTTGACTAGATAATCCCTACCAAAATTGTTAATTACCACTGAATGAGATTTGTGGTATCTATTGAATAACAATTTTAAATCTGACATAGTATAAAACCGCAAATAACATTTCTTCTTATATCGAATTTTTCTCTGAAGTGACATGAGATCGTATTTCTTGGGAAAACTAATTACAGAAATCTTGTCAGTTTCTGAAATTATTTTATTAATAAAACTATCAGGATTCTCAATGTAATCTAGAACCCCAACTGCAATACTTGCGTCATATTTTTTGCTAACTTTAAGATCTAAATAATCCTCAAAAAGCCAATCTATAATATTATCTCCAAATTGTTCTTTTTCAGTTCGTTTAGCAAGCTCTAACATGTTGACAGAGAAATCAAGTGCAAGAATTTCATTTATGCCTTTGTTCCTTAATGCTAGAGAATAATCACCAGGGCCACATCCGATATCTAATAAGGACTTAGAATCAGATTCTAGTATACTATTAACTGTGTAATGATAACGCTTGAGCATACTATTCCTAAGAAGCCTAGTGGTAAGTCCAGAAATTCTGTTATTTGAATAATACCCCGATATAGAGCCAGAAATTTGGGAGAATGGTTTTGCATAATTATCAAAAAAATTCTTAACACTTTTCATAAATTTTTTCCTCGATGAGTTTTAATTGTCGCTCAATATAGTTTATTTCTGAAAAATTATTTCTAGCATTTTCTCTTGCTCGCTTTGAGAAGATATCTAGTTTTTTACTATTTGAGATTAAAAATTCTATTGCCTCTTTCAGCTCGGTTATGTTACCAGGTTCATAAGTCAAACCATTAACCGTTTTTTCAACAATTTCCCTATTGCCTCTAATATTGGTAGCTATCACGCCAAGAGATGAGGCTTGCCCTTCTATAGTAGATCTTGGCATTCCTTCTCGATAGGAGGGTGAAACAAAAATATCTGAAACGGATAAATAATCCTCAACATTGCTTACCATGCCAGTAATAACCAAATTAGACTTATCTATTAAATTGCGATAATTTTTGTATATAAACGGCAATACTGAGTTAGTTTCTTGCTCAATTACTCCACCAACCAAAACTAATTCAATGTTATTGTGTTTAATCAAGGAAAACGCTTCTAATAAATCTTCAATGCCCTTATTTTTTACAATTCTCCCCACAAAAACAATTCTAATAGAGCCTAGATTGAGATTGAGTTCCCTTTCTCTAGACTCTCTATTTCTTCCACTTAACTTATAGAATTTCTCGATCTTTATTCCATTTCCAATTCCATGTATTTTTTTTCTACATCCGGGTAATTTTGAAAAGAAAGTGGCATCTTCATAGCTTTGAGACAAGATTAAATCATCTGCGAAAGAAAGAACATACTCTAACAACACGGTTAGATAATAACCAAAAAGAGACTGTCCATCATGAAAATAAAATCCATGAGCGGTATAGCAGTTTATTGTTTTTTTAAGTCTTCTGTCGAATGAAAGTAAAAAGGATAAACGAATAGGTATACTTGCGTTTCTATTATGCGAGTTACAAAGAATGTAGTTATTGTTAGCAATAATTTTTTTACACTTCCTCATAACACTAAAAAAACTAAATAGTGAAGCCTTCTTTGGAAAGGCGATGTTATAGTGGTTGCTGACAGAACTCTTGACTTCATTAGAAAGCCTTTTCCCCTCACATACAAGATCGATTTGATATCCTTTTTTTCTTAGAGCTATAAAAAGAGGTGCCAAAAATTGATTAGCATAAAAGTCAGTATTACAAACCTGAAGAATTTTTTTTGTCATTTATGATTTTGTCTAATTTTCCAATATAACTTCTTAGCTAGAATAATGTTCATATAAAAAAAACAATAAGGATTTTTTACAAAATTAAAAAAAAATTTATCTAACCTTCCCTCATTCAAACTCTGATGTATATCAAATAAACATTGGTTTTTTTTAAGATTTAATTTCAATTCATTGGATTTTTCATATCTTTTTAAAATCAGTATATTGTCTCTACAGGCATCAATATTTTGAATTTTTGATAAATTACTATCATGTATCCTGTAAATTGTTAAAAAATGTGGAGTATATGTTAGGCCGCTATTATTGGCAAATTTGAGATATAGATCATAGTCTATAGAATTTTTTAATTCACTCGAAAATCCACCAACGGAATCAAAAGCCTTTTTTGATAAGAAGATAGATGAGAAAACTATAGGATTAGGTGATGAGAATAGCTTCTTATTAATTGAATCTGGTTTTTCATTAAAACCTATAATGGGTGAAGCTTTTTCTATTTCACCATTTCTAAGAATAAATGCATCTGTAAATGACATACAAAAATTTGTTATATTTTTTGCTTGACTCAACTGAATTTCTATTTTTTCTGGACACCATAAATCATCAGCATCTAAAAAAGCAATGAATTCAGTGTCACACTCAATAACAGCTTTGTTGCGAGCCTCAGGCAAACTTAAGAATTTTTCAGACTTATAGTACGAAATTTTATTTTCATATTTTTTACAAATATCTGCCGTCTTATCTTGAGAATAATTGTCATAAACAATTATTTTTATATTCTTGTGAGTCTGCGAAAGTGCATTAGAAATAGTTTCATTAAGAAATTTTTCGCCATTATGAACATTAATAATAACTGAAACATAATCATCAAATTTTCTTGCATGATTTATATTTTTCGTACATTCGGATAAAGAAATTTCCTTTTTTATAGAATTATGTTTTGGAGTTGTTTTTAATAAAAAAATTGGTGAAATAAATATTGCAATAAAATAGAATATGACTCTAAAAAGATAGCCTACCAAAGTACTTATATTCATATAAAAAAGATATCTTAAGAGAAGCAAATTACTAATTAACAAGAATCGCGCTCTGATAAATTGATTTTTTCTGGAGGATAGCCTGTCTCCAGTTATAGAATATATTCTAGTAACATCACTTGAGATATAGAATTTATAACCCAAACTTAACATCTTTAAGTAGCTTAGACCCTCACTTCCCCTAAGGAAGTTTATAAATCTAACCTTCAAGAAATCTCTTTTTCTTGCAATAAGCATACATTCGCCATATGTGCCATGGTTGATCATTTCATAAAGTGACATGAAATGAGAATCTACATAGACTCCATTTATACTATTAGAGTACTTATTTATGCTTCTAGTTAAAATAAAGCTTATATCATTTTTTTTTGCATAAATTATATTATTAGCAATTACCTTCTCAGCGTTATCAGAAAATAAATCATCGGCATCTAGAAACACAATCCAATCATATTTTGCTTTTTCAGCTCCAAAATTCTTAGCATAAGTAACACCATGATTCTTTTGTAATCTAAAAAATTTTATGAGACCGTCTCTGACATACTCTTGGTATTTTGAAGGCAGGTCTATGAATTCAGATTCAGAAGACATATCATCTACAAATATCAATTCGGCTTTGAAGTTTGCTTTGTGTATAAAAGAAACTGCACTATTAATCGCGTTTATTGTTAAGGCGAATCTATTGAATGCCGGCATAATTATTGAAATCATTGATATATTATCTCAAGTGTAACTGGATATTTTGGATAAATTAAAATCTTATTTAAAGAATCATATTTATGGAAATATGAAATTCGACATATTTAATTTATTTGGCATATTAAGTCCTTTTTTTAAAACCATTGAAATCTTTTCATAGTCCTTAATATAATTTGCGGAATTATTTTGATAAAAACAACTGATTCTTTGCGGAATTTTTTCAGATTTTATAGATTGTAGAAACTTAAATTTATTCTCTAAAATGTCAGCATTATTCCAATTCGGTCCAAGCGATCTTGCTAGCGAAAGTACCGGAGAGCCGTACATTAAGATATCAAATATCGCAGCACTATCGAGCACAATAAAACATCGTGTCTTTCTTACCAAGCTCATCATATCTCCTTCATGCAAAAAACAATTTACTGGTAAATCATTCCAGTTAATTTTTTTCATCATTCTTTTAAAGTTTGCCATTGGATGTTGTTTGATAAGAATCTTAATTTCTTTTTCTAGAAAGAAATTGTGGTGCATAAAAACTTTATCTAGAATCTCTATGCTTGCATTCTGATCAAGGGGCAATATAATTGAAACACAATCACCGCGTTGCTTGGTTGCAACTTTTTCTGTAAAGTTTTGTCTAATTGCCGGACCACTCTTAACCTTTGCTCTTGATACTCCTTGGTTAATAAAATAATTACGACCTAACTCTCCACTAGTTACAAGAACATCTGGAAAAGTAGATGAGTTTATATCATCACTGGATAAGTTGCATGCAAGATAGTCTTTTGATAAAAGCGAATGATAATATCCCAAATGATACGAATTGCCCTCAAAGTGATTTTTAAAGAAAAATGATAGAAACCGCTCGGGATTATCCATTTCAAATACATCAATTAAGCTAACTTTTGTTAATTTTCTTGTCCAAGCTGGTAAAGCTCTATAAACCTTCCAGAATTCTATTTGATTAAAACTTGTTCCAGAAAATATTAATCTCTCGCGCAATAGTAAATTATTTAGATCTATGTTGTCAAATTTATAATTTCCTAATGGTATTGAGAGAATACTCTTAAAACTATCAGCAAAGACCTTTAGATAATCTTTTGGCTTTAGAAAGTCCTCAGGAATAAGAAAATTATGTTTTCGAAGTGATCTATATATTCTAATAAAAGGAATTTGATTGTTATATAACCATGGTATTCGAAAAACTTTTTTGCCTTTTTTGGATAGAAAATCTGGCAAATCCAGAAAATATCTACAATAAATTTTATTACTATTTAAGAATGCACTATCATCTAGGCATTGATGAATTAAATATATGCTTTCCTTTGGTAAGTTTTTCGTTGTGTTTTTCTTAGTTACTAAGCTAGCTATATATCTTTTAAACATTCTATATATCTGCCTATGAAAATAGAATCCTGCCCTAATAATTAATTTTGACCAATCATAAAAAAAACAAGCTCTGTAAAAAAAATTTCTTTTGGTGTCAAATTCAGATAATTGATATATGCTTTGCAGAATAAATGAATCCTCGCAAACTATTGTGATTTTTGAACTTTGCAATCGGTTTTTCAATAGAAAAGTCCTTAGTGCTTCTAGTTGAATTACAATATCAAAAAAAGAAGATGCTCTGTTATTTTTATTTGCCAAATGACTCATTTGAAAATGAATAGATTGTTTTTTTTCTCTTTTTAGATCATCTATGAACTTTATCATTAAATCTTGATTTTTATCTTGCTCATTCTTTATGAAACTACTAAGGTCTATTAAATTAACCTTTGAAGAATTTTTTACTTTTATAAAATTTTTATACTCATGTCCAATAAAAACACAATCATCTTTGACAGTCTTTAATTCAATAATATGTTTTAGGACTATATTCATTTCTTATTAAAATTGAAGAAAAATTTTTTGATTTCAGTCAGTAAATTAAAAGAAATATTAGTTGTTTTATTTATCATAACTATAAGCAATGGCAAACAAATTAAGGAATAAATCAATCCCGTTGTGACAAACTGAAACCACTCATTAAAATCTTTCAATAAAAAGACAACTAGCTCTTTTGAGAGCCAGCCAATAGTTATGACTACAACAATCCCTTGAAATTGATACAGAAATCTATATTTCCAGTCATAAATCTTAGATATATAAAAAAACAATAGGTTCACAAAGATAATATTTATCAATAATGTCTTAATGGCAAGACCGCTTGCTCCCATATCTAATCCGTAAAATAATTCTGGAGGAGAAATAAGAAAAAAAGTAACAGCAATACCTAAGATGGCAAATATGGACTGAATAATCGAATATGCCTTGCTTTTCTTGACAGCTAGAAGAAAAGAAAGCCCTAATTGTCCCATTGACTGAAAAAGAGGATAAAACATCAAAATTGTCATCGGCAATAAAGCATCTGCATATGCTTCACCAACAATCAAATCCAGAATATTTTCAAGCCAAAAAATCAGAAAACCGAGAAAAAATACACCTATCAAGAATAAAATATATGTGAAATTGTAAAAAACACCTTTCATTTTAGAAAATTCTTGATTAATATTTAACTCAGCAATTTCTTTCCAAAAAATTCCTAATACAGCTCCAGTTGGAATAATTAATAATGCGCTATATTGCAGGCCAATTCCATAAAACGCCTGCTGTGAAGGTCCTGCCCAATTTTGCAACATCCATCTTTCCGTGAATTCAGAAAAAAATGTAATAATGGTATATGGAATAATTGGCAAACAATAATTTAAATATTTTCTAAAAACCGGTTCACTTGAAAAATCAATTTTTTTTAAAGCACCCAAAGAAAAAAATCGTGAGACAATCAAGGCAGCTATAAACCATTCGATACCAATAGCAATAAAAAGTATGTGCAAACTTAACGATTCAAATTCCCATAATATGTAAACAACAGTCAAATGAACAAGAACAACTAATAAGTTATATTTTTGAAGTCTAGTTGTCTCCCTAGCGGAATCGACTATATTACTTGCAGCCTGCCATATAGTATTCTGAAAGAAAACCGCGATAAATGCCAAGAAAATAAGTGTTCTAGATTCATGATGCCAAAGAAATTTAATTAATTCCATGGGAGATATTACAAAAATAAATAGCCCGACAATAAGGGGTTGAGCAAGAAGCCAAAGTAAATACTTAAATATGAAAATACTGCTCTGCTTCTTTCCAGACAAAAAAGTATAGAAAGCAGATGATGCGCCGGAATCAAGCAATATCTTAATTGCTGTAAAACTTGCAATTAAAAATATCATGCTACCGTAATTCTCGGGCCCTAAAAATCTGGCTAATAAGCTTGAAGTGGCAAAAGTAATAAAGGCTCTAAGAAATGTAAGAAAGAAACTAGCCACCGATCTTTTAAATATGCTATCAGTCATATGAATATCTCAGCTAGAAACAATCTTTGCCAAATAACTTAGAGGAGTTGACTTATTTGCATAAATTTCAAGAAAGTTATCCTTGGCTTCTTGAACTTTTTCGCTATACCACCATGAGTCAACATCCCCCCATACTTTCTCAACCATTTTTGCAGCAGCCTGTGGTGATTTGTGAAATATACCCACATCCTCTAATTTTTTGAAGTTTACTTCTGCGTCATATGAGAGTTCCCAAAAATAAGGATCCCAAAAAATTAATGTTGGGACATTAAATGACATACTTTCTAGAAAAGTAGTGGCGTTATAGGTTGAAATATAGATTCTACAATTTTTAATCTTTTCTGAGATTTTTTCTTGAGCATTATCTATTCTTACATCAGGATGAAAATGCTTCCATCGCTCTTGTTGTTGCCATCCCTGATCATGTGGGTATAAACGAACAACGAAGTCACTTTGTATTTTTTTAGGAAGAGAATCAAAAAATTTTATTTGGTCTTTATGATAATTTAACCATTGGCTAGAGATAACTACCGAATATAAAACATAGCTCATTCTAGGATAGCTCTGCTGAACAAGCAAGCCAAAACCTTTGTTTGAATGCTTGATCTTATCTCTAAACAAATAATTTCCAACTGGTCTTACATTATTATTTCTTTTATCAATCCAGCCCCATGATAAAAATTCATCCGCAATCTTTATTTCATGATCTTCAACAGAATTAAATTTAGTTGTTCCATATAGTCCGCCATGCTGATAAATTATTAATTTAGCACCTTCGAGGCGTTTAGATGCAGCCCAAATTTTAAAAAAATCGTCATTCCAAATTGAAACAGAAGTAATAATTTTATTTGGGTTTTTAGGCCATCTTACATCTTTTAAAGAATCGAAAATAGAATTAAAGCCCTCCAAGTACGCAATTGGGATATTATTGGATATCATTTTCTCAAGAATAGCTTCAAACTTATTTGTTGCATTTATATCAATTCTAAATTTTTTTCTAGAAAGCTTAATATCAGATACGTCTATTTCTCTCTTAATCCAAAATTTAGGAATCTGTTTAAGTAAGAGACTCAATAT
>Ga0181565_10002590_pt1 | contig 13885 bp, 18 predicted proteins | sample 101ome_16_FD_129661 | JGI IMG/M metagenome (GOLD analysis project Ga0181565, IMG submission 129661) | Coastal salt marsh microbial communities from the Groves Creek Marsh, Skidaway Island, Georgia - 101401AT metaG (megahit assembly) | ecosystem: Environmental > Aquatic > Marine > Intertidal... | reverse complement strand
TTTGTATTTTACTCAACCATAAACTAATTTAATGAGGCTTTCCATATCATTTTTTACCGTTATTTTATTTTCATTCGTATTAATTAGTAGTTGCTCTTCTAAGGAAGATGAAACCACAGACACAATTGGTCAAACACCTCAACCTGATCCAGTGGAATTTACTTTAACCGTAACCGCTGGAGAGGGAGGAACTGTATCAAATTCAGGTGGAACTTATGAACAAGGGTCTGAAATATCAATTACAGCAACACCAAATCAAGGCTATAGATTTGATGGGTGGGATGGGATAGATTCTAATGATACTACCATATCAATTGTTATTTCTTCAGACACTAATATTTCAGCAAATTTTATCGCTGTAAATCAAGCACCCTCTAGCTATGGAGTTGATGAATACTGGGGTCAAATTGTAGAATTTGAACCAGAGTTTTTCTTTTCAAATGATCTCCCAGAGTTTGCAAGAGAGGGTCTTAAAGAAACGGTAAAGTTAGTATCAAATTACTTTGGTCTTTATGGTCCAACCGAAATATGGTCGGTTGGAAGAGACGCAACGTCACCCGATAAAAGAGAACTTGAAGAGGTTTTCTGTGAAAGAAGATCAACAAGAAAAGATCACTGGGATAGATTCACTAATTATGAAAACTGTTTGGCTTTATATGAATTTGAAGAAATTGGAAGTTCAATAACGGGTCAAAGGACTTTTGGGTATCATATTATGTACCATCGTAATGATTTTACTTTTGCCAATAATTCTGAATTTAGACATTACGCTTTTACCACAATGGCGCACGAATATACTCATATAGTCCAATCAGCAAACCTTTTTACAAAAGAAGAAGAAGATAGACCAGATGGTGACATAAGAAGAGTTGGTTGGGGACCAATATTTTTTAGCGAAGGAAGTGCTGTATATTATGCAGAATATATAATGCGTAAATTAAGGTTAGATGGGGTTTCTGTAGAGAATTCTCCTAATGTAGATATGCAAGGAGATGATTTGAGAAGTTTAATGAGAGATATAATGAAAAATCACATTGTCCCCCACCTTGATTCTTGTCCCAATTTTAATATTTGGGATATAAATTATTCTACAAGACAAACTTGTTCACCATATAGAATTGGCGCTTGGGGTGTTGCGTATTTATTAAATATGGTAAATGATCAAGATGCTTTTTGGAAAACGTTATGGCCAAATATAGATGAAATGGGGTGGGATGGCGCATTTGAATTCACATTTGGAATATCAATGGAACAGTTCAATCAAGATTTTTTAGAATTCCTAGAACTCCCAATAGAAGAACAATTAGAAATCATTCCAGATATTTAGAGTATTGGCATATCCTCTTCATTAATTTATCCGATTTTGAACTTTAAATACTGTCGATAACTCCTATTCTAAACTGAATGATCTCAGAAATTAAAGCCAGAGGTAGCTCTTTATTATTAGGAAATTGAATGCTTCCTTTACCAGTTTTATAGTTCTTTAAACTATTTCTAAAGTGAACATTTGTCTCAGGAAGGGCATAAAAACCAATATGGTGGTTTTGTGCTGCAAAGTAAAGCAACACTTTCCCTTTGTATAATATAGCTGGCATATCATAACTTATTTTTTCCTCCCTGACAGGCAACGCTATTTGTATTAAATTATATATCTGACTGAGTCTATGCCTCTGGGGCAAAGGAGTATTATTGATATATTCCTTAACATTAGCTGCATTAGTTTTTTTATACACAAGTATTTCAGTAAGTTAGTGGTATATCATTAGTAATAATAACCATAAATTTATTCAAAATGAGGAACTTCAAAACTATCTTGATAGTAACATTAATCCTTGATGTTATTCAATTTATTCCTTTAGTATTAGCAAAAATAGGCGGTGAAATGAAAAATCAAATGATAAGTGACTTTAATATTGAAGGGTTATCTAGCAGCGCCCCTGCTATAGAGGTGCTGGATATGATGTTGTATATATTTGGGTTTATTTGGTTTGGCACTTTAATTTCAGTCCTTTACTCTCTTAAATTAAAAACTCTTGAGGGGTTAAAATCAGCAACTTTCATATTATTTATAGTACACTTATTTTGGACTTTACCAGATTTTGTAACTCTTTTAAGTGGTGGTTCAGCACACCCTCCAATTATAATTATGATATTAACTTTAATTCCCGTAATTGGACTTTATTATGTATCTCAAAAAGGAGAGTTAAAAGTTTAGTTAAATCATCTGCATATCCTCTTCATTAAGTTCAGGGAGTAATTTGTATATTAGAACTGCAAACCAATTCTAAATTAGAATGAGAAATATTTATTTTTTAATCCTTGCATCACTTATAATTGGATGTAATCAAGATTCTAAAAAAGCACAATCTCAAAATTCTGAACAAATTGAGATAGACGTTAAAATGTACTCAGAATTATGGGATAAGTTTTTATCTGGTGACACTGATGTTATTAATAATACTACGTTTACTGAGGACATAGTAGTTGTTACTGAGCTTGGAGATATCGTTGGGATAGATGCAGTTAAAGATTTTTATTCAAACTATCTGAATGGATTTTCCGAGATTGATTTTAAAATTATAGATGCATTTGGAAGAGGCAATAAATTAATAAAACATTACAATTTTAAAGGAAGGCATACAGGCACTTTTATGGGAATCCCAGCTACTGGTAATTATCTAAATCTTTCAGGCACCACTATTGTTACTATGAGAGATGGAAGAATTGCAAAAGAGCAAGACTTTTTCAATATGAAATCATTATTAGACCAATTACAAAACAGCAAAGGAGAGGTTACAGTAGATGAATACCAACCAATTAATTGATTTTTAATTCTTGATTTATTGCAAATTTTAGCTCGTCTAAAGTTATCAAGTAAAACTTAAGAAAAGAAACACGGGTTTTAAAATATCTCATTTGAATTAAAAGTTCCGATCTTATGTTTTCATTTTCGATGATAATTTTATGTAGAGAATCCAAGTAGCTTTCCATTGAAACATTATTGTTTTCCCCGTTTAATATTACATTTGGATAATTTGAAGTTAATAAAGAAATTAATTTAGTCTTTAGTGATTTTTCATACTCAACTGTTGATTGCACCATGTTAAAGTTTTGATTATGCAATCTTGTTAGTGCATCTACTATTTCCTGTGATTTGATGTATTTTAAATCACCCGTATTAACAGCCGAAATATATCTATTTATTGGAGGGGAAAAGTCACGATAGTAAATCAAATTATATTCAACTCTACTTTTACTAATTGCCAATTCTTCGACAGCCTCTATATCAAGTTTTTCTTCAAAAAGCTTTGAATAAATTTCAACATCTTGATTCCAAATTTTTAATCTATCTGCACAATATTTTTCAATTTCTTCAACTTCTAAAAGTAAATTCTCCAATAATCTAGATCTTTGTTGATTTATCTCCCCTTCAACAGTAATTTGATTTAGCCAGAATGAAATTGATATACCCAATACAATTACTAAGAATTCTAGTGAGTATTTTATTAAATATTTTTTCATACTCCAATTTACAAGATTATTGGTAATTAAATCATCGGTATACCCTCTCTAGTAAGTTTAGGTATTTCCAACACTCAGTGATAAGTCAAACTAACGTTTATAGATGAAGGGTTTTAAAGCTCGATGTATCTTAAAAAAAGCACTGTTTTTTAGCAGAACGATTTACAATTAAATATAAAAAGAACATCACTTTTTGGCATGCTTTTTTAGTCAAATTTCACTCGAGACACAGTATCTCATAGCCATATTCTATTGGACTCTGACAAGTATTGATTTGATCAAATTAATTAGACTAGTGTCTGATTTTGGCATTTTTTCCAACTGACTCCACAAATAGTATTAGTCATGGAAAAGAATTGGGGCAATTATGATGAATTATTAAATTAGGAGTATGAAATATTTTCTGTTATCGTTTTTGTTCGTTATACAAATGTGTCAAAAAGACAATAATACAAATAGCTTAGGTGAGTTAGAAGGCCAATACATCCTTCAAAATGTGGTTTGTGAATGCTTTTTTGAGGATTATAATTTTAATACTAACCAATTGTGGTTTTTCCCAAATAAAAGTCTTATTGTTAGTAAAGGGAGTGAATATATGGGTGTGTCTATATCAATCCCGAATCAACCCACAGAATATAATTTAATTGATAACGTCCTGACCTTAACTCAAAGCAATAGGGAGTATTTGGTAAGCGAAAATAATGATGAAATTACTCTTACGTTTATCGATGACCCTTTAATTGCAGATGACGAAATCACCTACTATTTCAAAAAGGGGGATGCTAATGAAAATTGTGTTAATCCTGCTAATATAAAAGCAAACTCTGCTTGTACAAAAGAATATGACCCTGTTTGCGGGTGTGATGGTTTAACATATTCAAATCCTTGTACTGCTAATAATTATGGAGGAGTAAGCGCTTTTACAAAAGGAGCGTGCTCAGACTAAATCAACGGCATAACCTCATAATTAAGTTCAGGAATTAATTTGTATTTTTAGTCAACCATAAACTAATTAAATGAGGCTTTCAATATCATTTTTTACCGTTATTTTATTTTCATTCGTCTTAATTAGTAGTTGCTCTTCTAAGGAAGATGAAACCACAGACACAATTGGTCAAACACCTCAACCAGATCCAGTAGAATTTACTTTAACTGTATCCGCTGGAGAGGGAGGAACTGTATCAACTTCAGGTGGAACTTTTGAACAAGGGTCTGAAATATCAATTACAGCAACACCAAATCAAGGATTTATTTTTAATGGTTGGGAGGGGATAAATTTATCTGGCAGCTCTATTACTGTTACACTGAATTCAAATCTTAATATTGTTGCAAACTTTTCTCAAATCAATACTACTGATATTAATAATGACCCATCTATTTTTAATTATGATATTAACTATGATTATGCTGAACAAATCGTAGATTTTTATCCTAATGCTTTTTATGCTTCAGACTTGTCTGAAAATGTAATTAATGGAATAAACCTTGCTTTAAAAACAGCAGCAGATGCGTTTGGTAAGTATGGTCCCGTTGAATACTGGGTTTTTGGAGTCGATAAACAAGCTGCATTAGATTTAATTAGTGACTTTTGTGAACGCCGTGAAGCTTTGAGCCAATGGAATCTTGATGATTGCTTAGAAAGAGAAACAGATGAAACAATAGATCACTCTATGATTGCCTATCAGAAAATTGGAGAGAATGTACTTTCTTCTAATCAACCTCAAATGGGAGCTGGCCATAACGGTGGTTTTCATTGGGGGATTCACAAATTATCAAGTTCATATCCATTTACTTTTGATTCTTTGTTTGAAGGAATACCCCCTCAAGACGATTTTAAAACAGTTTTTCACGAATATTTTCACGTCTTTCAACTCGCTAGTGTATTTAATTTAGATGATGAGGAAAGGGATAATAGAACAAAACCAAATGAAGCTATATGGATGATGGAAGGTGGAGCTGAATATATGGCCAACTATACATTATTTCATCTTATTGATTCTGGAACTCTAACCTTTGAAACGTCTTATGGTACATTAAGGGAAAAAATGAGAAATAAAATGGAGTATGGGAAATTTTTTATTGAAGAAAATTGCCCAGAAAGTATATTGAATCAATTTTCCTATCAGGCTTGTAGTCAAGCAGGGTATGAATTGGGCTCTTGGGGAGTTGCATATCTGATAGATAAAGTAAATAACCCAAATATTCTTCTTGAAACCTTCTATCCAAACTTAAAAGAACTTGGCTTCGAAAGCTCATTTAATCTAACATTTGGATATTCTACTGAAGAATTTTATGAAGATTTTGATGCTTTTCTTGAGCTCCCAATAGAAGAACAATTAGAAATCATTCCAGACATCTAAATCATCGGCATATCCTCCTCATTAAGTTCAGGTATCTCTAATCCTCTTAAATAAGTCAGACTAACATTTATAGATGAATGGCCCATAGCTTTCTGAAGCTTGGTTATACTACCTGTTCTTTTGAAGATTTCTATAGCCCCTGAGTGGCGAAAAAAGTAAAGATTTTGGTCTTTTTCAATGAGTTTAGAAGCCCTCTTAAAACGACTCCAAAGTGTCTTAAAATAGTCCTCATTAAATTCAATAGGGGACCCTGTAAAGATGTTATAGTCCTTACTTGTTGGCTTTAATTGTCCTCTTATAAATTCTGGAATAGGCACTATCCTATTCCTCTTAGATTTGACCCTAGCACCCTCAACAGACACATATTTTAAGTCTTCTGAAAAGTCTCCCCATTTTAACAATCTTATTTCTCGATGAGGTCTAAGCAAGCACCCATAAGTAAGACTACAACAAAGAAAAAGATTGAAATTAAACCCCTTAATCTCCTCCAACAGTAAAGCAACATCTCAATAGGCTTATGGAGCTGTTCGGCTTGTTTTCGAGGCTTTAAAGTACTTATTTCAACTGGGAGGCCATTCTCCTTCAAATAGTTTAGAAACGCGTTTATATGGCGTCTAGTAGTGTTAAAACTAGTTGGGTTTTGATACCTTTTAATCAAACAGTTTGTGAATTCAATAGGGATTGTTTTATGGGTTATAATTTGCCCTCTAAATTCCCTAGAAATAGATTCAATAGCCTTCTTATACTTTGGAGATAAGGGCTCATTTAACTTTTGCGTTACAAGGTGATCATAAAGCTCAATTTCGTTTTTTGGGAGGCTATCGTCAAAAGAATAGTTGTTATTGACAAGATAATTATATATCTCCCTAGCCAAAAGTTCAGCTTTTTCTTTTCGTTGTTTTGGAGGATAACTATTGGGCTTAAGGTTTAGCTTAATTTTTTGTCCGTTTACGAGTCTTAATCTTTTAGACCCCATAACAAATTCGATAAAGAAGAATCCATCTGGTCTTCTCTTTACTTTTGGATAAGATAGTTCCATTTTTGGCACGTATTTGGCATTTTACAATTTGTTTAAATCGTAAAATTTCCAGAAGCCTTATTATAACTAGTCTTAAGTGAAGTTGAATTGAGTATGATAATTTGACTGCCAGTCAAGCGCTCTAGCCAACTGAGCTACATCCCCTTTTGGATGGAGCAAAGCTACATAATTTTAAACGATTCACCATTTTTTGATCCAGTAATTTCGTACGGCTTGATTTTCAAAAAGGAGAGGGATTAGTAGGTATTTATTGTGGAACATTTTCCAATTAATTTTTTAATATATTTAGTAAAAACTTCTCTTGAAAAACTACCTAATAAAGTATTTCCTTGAATTTGTGGTGATCGTTGTCGGTATCAGTTTGTCGTTTTATGTAGAAAAACAAAATGCGATAGCTTATAAAGATGAACTCAAAAATCAATCCTTGTCTAGGATTTTAAAAAATATCGAGGTAGATACAAAAGATGCCAATTTCAACCTTGAGGCACATCGTGAGGCCATTGAAGCCAGCGATTGGGTCTTGGACCGTAAAGATCGTCTTTTGGCCTATTCCAGAGATAGTATAGGGTATCATTTAGGCTTGGCTATGACTATTGCTACTCTTTTTGTTGACAATCAAGAAGAATATCGGGGCTTACAAAACTCGGGATTGATTGAACTTATCGAAAATGAGGAAGTTGTGGTGCGCCTACAAAATAAATACTCCGCCCACAGCTTTTATAAGGAGATTGAAAAAATAATCATTAAGTACAGCACACGCCTCAGTGATTATGGTCTAGAAAATCTGCGATATAATAGCAATAAAACCACTCCGCAAGGCTATTTTTATGATCGCACCTATACCGGTACCTCTTTTAAGATCCCTTCTAAAATCATCGAATTACTTAAGGAAAAAAAGAACTTTCATGGATTTTACATCGACCGCATCCAAAGCAGGGTCGTCTCAGATAGTATTTTGAAAACACTTATTGAAAAGGAAATCCAATAACAACCCAGTAAAAAATTAGGAAGCAACATCTTCACTCATAATGTTTACATTAGAGACGGTAAAATTGAAGTTTTATGAAAGCAGATAAGGTATTAGTGTTTGTTGTTTTGTTGATTTTGGTACTCTGGGCCGGTTCGGGGTTGGTGATTTATTATCTGGTAGACAACTGGAGTGATCGCGGGACTCTGGGTGATTTGTTTGGGGTCATCAATTCCTTGTTTTCAGGCTTGGCCTTGGCGGGTTTGATTTTTACGACCTATAAAAGCCGGACAGAACTTTTGAGCCAACGCGATGAAATTGAAGTTAACCGTAAGGAATTGATCAAATCACGGAAAATCCAAGAACGGTCAGAACGGGCCCTTAAAGAACAAGCCAAACAGATGAAGTTGGTCACCCGACTTAACGGTCTCAACACCTTGGTCAACTATTTTACCGATCAGATCAACCAACCCCATCCCAATGAAGAATTGCTTGCCCTGGCCAAGGCCAAACGAAAAGAGGCCATACACGAAATCGATTTGATTCTTGAAAGGCTGGGAGATGATGAAGTGGAAGATCTACATGAACCCATCCTTTAACAATGCAGCTCAGCCCTAAAGTTTATGTTTTTCTTCAGGCCCTGACCCTTTTGGTTGGTTTTGTGGCTTTTGTTTTTTTGGTGGCATTCCCTTTGACCGAAGGGCGAGCCGTGGGCCTTTCGTTGGTGAAGATTTATATGAACCCCTTTATCCTATACCTGTATGGGGCGGCCCTGGTTTTTTATGGAGGGCTCTACCGGATTTTTTTACTGTTGGACCAACGCAAACGCCAAGTGTGGGCAAGCTTACGCACCCTTCAAACGCTAAGACAGCTCCAAAGGGCGGCTGTGGTTTTGACCGTGATGATTTTGAGCGCCGGGTTTTATATCCGGTTTTTTCATCATCCTGACGACGACCCGGCTGGATTTTTGGGACTGGCCATTGTCCTAAGCAGTGTTTCCCTGGGAGTTGCTCGATGGGCAAGTGTTTCCAAAAATCGGATAACACTTCCCTAACCAAGAGTCTTAGAATGGGGCGTTGGGTAGGGTATCGTTTTCTATTTCTTTCTCGATATGCAGTTGCATGGGGACACGGTGCCGGCCAAACTCAATAAATTGCGGTCTGCCTTGCAAAAATTCAAGGTCTTTGGCATCGATATCCACCTGTACGGTATCGGGAAATTTAACGATGACACAGGAGCAAAAAGGAAGCATACAAAGGAATAATAAAGCTTTTTTCATGATTGGTTGAATTAGTACCTATTACTAAGACTCGTTTTTGCTTCCATTGTTACAACTTGGGGTATTTTTTTGAGAAAGTTTTTTTATAACAATATCCTTATACAGAATTAACATCTCTCTATTTTTTTGGTGGAGATTTGATAAGCAAATTTCATACATAAATCCCTACTCGTTGTTTGATTATAACCATAAATAAAAAGATTGGATGGGTAGGGTATTTTCTTTTGGTAAGACTAAGTAACTACCCAGGCTGACGGATATCTTGTATCTTAGACCGAGCTATGTTCATGGAAAACAAACAAATTGCGCCACAAACACCCGTTTGGAAAACGATTTTTTTCGTGGTGCTCGGCAGTGCATGGTTGTGGGCTCAAGGCGATGACAACCTCCTGATGCAGTATAATCGGGGTCCGGATTTAGATGGTTTTTATCACCGGTGGAATGCGGCTCTTCGACTGGATCTACATCGTCTTAACACCGACCGCGACTATACCATTCCGCGTTTAAGCGGGGGTGTTGGCTTGGATGTCCAACACAATTTTTCCAAAACCTTTGGGCTTAATACCGGGCTACACTACCTCCAACTAAAATACCAATACGCACGTGAAGACAACGACTCAACTGACCGGTTAAATGCACTCGAACTGCCCTTGACCGGGCGGCTGTCTCCCGGACGTAGGCTTTTTTTTGAAATGGGGGTCCTTTATCTACTAATGCTAAAAGCCAAAAATTCGGAAATTGTCGATCTTGAAAATAACAGCACCCGCTATCCCAAAGGGATTTTTCAAAACGCTTTAGGTCTTATGGTGGCGGTGCATTACAATACCTGGAAAGGCATTCATCTTTCGCTTGCTTACCGGCGTTACCAAAAATCCAACGACCCCACCTTGACCCAGTCCAACCGTTTTCATGGGTTGTCTTTGGGTCTGCACTATTATTTAAAAAATCCGCTTAAAAAACCCCTACTATGATTGCCATCAGCACTGCTTCACTAACCGACCTCGACCAGTTGGTTCCTCTGTTTGATGCCTACCGCGTTTTTTACCGAAAACCCTCCAACCCCATTGGGGCCGAACAGTTTTTAAAAGATCGAATCCTAGGGGAGGAATCCCTTATATTTTTAGCTTCCTATACGGGTAAAGTATGTGGTTTTACCCAGCTTTATCCCTTGTTTTCATCGACCAATATGGCCCCTTTGCTCTTGCTTAACGACCTGTATGTAGCCCCCGAATACCGGGATAAAAGCATTGGTAAGGCCCTGTTAAAACACGCACAAAATTATGCCCAACAAAAGGGAGTCAAAGGAATTAGTTTAGAAACCGAAAAAACCAATGCCATCGGTAACGGCCTCTACCCCAAGATGGGATTTGAAAAAGACACCGAGCATCATTTTTACTTTTGGGAAAACCCTACTTTTTAGTCACAATCTCGATGACCCCATGGGTTCCTGCCGGACCGTATTTGTCGAGGGCGGCCTGTCCCTTTAGCACATTTACCGTAGCGATATCGTCGGTAGAGAGATCACCTTCTTCAAAATCTTTGTCTTGCACTTGGCCATCGACCACTACCAAGGGGCGGTCTTTGGAAACGCTTACCCACGAAAAGGACTTGCCGCTCGAAAAAGCCGTGGTATCACCCAAGCTGTCGAGACGGATGATGACCCGGGAACCCTGAGGCACACTGTCGGTCACTCCGTGAAAAACAGCCATCGGTGTTTCACCTGGACCGTGAAAAAATAGGGGTTGTGCTTCGCCGTTTAAGATGACGGTTTTTCCCGAATCCAATAGGCTTAGGTTTTGTTTCAGGGGTTGGGAGGAGGTGTTTTCTTCTACCGTAGGATAAACTTTGATGGTGATACAGGATTGAAAAAATAACAATACCAGGCTGAGGCGAAGGAGTTTCATGATTCTAATTTTTCTTAAAAATAAACTTCCTAGCGCAATCGCCCAAATTAATTCCTAGGGAGTGTTTGGTCACTTCGGCGGGGCCTACAACAAGTTTATCAACAACTACCACAAAAGCAAATCAATCCATAAGCTCAAAGAAAAGTATATCCTTACCCTCAATCAAATCATGCTTGAAATTGCGGACACACAGGATTTTAACCATAAGCTTTCGCGTGTAAAAACAAGTATTGACAAATTGCCCGAAAAGTGTAAAGAAATATTTGTGATGAGTGAACGAGAGGGATTGACCAATGGCGAGATTGCCACAATTTTAAACATCTTGATTAAATCGTAGAAACCCAAATATCTATTGCCTTTTCAAAAATCCAAAAAGACCTCAATATTGACTAATTCCCTGTTCCGAACTATCGGGATCCCTGTATTTCCCAGCTAGGGAATCTCAAGCGATTAATACCCATGGCACGGCATCAAATTTGCCACCCTTCTCTATAGGTTCGGGTCACAAATTGGTTGGCCGCTTCGATGTTGGTGATTTCCATTTTTTCGCCGTCCCACAAAAGTTTTTTCCGGGCATAATAATCGAATCCTCCTGTGGCCTTTTCTTTTCTAAGCATATAACTTCGTATGGCCAAATTTCCCATCAGAACGGTTTCGGTCATCGGTCCTGCATAGTCAAAGGACGAAGTTAAATCTAAATGCTCCTGACTATTAAATCCGGCCTTACAAGCGTCTACCCATTTTCTTTGGTGGCCATATTCGGGTTCATCCATCACTTCAACTTCGGGACCAAACTCGGTTTCTCCATCGTATAAATAGAGCTTAGGCATTAGCGGAGAGCTGTCATTTATGTTAGTCGAAATGATTCCCTTATCACCAATCATCAGTACGCCATTTAGGCTGTCTTCACCCCCAATGTCACTGTCTGCAGGGATAATATCGGGATGAGGGGGTCGTATTCCTCCGTCGGTCCAGGTTAATGTAATCGGACTTTTACTTTTTTCTGTGGCATCAAAATTAAGGGTAATCAAAGAGGAGGGAGGACAGCCTTCGGGATGGTAATCGGGGTTCCACATTTGGCTAAAAACACTACCTACACTACATTCTGCACTCTTGGGATATTTTAGACCTAGGGTTCTAAAAGGAATATCAATTAAATGGCATCCCACATCACCTAGGGCACCTGTTCCGTATTCCCACCATCCTCTCCAGTTAAAAGGGTGGATATTAGGGGTATATTCTTTAAAACTCGCCGGGCCAAGCCATAGGTTCCAGTCGAGCGATGTTGGTTTAAGGCTTGCATTGGCCTCTGGCATTTTATTTCCTTGCGGCCATACGGGTCGATTGGTCCATACTTTTACTTCGGAGATTTTTCCAATTTTGCCGGAGTCTATCCAACCTTGTACCATTTTCAACAAGGGGTTAGACCCTCCTTGGTTCCCCATTTGAGTAACCACCTGTTGTTTTCGTGCCAGGTTGGTGAGCATTCTTGCTTCTCTGATGTTGTGGGTAATGGGTTTTTGAACATATACGTGTTTGTTTCTTTCCATCGCATATACCGCAGCTGGGCCATGGACATGGTCTGGAGTAGAAATGGTTACGGCATCGATGTCTTTATGCTTGTCAAGCATTTCACGGTAGTCTGCAAAAAGTTTGGCTTTTGGAAATCGCTTGACAGATTGTGCAGCGCTGCCAGCAAAGTCCACATCACATAAGGCAGAAACGCGTTCTCTTCCATTGACCGAGGCATTGGCGATATCACTAATCCCTTTACCTCCGGCGCCGATTGCCGCCAAATTTAACTGATCACTCGGCGGGATAAATCCTTTTCCACCAAGTACGTTTCTTGGAACAATAAAAACTCCCATGCCAAAAGCAGACGATTTTTTGATAAAATCTCTCCTTGATTTACTTGCGCTCATAAAAATATATTTTCAACAATTTAGAAGAATGAATTCAATATTCAAAATCATTCTTAAAAATTAGCGCTTTGTACAACGTATCGGACTCGGCCAAAAACGGCTTCAGAAAAACGGGGTCATATTGTCAGTAAGGGTAGCCTAAACTCGTTGAACCGTTGATTTGGCCGTTTTGTATTAAAACGGGTTGTTTTTTTTAGATCTAGCGGGTTTAAGGCAACTTTTGATTAATTTTTTCATAGTCAATACGAGCCTTCGCTTTATTTTTTGATTCGGCATCCAAGTAGATTTCCTGCCCGACTAAAAGTATATATTTAACCGTTTTAGATACTATATATGAATGTATTTAAGTCTTTGCCTTTGGGAAGGTTTAGTTTTTTAGCTAGCCTATACCTTTGGCTTTGAACAGTTCGTAATGAAATACCTGATATCTGGGCTATTTCATTGTTACTTTTATTCATTTTTATATAAGCAACGAGTCTGAAATCGGTTTTTGATAAGGTATATCTAGAGTTTAATTCCTTATAAAATTGAGGAAATACCTCTACAAATTTTTTATCAAATTCTTCGTGGACTTCTTTAGAACTTATCATTTGGGAAATTTGCCTCTTAATTCGAGATGATAAGTCTTCTCCTGGTTTGGTTTGGTTCACTTGTTCTAACAAACTTTTGAGATAGTCATTTCTTTGCAGAATAAAATTAGTTTTACTAAAAAGCTCTCTTTTTTTGGTATATAGTTCATTTTCGACTTGTAACTTTTCTAACTCTAAAACTTTATTTTTCTCTTTATGAAATTTAAGGTTGACTCGAAGTAGGATCAACCCAAAAATTAAAATGGTTATGGCACCTATGAATGAGAGAATCGTGCGATTAAAACGTAAATCTTTATCAGTTA
>Ga0181565_10002589_pt1 | contig 13889 bp, 10 predicted proteins | sample 101ome_16_FD_129661 | JGI IMG/M metagenome (GOLD analysis project Ga0181565, IMG submission 129661) | Coastal salt marsh microbial communities from the Groves Creek Marsh, Skidaway Island, Georgia - 101401AT metaG (megahit assembly) | ecosystem: Environmental > Aquatic > Marine > Intertidal... | reverse complement strand
CCCATTAGTTCAACGCTCAGATTTTCCAGGAAGGATGATCCGACTGGAAATTGAATAAGGCAATGAGCAGTCTTAATCTTTTGCTCTATTTCAGAAAGACAGTCGGATGGCCCCAAGACAGTTGATGAGGCTGTAGCAGTTGCTCCAATTGATAAATTGTCCGTATCTTCCTTTCCATCCCTTGAAAAAAGTTGATTTAATCTGGCAAGTTTACTCTGTAAGCCATCAATATATCCCCCCTTACAAATTGTTTTCGGTAAACGATTTTGAGAAACTGCAGAAACAATCATTATTGCTGAGGCAATCGCCATTTGTGCAGCAACCACTGGCATAGAAAGGCTGCGGGAGGATAATTCAGAGCAACTAGCCGAAGAACCTGCCAACAAAAGGTTTTTAAAGTCGGATGAAATCAAACATTGTGGCTTAATTTCAACAGGATGAGGTAGTAATTTGCTTTCTTCAACTCGTGATACCATTGAAAAATCCTCTCTAAGTAGGGTTCTTGCCAGTACTACTACACCTTCAAGCGACTCACTGCGTTGTAAATCATCAAGAGATATACGGTGCAATCCATTAGCCCGAAAAACTGGTTTCGTTGAAATTTCGTCACTGATTGTAACTAACCTTAATTTTTTAAAAACTTTTCGAAAAGAAGATCGGTTTTTCAGGAAATCCCATGCACAAAAAGCAAGTTCGCTTGCCTCAACTTCCTTTGGAGTAGCAGGGCCCTCCCATTCAAGTAAATGAACACCTGTGGGCGATCTTTCCAGTGATTCCATCAAGTTCAACCTTGCGGATAAATGGTTTTCCTCCCATTTCAATCGCACCCAATCAGGTAAGGAAAAAGAATAATCATCTTTTCCCTCTGCAATCTGAATTAAACAAGCTACCTTGGATGTCTTTAAGGGGATATCTCGACCCACATTACCAAATTCATTCAGGTCAACTCCTTTCTCTCCATCTGCTCCGGACAATTCTGCTAATCTCCCAATCCCCGTGCAATCAAGGTAATATTTACCAACAAATGATTTTCTTTCATTAGTAAGATTATCTCTTGAAATAACCGCATTAATACTACCTGAAGCCGTTTTAACTTCCTCTACTTCCGAGTTAAGGAAAAGTTTTACTTTATTTTCTGCCTCGACCCAATCTCGGAGCGCACGAGAAATACCCAAGTATGTTCCTTCCTTGTTAGACTTAAAAAAAAGGGGCCAAACTTCATTCAGGATTCCACTCTCTCTCTGATAGACTTGAGGTATCAGATTGGTTTGATCGATTGATTGTCGCTGATTTGGACCAATTCTGCCTCCCAAGAGTGATTTTTTCTCTACCAAATGTACTAATTGATTTTCTCTGGCAGCAGTGATTGCTGCGCAAATACCGGCAAGTCCACCACCCACCACAACTAAATCTGCTCTTTCAGAAGAAATTTTCATTAATTTAGATTGATCGAAGCATAAAAAAATTCAATCACAGAAAAAGTTGTGAATCACTACTAATGATGGACATTAAGTTTTATTAATAGTACCCCTTTAGAATTTTTAATATTGTAGCCAATTATTCAAAAATTTAGTAATGATGTTTTTCGTCATTTCTCTTTCTCGCCCACATAAACTTTAATGCGTAATATCTTCCCACGCTGGACTAATACAATACCGGTTAAACTTATAATTTCCTTAGGTCTAATTGGAGGAGTTGTAACCGCTGGCATCACTTATTACGCAACTCCAAAATATACAAGAGTAGGCTACCAACCTTCACAACCGGTAGAGTATAATCACGAATTTCATGCAGGCCAACTGGGTCTTGACTGCAGATATTGCCATAACGGAGCGGATAAATCATCCCATGCCAACATACCAGGAGCAAACACATGCATGTCCTGCCACAAGAATGTAAAAGCTGATTCCCCGTTGCTCGAACCAATCCGCAACTCTTATTTCGGTGAAGACACAAACAGAGACGGACAGTTATCGGAGGAAGAAGACATCAACGGCGATGGCTTATTGACATCTGGTCCTGCAGTCCCCTGGGTACGCATCCACAAAACTCCTGATTATGTCTATTTTAATCACGCCATTCATGTTAATCGCGGTATAAGTTGTGTTGAATGCCACGGTAGGATTGATCAAATGGAAGTTGTTCATCATTCAGAACCTCTAAGCATGTCCTTTTGCTTGGAGTGCCATCGGAAACCCGAAGAGGCTCTCCGCCCCATGAATGAGGTTACTAATTTAGCTTGGCAGGTTCAGCACAACCAAGAAGAATCTAAGGATCTGGCTCAAATTCACGCCGGATTGAAAATCAAGGAGAACTGGGGAGTTAATCCCCCGCTCAGTTGCACAGGCTGCCATAGATGATCCAAACTACTCAAAACTCTGAAGAAATCCAAGGTAAGCATTACTGGAAAAGCCTTGACGACTTAGCGGATACACCTGGTTTCCGAAGTTGGGTTGATAGTGAATTCCCTGAAGGTGCCAGTCTCATGGACGGGGTGCAAAGAAGAGGATTCTTGAAAGTGATGGCAGCTTCCTTCGGACTTGCGGGTCTTGGTATGACCGGATGCCGTCGCCCTGAACATACGATCCTTCCTCATGGTAGAAGTCCCGAAGAACTTATCCCGGGCATCCCGGCTTATTACTCCAGTTCCAGACCAACTTCAGCAGGCTTTGTTCCTCTCATCATTGAGTCGCATGAAGGTCGCCCAACCAAAATTGAAGGAAACTCGAGTTACAAGCTCGGTGGAGGCAGTACAGATGTCTACACACAAGCCAGCATTTTAGATCTTTATGATCCCGACCGTTCCCGTGGATCTTTTATAAACGAAAATGAGTCCCAGGGAAATGAATCCTCCGCAAGATGGAAAAAGACTCCTTCCGCAGAGATAAGAAATAATTTAGCAAATATTGAAAATTTAGATCGGGTTGCCATTTTATCTGACTCAAATTTTTCATCCCTGCGCAAATCGTTATTCCAAAAATTAGGGCAGAAAGGAGTCAAAGTATTTACGCACGACCCGATAGATTTTCACAATCCTGAAAATTGCTTATCCAAGGCTCTTGGCATTGACTCTAGCCTTCGAGCAATTCCAAATTTTTCTAAGGCAAAAACTGTCTTATCATTGGATTCCGATTTCTTAGGCCATAGAGAACCAAATTCCTCTGTCAACACCAAGCAATTCATGCCTGGAAGGAAAGTCCTCTCTCCGTCTGATGCCAAAAAGATGAACCGGCTCTATTCCGTTGAATCTGATCTCTCAATAACAGGCGGAGTTGCCGACCATCGCCTTCGTCTGTCGTCTTCAGAAATTGAAGGGTTCTCTGCCCTAATTCTAATTAAGTTATTAGAATTATCCGGCGAAAAAAACCCCAAACTCCTTGAACAACTGACTTTGCTCTCTCAAGGAATGGATAATCACGAAAAGTGGGCATCTGAATCTGCTAAGGATCTCTTCGTAAAACCAAAGCAATCGGTTGTTGTTGCTGGAAGTCATTTACCCAGTTCTGTACACTTACTTACTTATAAGATTAACCAAATTCTTGGGAATCAATCCACATGTCTTGAATATCTAAAGGTTGATCATTTCGCTGGAAACCTTTCATCACTCTGTGAATCGCTCGAGAAAGAGGAAATTGAAACCATTATTTTCCTCGGAGGCAACCCGGTATACCATTGTCCTTCCGTTGATTGGGTAGATCTCCTCAAATCTACAAAAAACAAGTATCGCTTGGGTCGTTCAATCGATGAAACTTCACAGGTTTGCGACTTTCATATTGGTCAGTCACATTTCCTAGAATCTTGGGATATGGGAACCAATTGGTCGGAAGACATTTGTTCTCCCGTCCAACCGATCATCGCTCCTCTTTTCGACACCTGTTCCGATACTGAAATCCTTTCAAGTTTATTAGGTGAAAATAAAAATTCTCACGATCTTTTGCTTGAATTTTTCGAATCCGATGCCGGTGTACCACAGAAATTTGAAGATTTCCTCAAACAAGGCGTAGCAAATATTGAACCTTCATTATTAGCTAACCTACCAAACCCAGATGAAGCGGTTTTAGAAATAAGTACTGATGGCATAACCTTATCAGAAAATTCACTTGAAGTTCTTTTGATTCCAGATTTCCACACTTGGGATGGTCAGTTTTCAAATAACGGATGGATGATGGAATGTCCTCATCCAATTACCAAACTGACTTGGGATAACGCACTTTTGATTAGTCCAGTTCTCGCCAAAACACTTGAGGAGAAATATCCAAACTTAGGTCTATTACCTGAGGCTACGATGCTTAACAAAAACGGCCAAATTGCTCCAGATGCGGCAGTTTTTAAAGATGGCAAACAGCAAGCCCCTATCGTTAGACTTAGAGTTGGCGATCATCACGAAATTAAAGCACCTCTTTATGTGCAACCTGGTTTAGCTGACTACACAGTTGTTTCAACCATAGGGCAGGGACGATCCCGGGTTGGAAGAGTCGGCTCTGGCACAGGTTTCGACACCTGTTCCTTGATGCATACTGATTCCAATCGAATCAGCAGGGGTGCGACCATCGAACCAACTGGTGATTTTCATATTCTTGCCAATGTTCAGGAACATTGGTCTATGGAGGGTAGGGCTATCGTTAGGGAAACAAATGCTAAATATTATTCTGAGCATGAAGATTTTGCTCAAAAAATGGGAGCAGAATCACATTCTCCTCCGATGTGGGGTAAAGATCAGGATGCCAGTATTGCAGAAAAAGCCACTACCACTCCCAGAGGTAACTCGGCCTACGAACACCCCGACCACACTTACGAACACTCAGAAACATTTGGACTACACCAATGGGGGATGAGTATTGATCTCAACCAATGTACCGGTTGCAGTGCTTGCGTTGTGGCATGTCAAAGTGAAAACAACATTCCCATAGTAGGTAAAGATCAAGTTCTTCGAGGTAGAGAAATGCATTGGATAAGACTTGATAGATATTTCTCTTCTACCGAGAGAGAAGGTGCTGAGTTGCCATCTGATGTTCAGGTTTCTTTTCAAGGCGTGGCGTGCATGCACTGCGAAACAGCCCCTTGTGAGTCAGTTTGCCCAGTGAATGCTACTGTACACGATGAAGAGGGACTTAATGCAATGGCCTACAACAGATGCGTGGGCACCCGATATTGTGCAAACAACTGTCCTTATAAAGTACGACGGTTCAATTTCTTTGATTGGAACAAAAGAAATACGGATGAACTATACCAAGGGCCTCTAGGTGAAAAAAATGACTCCCTAGTCGACATGGGTAAAAATCCGGATGTCACTGTACGAATGAGGGGTGTAATGGAAAAATGCACCTACTGTGTTCAAAGAATTCAAGAAGCCAAAATCAGGACTAAGGTTAATGCACAACGTGATGCCAAACTTAGCACTGGTAGTGATGGTGCTGACTTAAATCTAGAGGTTAAAGATCTGAAAGTCCCTGATGGAACTATCCGAACAGCCTGCCAACAAGTTTGCCCTTCTGATGCAATTATTTTCGGAGATTTATCTGACCCCGAAAGCGAAGTAAGTAAAATGAAGAATAATCCCAGAGATTACTCTGTACTTGGATATTTAAATACCCGTCCACGCACCACATTCCTGGCCAAGGTCAGGAATCCAAACCCGAAAATGCCGGATTACTCCAAAAAACCTCACTCGTACCGTGAATACAGCGACAAAGCTTACCCTGCTAATCATGGTGATTCGAAGAAGGAACAATCTACACATTAATTATGGGAACGGTGACTGAAAAAACAGATCAACCTGCTGTACTTGCAAAGGTAAAACCTGCTCCATGGAGGGATCCTCCTTTAGTTGAAAACCGTAGATCTTTTCACTGGGTTACAGAGAAAATTTGTGGAATTGTTGAATCGAAGACACCTGTATGGTGGTGGTGGTGCTTTATCACAGCTCTTTGTATTGCAAGTTTCACTGGCATGGGTCTTATTTATCTCGTATCAACTGGCGTTGGTGTTTGGGGTAATAACAACCCTGTCAATTGGGGGTGGGCTATCGTAAACTTTGTTTTTTGGATCGGAATTGGTCATGCGGGTACACTGATCTCTGCAGTTCTTTGCCTCCTTAAACAGAAATGGAGAACTTCGATAAACCGTGCATCTGAAGCGATGACTGTTTTTGCCGTGCTCTGTGCAGGTATCTTCCCTTTATTTCATGTTGGCCGAGTTTGGTTTGCCTGGTGGTTATTCCCCATTCCCAACGCCAATGCAATTTGGCCACAATTTAGGAGTCCCCTGGAATGGGATGTGTTTGCAGTTTCTACTTATGCAACTGTCTCTATTTTATTTTGGTACATGGGAATGATACCAGACTTGGCGGTGTTAAGGGATCGGGCAAAAGAGACATGGAGAAAATATTTTTATGGTGTTCTCTCCATGGGATGGAGAAATGCAAACAATCATTGGAGAAACTTCGAAATGGCTTACTTATTGTTGGCAGGTTTATCCACTCCTTTGGTTTTATCCGTCCATACAATCGTTTCCTTTGACTTTGCTGTAGCCAATCTACCTGGTTGGCATACCACTATTTTCCCACCTTATTTTGTTGCTGGTGCGATTTTCTCCGGCTTCGGCATGGTGCTCACCTTGCTACTCCCACTGCGTGCTATTTATGGTCTCCATGACCTATTGACACAAAGACACATCGACAACATTTGTAAAATCACCTTAGCAACCGGGAGCATGGTCGGTTACGCCTACGCGATGGAATTTTTCATAGCATGGTACGGTGCAAACTCCTATGAAGGCTTTGCATTTATCAACAGAGCATTTGGTAATTATTGGTGGTCTTATTGGATAATGGTTTCTTGCAATGTTATCAGCCCTCAGCTTTTTTGGTTCAAAAAGATTAGGGAAAATATTCCACTCGTTTGGATAATTTCAATTTTTGTCAACATTGGCATGTGGTTTGAAAGATTCGTGATTGCAAACACAACTCTATCCCGTGACTTCCTTCCATCCAGTTGGGGGTACTATTCTCCGACTGTTGTAGATTTATTTACTTTCTTTGGAACCTTTGGGTTTTTCTCGGTACTTTTCCTTCTTTTCTTACGCTTCCTTCCTCTTATGCCGATGGCAGAGGTGAAAATGGTTATGCCACAAGCTGACCCCCATGGAGGTAAACATTAATCTACCATGAGCAAAGTCATGGACATTAAGTATGGGATTTCCGCAACCTTTAATTCGGCCAAGGATATCTATGAAGCGGCAGGTAAGGTTCGTGATAAAGGTTTCACAAGCTGGGAGTGTTACACACCCATGCCTATTCACGGACTTGACGGACAAATGGGGTATGGCAGATCGAAAGTTCCCTGCTTTACATTAGCAGGTGGTATCACAGGATTTTTTACAGGAATGCTAATCGTTTGGTTTATGAATGCCTTTGATTACCCCTTAATTGTTGGAGGAAAGCCTTATTTTAGCCCGATTTATCCTTTTCCTGTCTTTTATGAACTCACAATTCTCTTTGCTGCTTTTGGTACCTTGTTCGGGATGTTTTTCCTAAACCGTTTGCCTCGGCACAACCATCCCGTTTTCGAACACAAGAATTTCGGTAGAACCGGGGATGACAAGTTCATGATCATAATAGAAGTAGAAGATCCATTATTTGATGATGAAGACACTGAATCTTTCCTCAAAGATCTAGGTGGTAAATCTGTCTCCATTATTCGCGAGCCAATTGAATAGATGAGATATTTTATTCCAATATTTTTTATTCTTGTTGTCACCATAGTCTCAATTATGGGATTTAGGGGTGATTTAACCGAAAATACCCCACTGGAAGTTTTCCCTGACATGGATCGGCAGGCTAAATACAAATCTCAAACACAAAATGATTTTTACGGAGATAAACAGGCGGACCGTTTACCAGTACCAGGAACTGCTATCAGGGGTACCGCACTTGAAATTAACAATGTATTTTCAGCGAGTCCTAATTTTAGTAATTTAGCTTTCAGAACAGGTAAAAATGATGATGGATCATGGGTTAATAAGATCCCTGATGAAGCGAAAATTGATATGTCCTTGATGCGTCTTGGCAAGGAAAGGTATGATATCCATTGTGCTGTTTGCCATGGCCAATATGGCAACGGACAGGGCGTAATTTCTCAATTCGGCCTGGCCCCTAGAAACCTCTCTGATTCATCGAATTCGGGTACATATCTTGAATCTGCAGGACCATGGACAGATGGACAAATTTTTCACGCCATTAGCATGGGTTCTGCATCTGGTATCATGTTAGGACTGAAAGATAAACTTTCACCTAAAGAACGCTGGGCTATCGTGCTCTATGTGCGAACACTTCAATCTTATGTGAGTGAAGCACAATCATCGGCCAAAAACTAAAAATGAGTGACCAATCAAAAAAATCTCAGTCAGGATTTGACTTACAAACCAAACTTTTAGGTGGCGCTGTCATCGGATTGGGAGTGGGATTAATTGGTCTGTTCTATGGATTGTCCTCAGGAGACAAAAGCCCTTTCCTCGGTTGGCTTTGGGGTTCATCATTTTGGTTAAGTATAGCCATTGGATTATTAATGCTGATTATGATTTTCAGAATTTTTAATTCCCATTGGACTCCAATTGTCCGTCGTCAACAGGAGCACGGACTCGCAGCTTTTCCCTGGCTTGGGCTATGCCTACTACCCCTAATACTCGTTGGATGGTTAGGTGGCGAACAAGCAGGTATATTATGGACATGGATTAATCCAGATGCTCAAACACTAGAGGCAAGCAGCGTTACGACTGTATCTGAGGATGTTCTTCACCAAAAAAAAGCAGGTTACCTAAATCTTGGCTTCTTTACCATTAGACTCATTGTTTATTTCGGGATATTTTGTGGTCTCAGTTATTGGTTAAGGAAAGTTTCCTTTAATCAAGATAAGGATGGTGATCCAATGTGGTCACATTTAGGCATGAAAATTTCTGCTGCCGGAATTCCTGCAGCTGCATTAGCCCTTACCTTTGGAGCCTTTGACCTATTTATGAGTCTAGAATACCAATGGTTTTCTACCATGTATGGTGTTTGGTACTTTGCTTCGGGTATAAGGTCAGCCCTCGCTGTTACTATTATAGTTTGCTTCTATCTCTCCTCTAAAAATAGATCTCTCGACGGACTCTACAAACAAGCCCATCAGTATGACTTGGCATGCCTCTCACTCGCTTTCACCGTCTTTTGGGCTTATATCAGTTTCTCTCAGTACTTCCTCATTTACAGTGCCAATATTCCTGAAGAAACATTTTGGTATGTCATTCGGGAGATCAATCCAAACACAGGCGAACAATCAGGCTGGTTTTGGGTAAGCATGGGTTTAATTTTTGGTCATTTCTTCTTTCCTTTCCTTTATTTGCTTTTTTATCAAAATAAAATTAATGGTCCCAGACTTGTATTTATCGTGTCATGGATTCTAGTTTTTCACTTATTAGACCTCTATTGGAACATAATTCCTGGGCGTGAAATTTCACCTGGAGCCTATGTTGGCTTTGAAGCTAGGCCTGTTTTGGGCTCCCATTTACTATGGGGCATTTTTAGTCTTGTAGGAATTGGTTGCCTGTGTGCATGGAGTGTACTCAAAAGCTTCAACTCCCAAGTAGCAGAAATAATTCCGATTCGGGATCCCCGGATTTTAGATTCTCTTCATCATCATGAGTGATCCTGAACTTAAAAAAGCAGACGGTTGCGATGTTTTCTTTTCGCTCATCATTCTAATCGTGCTATTAGCAGGTTTTTTCATCTTTCAAGCGATGAGTGAACCAGATGATCCTCTCGCAGTGGATCACAGAACTGAGCAAGAGAGAATAAAAAAAATCGCAGTGCATAATGCCATTGATTCAGAATATAATTCTCAAATAGATAGCTTTCATTCGGAGAATAACTCCTCCATTGAAAAAGTCATGACCAACATCATTAACCAATACAAAGGAAAGTGAAGAAAACTTCAGAACAACAAATTGACCAATCAGCCAAGTTTGCGTTCTCGTTTTTCGTGGCTTCTGCAGGTTTGTGGTTACTTGCAGCAGCCATACTTGCTTATATTGCAGCAGCAAAGCTTACCAATCCACTTTTCTTATCTTCATGGGAATTTTTCACCTACGGAAAGATCAAGATTTCACAAGCGAACGCTTTTGTTTATGGTTGGGGAGGGAATTCCATCTTTGCAGTCAGTTTATGGATAGTTGCAAGATTATCTCAATCCCCTGTACGAGGGACAATCTTCTTAATTTTCGCAGGAGCAATATGGAATTTAGCTATAACATTTGGTTTGCTTGGTATTTTGGATGGACACATGCTTGGACATGAACTCCTTGAAATGCCTAAGGAGGTATGGCCAGCTCTTTTCATTTCTTACTTAGTCATCGCTTTCCTGATTCTTGTTGTTTTTAGAAGTCGTCGACAAAGTGTAACGATCGCACCGCAATGGTTTATTATTGCAGCATTGATTTGGTTCCCTTGCTTATTCCTTTTCGCATGGAATGGATTAGAGATAAATGCGGGTAGAGGTACATTACAGGCGATTCTATCTATGTGGTTTGGTCAAAACATTATTTGGCTTTGGCTAACTCCAGTAGCATTGGGATGTGCATATTACATTATCCCATCTGTCTTAAATCGTCCCATAGATAAGTATTACTTGGCTATTTTTGGGTTTTGGTGCATTGCAGGATTGGCGCCCTGGTCCGTGGTTCACCATTTGGAAGGTGGTCCCGTGCCTATGTGGGTCCCTGCCATAGGCACAGTTATGAGTATTGCAATGGTATTCCCCATTGCTGTTGCTTCCACTAATTTTCATGCCACCGCTTTTAAAGATGTTTCAAGAGTATGGAATTATTTGCCCCTTCGTTTTGTTATTTTCGGCACACTATCATACACTATTTCTAGTTACATTGGGGTAATATTTTCAATTCCTGCAGTGGCAAAACTAACACAATTTTCAATCATTAATGAATTTCATTTCAATCAGCGTGTGTACGGTTTCTTCAGTATGATCATTTTTGGAATGGTTTATCATATACTTCCACAAGTGACTGGAAAAGAGATCGGCACCGCCGCCAAAAACTTTCATTTTTGGACATCGGCTCTCGGTGTGTTTGCACTTCTTTTGGCCTACCTCATCGGTGGCCTAACTCATGGGGTTTTGGCTCAACAACCTTCTTTGGCTTGGATTACTGTAATTGAATCAGTCAAACCCTACTTTTTAATCACGGAATTCGCTTTTCTGATTCTTGGGTTCTCGCAACTCGTGTTCGTACTTAATCTTTGGAAAGTAATCGTACCAAACCCCTTCTCATGTTGTGAGAAAAATGTAGAACAAAAAACTGCTTGATGAACAATATTTTCAAGTTTGCAATTTATATATTTCTAACCTTGGCGTTTGCCTGGCTAGCCTTTTTTGTTGGTGCTAAAAACCAATACGGAGATTTAGAACCTACCTCGCAATACCTGGAAGAAAATAATTCTATTCCTAAAGGTGCAGATCTTTTTCCTCAATCTATGCCTGGTGTTGCTCAATTAGGTGCCAAAGAATACCTTTCACTTGGTTGTGTAACATGCCATACACAACAAGTTCGGACAATTGACGCGGGCTTTGATGTTGAAAGAGGGTGGGGGAAAAGACCTTCAGTTCCTCGTGACTATATTTTACAAAAAGAGGTTTTACTCGGGCATAACCGAGTTGGTCCGGACTTAGCAAATATTGGACTTCGTGGCTACACCCGCGAATGGCTGCATAAGCATTTGTTTAATCCGCAAATTTTAGTAGAGGGTTCTATCTGCCAACCAAGTCCATTTCTTTACGATACAAGCAATGAAAATTCTGAAGGTGCAATCATAGTCGATAATGGTGAATCTACCCTTTTTATTAAGCCAACTTTAAGGGCTAATCGAATAGTATCGTACTTGGAATCTCTTAAGCAGGATTATGAACTTCCTGAAATTTCATTTATTGAGACTCAGGATGAAGATGATACTGAAGATAGTAAACAAGCAGAGGTAGCTTCTACTAAAGATTATCCAGTTGGGGTTCCCACTTGGCTTGCTACCCAGATAGAATCTGGTAAAGAAATTTACATGAAGGCAGCACCCGGAGGAGGATTGTGTTTCACTTGTCACCAACCTAACGGCCAGGGTATTTCAGGACAATTCCCGCCATTAGCTGGCTCTGATTGGGTTCTCGGTGAAAAAGAACGATTAATTAAGATTTCAATTCACGGTCTCATGGGTGAAATTGAAGTGAATGGAGTTAAGTACAACAATGTCATGGCTCCTCCCGGAATCCCTCCAGGATCATTAACTGATCAACAAATTGCTGATGTCCTGACTTACATTCGAAACGAGTGGGGAAATTCTGCGTCTGCTGTATCTCCAGAGGAGGTTGCAACCATACGCTCTACTGTTAAGGATCGAGGACCAATGCAAATGTGGACCGTTGCAGAATTACAAACAGAAAGTTCTTCCGACTAATTTAAATCTATGAGCATTGAAAAAATGAGCAGCGAAGAAATCCGGTCATCAGGTATGAAAGATGACAAGCTAGTTGATGAACATGTTCGTTTAAATGAAATCAAACACGAGCCCACTAAAGGGTTCTTACAAGCACCTCTTATCTTTGTTTTTGTTTTTGGATGTCTCATTTTTGTCTGTTCTATCCAATTGGCTCATACCACCAACGATTTCGCACTTCATCCACCCGAAGAAATAATCGAATTAACACCGGATGAAAAAGAAGCTTTACGAATAGAAAGAAAAATTAGTTCGGGTGAAAAAATCTTTGCTGCAAGATGCGCTTCTTGCCATCAGACCAATGGGCTTGGAATAGCGGGTCAATATCCTCCACTTGCCGGGTCGGAGTGGGTCACTTCTGACCCGGGGATTATTACCAATATTATTCTTAAGGGTCTTAAAGGTGAAATTGTGGTCAAAGGAGAGACTTATGGAACAACAGCTGCAATCAATATGGCTGCTGTAGCTATAAATGATAGCGAAATCGCTAATGTGGTATCCTATGTCCGACAAGCTTGGGGTAATAATGCTGAAGAGATTTTTGAAGATGAAGTTGCCTCCATTCGTGCTGACTCTGCTGAGAAACAAGATCAATGGACTGGAGATCAAATAATTTCCATGTATCCAGAATCATTTGCCAAATAGGCTTTATCCTTTCTGATTGAGGCTTATTCCTATTTAAGTTTTAATCTGCCACATTGTGTGGCTTAAAACTTATAGTCCATTTGGGGGTCTACTCCAAATTCTGTCCTTCTTTTTGGTAGCAGGTACATGGGGGAATGTAGAAGATCATTTCCCTGAACTCGGTGAAATTTTAAATAATGTGGAGGAGCATTCTCCAATTCTTCTAGAAAAGAATTATGTGATCCAAGAGCGACTTGGACAGCAAATGATAGCGGAATCAGCGAAGGGTCTGTCACTTTCAATCAACTTATCCACGCAATCTATTCACGAAGATAGACCTGATCAGTCCTTCTACCACCGTTACCGTTCTTTTGGGTCTATCTATGCAAGAAAACCCTTATTTCACTGGGGAGCATTAGACGCACAAAGTAAGATTGCCACCAAAAATACTGATATTTCAAAATTAACGTATAACGAAGCGATTTCTAATGTTATTTCTCAATCTCGCCACACTTACTTGGATTCAATGCTTCTTCAAAAAAAAGCTGAAATCAAAAAGGAATCACTTCTTATTCAACAAGAATCGCTAAAGCGCGAAATAAAGCAGAACAAACTCGGGTTAAGCTCTGCTTTGGATGTAAGTGAATCAAATGCCTCTCTTCTTCAAAACGAATTACTCCTAGCTGACCTCCGACAATCTCTCGATAATTCCATCAATCAATTCAAGTCAATTACAGGT